>Ga0315268_10001016_pt1 | contig 32860 bp, 34 predicted proteins | sample C1_top_MG_FD_204535 | JGI IMG/M metagenome (GOLD analysis project Ga0315268, IMG submission 204535) | Sediment microbial communities from Yellowstone Lake, YNP, Wyoming, USA - C1_top | ecosystem: Environmental > Aquatic > Freshwater > Lake > Sediment | place: USA: Wyoming | collected 2017-08-01
TCGTCGGACGGATCGTCTCGATGTTCATCGGGGTCGTCGGCTCCTTCGCCCTGCTGATGTTCGTCTATGGCGGCCTGACCCTGCTCACCTCCCGCGGCAACCCCGAACAGGTCCAGAAAGGCAAGAATATCTTCATCTGGGCGGTCATCGGCCTCACCGTCATCTTCACCGCCTACATCGTCCTGCGGAACATTTTCCATATCATCGGCGCTTCGGATTAAGAGCCCGCGGCTGGAATAAAATACCGACGAGTTATGACGAACGGATCAGACGCGAAAATCAGACCGAACAGGACGGGCGCCGCGGCACTGACGTTCACGACGCTTTGGCTTGCCGCCCAGCTGGTCCTGATCCGGACCGCCGCCGCGGCCGGCCCGCAGCCCGCCTCCTACACCCTGTCCAACCCCCTCCGGGCCGGCAATCCGGCCGAACTCGTCGGACGGATCGTCTCGATGTTCATCGGGGTCGTCGGCTCCTTCGCCCTGCTGATGTTCGTCTATGGCGGCCTGACCCTGCTCACCTCCCGCGGCAACCCCGAACAGGTCCAGAAAGGCAAGAAGATCTTCATCTGGGCGGTCATCGGCCTCACCGTCATCTTCACCGCCTACATCGTCCTGCGGAACATTTTCCATATCATCGGCGCCTCGGACTGACCGGGCCGCCGGAGGCGGCGGCAGGCCGCGCTTATTCCGAGAACTAACCCAGCCATCGCGAGGGCTCCCACTATGACCTACCAACAAACCGGCATCAAGAACACATGGCTAAGACTGGCTTTCCTGATGGCTATCGTCGGATCGCTGCTGATCTGGCCGGCCGCGGCCGTCCTGGCCGAAGCCTCGGGGGGCTCGACCGGCGTATCCTCGAGCGCCGCCGTGGGCATGCCCATCCCCCTCGCAGGCATCAGGATCCCCGACCTAGTCGGCCGTATCATCAAATACGCGCTGGGCTTGGCCGGGGTCATCGCCATGGCCATGTTCATCTACGGCGGCCTTACCTGGATGACGGCCTCGGGAAACCAGGAAAGGATAACCTCAGCTAAAAAGACGGTAGTTTGGGCGGTAATAGGCCTGGTCCTGACCTTTTCCTCTTACGCCATAGCCAGGATCGTTATCGACCTGCTGACCAAATAGTATCGGCCCCCGGAAAAAGGCGGACCGACGAACGGGTTGTTCGTCGGTTTTTTGGCTCAGACAAGCGGTTAAAACCGTCATGCCCCCGGCTTATTTATTTTTCGCCATTTTTAAGGTAAGATTAATCTATCCTCAAAGATTGTGGATATCTTTCTTTGCTTGAAAGGGGGTGACTAACATGACCAAAAACACCATAAAAAGACTGGCGATCAGCACTCTGGCGGTTTCCGCCATAGCCCTGCCGTTCGTCGCCCTGGCCGCGGACGCTAAAGTAGAGCTCGGTCTCAACTACGCGACCGCCATCGGTCTCGGCACTTCTGATGTCCGCACCACGATTTCCAAGATCATCAACGCCTTCATGGGCTTGCTCGGTATCGTGGCCGTTGTCATCATCCTGCTCGGCGGTTTCAAGTGGATGACCGCCGCCGGTAACGAGGAGAAGGTCAGCGAAGCCAAGAAGCTGATCATGTCCGGCATCATCGGCCTGATCATCATCATGTCGGCTTACGCCATCGCTCAGTTCGTCGTTGGCGCCGTCATCAACGGCACGGCCTAAAACAGGCCATCCAAGCGCAAAGCTTTGCCCCGATACGGTTTCCGGATCGGGGACCGCCCGCCCCGCGCGGTCGGTCCCAGGTCCGGAAGAAGATCAATCTCAATCTCAACCTATGCGCGATAAGACCATAGCGATCATCAGCCGGGCGCGGAATTTGCTGAAAGCCGCCGCGGTGGCGGTATTTGTTTTTTCGGCCAATGCGGCCCTCGCCGTCGACACCGGACTGAACTCCACGGCGGAAAGAGGCGGCTACAACACCGCGGCCAACACCGACCTGAGCCTGTTCATCGGCAGGATCATCGCCCAGGTGATGGGCTTTGTCGGAGTCATCTTCTTCGTCCTCATGATCTACGGCGGCTTCCTCTGGATGACCGCCCAGGGCAACGAGGAGCAGATCAAGAAGGCCAAAAGCCTGATCACCGGAGCCATCATCGGCATCGTCATCGTCTTTTCCGCCTACGCCATCACCGCTTTTGTCGTCAATCAGGCGACGGAGGCCACCAACCCCGGCACGGCGCCCGCGGCCCTGTTGGGCGGCGCTTCATTCGGATAAATATCCGCGGCTTTACGCCTACCTTATGACCATATCCTTATCGCCAAAAAAGATCGCCGACAGGCTCGGCTACTCCCTGTTGCTGGGCCTGCTGTCCCTCGGCGCCATGACGCCGGGCGCTTCGGCCGCTTTCACGAACACTACGACGAATCTGAAAGGCGCGGCCGGCAAGGCGGGATTCAACACGCCTACCGTGACCGCGGATACGCCAGCGGCCATCGCCGGCAAGATCATCGGCTACGCCCTCGGTTTGCTCGGCATCGTCTTCGTCTGCCTGACCATCTACGCCGGCTTCCTCTGGATGACCGCCCAAGGGAACGAGGAACAGATCACCAAGGCCAAGAAGATGATCACTAACGCGGTCATTGGTTTCATCATCATTTCCCTAGCTTACGTCATCACGAGTTTTGTGGTCACTAACGTTACCACGAGCATCTGATCGGCCGAAACCGCCGCGAAACCGCCTTATAAAGACCCCTATTGGAAACGACATGCCTATGATAACCAACAAAAAAAAATACACCGGGCTGGCCCTGGCGGCATTGATCACCTTATCTCTGGCTGGCGCGGCACTGACGGCGCAAGCGGCGCCGGCGGCCGTATCCCGGCAGATGGCGTCAACGCCCTCGGCCGGGTCTTCCGCCCCTGCCGGCACCGGTCTGAAAACGGCCGGCAATCAAATGAAGAATTTCTCGGGCAATGCCGGATTAGAGACCGCCGATCAGTCCAATCTCACTTCGATCATCGGCAAGCTCCTCAAAGGTTTCCTGGGCTTGCTCGGCACGGTGTTCGTCGTCCTGACTATCTATGCCGGCTTCCTCTGGATGACCGCCCAGGGCAACGAGGAACAGATAACCAAGTCCAAAAAAATGCTGACCAACGCGGTCATCGGCCTCATCATCGTCGTCCTGGCCTACACGATCACTAACTTCGTCCTAGCCGCGCTCATGACAGCGACGACTCCCGGATGAGGCTGGGCCGCGATTAACCGTGAGTCCGGAAATTACGCATACTATGAAAAAATCAGTTAACTCGCCGGTGGTCCCGAGCTTGCTACTGACGATCATCCTGGTCGTGGGCGGCGCATCATTGTCATCCGCCGCTTTGGCTGCCGGCCCGTCGCCGAACATCGATTCTTCCAGCTCTGGTTCGCAATATAATTCAGCCTTGGGGGGGATGGTCGAGAGCAGCACCGCCACGAGCGATGCCGCCGGTTTGTCCAAGGAAGGCGGCCAGACGGACGACATCCGCGTGGTCGTCGCCCGGATCATCAATAATTTCCTGGCCCTCCTGGGTATTTTGGCCATCGGCCTGATAATTTATGCCGGCTTCCTCTGGATGACCGCCGGGGGCAACGAGGAGCAGATCTCCAAGGCCAAAAAGATGATCTTGAACGCCACCATCGGCCTGTTCATCATCCTGGCGTCGTTCAGCATCTCCGCCTTCGTCATCAACAGCATCCAGCAAAGCTCCATCGCCGGCGGACCCACGGAGTCCAGCTTCTGCTTCAGCTGCATGCTCTGGTAGGGGAAAACCTTTTTCGATCCAAAAGAAAAGGGCCATACCAAGCGGTACGGCCCTTTTTGGAGCCCCGAGAACGATCTAGTGCTCCCAAGTGATGTAAAGCTCGCGGACCTCGGCCTTCTGTCGACCGGTCCAGGTCGAACTCCCATCCCAATTGCCATCAAGACGATACCGTCCCACCTTTTGCGGCTGCCCGTAACGCAGGGCGAAGAGCATGCCGGTGAAGGTGTGCTGGCCGATATTGTTTAGGCAGAGGTAGACCACCTCGTGCGGCGGGATGCCTGGCAGTACGCCGCGGGCGCCGCGGACCCGGAGTTCCTCGCCATCCAGCAAGATCTGGGCGTGAAAATCGGTCTGGTTCTCCACTTCCATGGAGAGCACTCCCGATTCGCACCCGGCCGGAGGCTGATGCAACCAAGCCCAGTTCTGGGGCGGCATCCGGTGCCGCTGCGCCGGCGGCGGCACCATGTCCTCGGGACGGATCATGACCCGAGCCGAGGAACCGGCGTCGCTCTGGCTTTCGATCGCCGGATCGACCGGGACCGATCGGTGGCCGGCCTGCTGGCGGAGCTGAGTGTTCTGCTCCTTCAGCTGGTCGATGAGAGTTTGGTACTCTTCCGCGGTCGGCTGCCGGTTGGCGGCCGAAGTCGAGGCGCATCCGGCGAACGAGATCGCCAGCGCCCCCGTCATCAATGTCCACAGGATCTTCATGTTTCTCTCCTCTTCTGAAAGTTGGTTGCGGGGTTACTGGCTGCCGGCCTCGCTCTGCTGCAGGCGCTGACGCAGCTTCCGGTGCATGCGCAGGCTGTCATTCGCCTTCTCATCCACCTTCTGCAGCTGCTCCTGGGTGGCGTAATCGCCTCCCGAGAGCGGGATCGACTGCTCCGGCACGGCCACGTTGGGCATGTACCCGTTCGAGCCGTAGTAGTACCAGTAGTCGTTGCCCATCCCGCCGCCGGGATAGGGGTAGGCCCGGCCTTCGTGGACGGCCTTCCAGTACTCTTCGGCGTTGCGCTCCTGGACGTAGTTGTCCGAAGCGGTCTGCATCGCCATCTCCGGCGTCCGGGTGTAACCCGATACCGAGTACTCGCCCGGCTTGGCCGACAGGCTGGCAAAACTGCAGCCGGCGGTCATCGCGGCCGCGCAACCGAGAACGAGGACATTCATCCAAAGACTCTTGCTCTTCATGGTTTCTCTCCTTTTTGTATGTTCGAACTGTTGAATTTTCAAATAACCCTGTTCAGGCACTATCTGCCGAACAAAGAAATATAGCATAAAAACGGCCTTTTGTCAAGATTCAGCTTGGCAGATATTAAGCTAAAATATGGCCTATTTTGGCGCCTCAAACAAAAGAAAGCCCCGTTACCGCTTGAAAAGCGATAACGGGGTTGAAGTTACTGCGCCGCCAGGGCGCCTATTTGAGCTCCGGATACTTGTCCAGCTCCTGGAAGACCTCATCGAGGCTGCCGGCACGCGGAGCCACGTGTCTGGTCGAACCGGTCGCCGTCTGTCTCCGGGGAGACAAGGGCGGTGGCAGGTCCGAGGACGTTCCGTCGCCGGAGCCGTACGAACGTCCGTTCAGAGCCGGCACGGTTGGCGCCGCTGGAACCGGCGCTTGCCGCTCCCAATAGGTGCCGTCGGCCACATGGCGGATGTCATCCGCCAAGCGTGCGTATTCGGCCGCCTCCTGTTCGCTGCAGAACTTGCCGCCGCAGAGCTCCAGCGCCCGGCGCCTGATCTGCTGCTGGCGGTCGGCCAGGCTGCGAAGAAGGGATTCGTCCAGAACGTTCTCCTGTTTCTTGGCCGCCTGCTGGACCTCTTTCAGCCGTTCCAGCCGCTCTTTGCGCACCGCGGCGTCGCCGACATAAGAATTGGTCAGATCCCTGACCCCGCCGACGAGATCCGGACTGATCGTCGCCACCGTGCCGAAAGCGAAGACGGCGACGACGCCGATGGTCACGACCTTGCGGGCCAGAGGCCCTCCGAACCAGCGGCTGCTCATCACTCCGGAGAAGAACACGATGCAGGTCAGGACGATCGCCATGATCTCCAGGTCGCGCCAGATGGGTACGACCATGACGTAGAGCCAGACGGCCGTGATCCAGGTGGTCACGCCGCGCAGCCACTGGATGAACTTCTCCGCCTCGTTGATGTCCAGCGCCTTGATCTTGTCGGTCACCAGGTGCGCGCCCTTGGTGGCGTACACGATGATATCGACCAGGACCGTGGCCCGGACCCAGAACAGCGTCAGGAGCAGGGATGAGACCAGCCCCGAGACGATGATCAGGCCGCGGCCGAAGGCGATGGCCCTGACGTTGTCGCTGAGGCCCGCGGTGAGCAGGCCGGCGACGGTCAGGAGCAGCGGCAGGCCGATGGACAGATAGAGCAGACGCAGCGTCAGGTCGATGTTGTCCCTGACCCATTCGGCCGCGTCCTTCACCTTGTTGCCCAGGATGAGGGCGACCAGCTTGATGAAATTCATGATAAACCTCCGGAAAAAGGTGATGGTTTGACGTCAGACAGGCAGGAACATCTTCCACCAGGCCGGCTTGGAACGCGGCTTCTTGAACCGCTCCCACTGCTCGTCGACCTGGGACTGCAGGCTGCCGTTGAGGTCCTGGTACTTGGACCAGAGCGTCTTCAGCGCGGCGACCCCGTGCTTGAAACCGCCGCGGACGGCGGCTCCGACCGCGGCCAGATAGTCCTTGAGGACGTACTTGGCGTTGCGGTTCTCGAGCAAAGGCAGCATCTCCATGCGGATCTGGGGATCCATGGCCATGAAGCCGGTGAATTCGTCGCGCGAATCGAGCTCGTGCAGACACTCGACCGTGCGGCGGCGTTCCTCGGCCGTCAGGGACCGGAGCCACTCGTTGAACTTCTGCTGCTCCTCCGCGCCCATGGCACCGATGATGTCGAACGGCGACAGGTTGCCCTGTTTCTGCGGCTTCTTCGGCTCGTCCGCCGGCTTCTTCAGCTTGGCGTCGATGTTCGTGAAGCAGCAGGGAGCCGCCGGCGCGCCCTGGCCGATGGCCTGGGACAGCTTGATCGGCTGCTTCTGGAACGGCTTGAGCTGAGTTAGCTTCAGGCAGTCCGGCAGATGCACATGGCCCAGGCAGTCGAGGACCAGTTCGGTCTCGACGGCCCGCTTGACCGCCTCTTCGGCGGCCTGCGTCTTGTCGGTGATCTTGCCTTCCTTCAGGATATTCCCGAAGTGCTTGGCCGCCTCGATGATCAGGTCCTTGCCCAATTCGGTGATCCCGGTCGGGCCGAAAGCGTTGGGCGGAATATGGCTCGCGGCAAAACCCACGGCCGTCGGTCCGAACTTGCCCAAAAGCTGGGCGAGGCCGGGCGACATGGTGGCGACGAGGCGCGAGATAGGGCCGCTCTTGACCGCCATATCCACCATCGACGTGACCAGGTTCTCCAGCTCGGGTTCAAGGGTCTCGGCAATGACGTCGAAACGGTCTTGCTTCTTGCTCTTGTCTGCCATTTTGGCCTCCTGAGTTCGTATCTTCGCTTCGAAAACGAAGGTTAAATTGTAAGGACCGCGACGACGCCGCGCCGGCAATGCCGGGCGGCCGTCTGTTACGAACCTTTCGTAACGGCTGAATATAGCAAAAAATGCGTATTTTGTCAATGGTAATTAACAAAGGCGTCGAACCCGAAATAAGGCGGATATCAACGGATTTGGTGATTTAAGCCGGGTTATATATGATTAATAAGGTTTTATGCGGTACAACCTAGAACGGCTGGCGGATAAGCTCTGCCGCCGCGAAAAAACGATCCTGGTCCTGATGACAGCCCTTTTCACGGCCGTGATCACGGCCGCCTGTTTCTGGAAATACCGGATTTTCGCCTATAACGGCCTGGACCTGGCCATCTTCAACCAGGTCTTCTGGAACATGATCCACGGCCGGTTCTTCGCCGGCTCGATCCACCCGCATTCGTACCTGGGCGACCACGCCGAACTGACGATGCCGCTGCTCGTACCGCTCTACGCGCTCTGGCCCGACCCGCGAATGCTGTTGCTACTCCAGGCGGTCGCTCTGGCCCTGCCGGCCTGGCCGCTGTGGCTCATAGCCAAGCGACGACTTAAGGACAGCGGGCTCCCGGCGGCGGCGGTCCGGCTGCTGCCCTTGGCCGTGGCCGCGGCTTACCTGGCCTGCCCCTTCGTTCAGAACATCGGACTCGACGAGTTCCACATGCTGCCGTTCGCGCTGCTGCCGCTGTTCCTGACGCTGCTCGAATATGAAAAAGGGCGCCGGGGGCCGTTCCTGGTCTTCGCCGCGCTGGCCCTGCTGACGCGCGAAGACGTCGCCGTGGTGCTTCTGGCCCTGGGCGTTCTGGCCTGGATCGAACGGCGGACGCTTTTCTGGAGGATCGCTCCGGTCCTGCTGTCCGGCGCCTGGTTCGTCGCGGCCATGAAGATCATCTCCCGCTTCGCGCCGGCGGGCGGCTACAAATATTCGGTCTATTACGGCTGGCTCGGCGCCACGCCGGCTGAAATGCTGTTGAACGCCGTCCGTCATCCGCTGGTCCTGCTCGCCCACCTCCTGACCCTGGGCAATCTGGAAATGGTCCTGGGCTTCGCCCTGCCCTTTGTATTCCTCATTTTCTTCCGGCCGGCGCGCCTGATCCTGGCCGTCGGGCCGCTGCTGCAGTTCATCCTGGGGGCGCCTGGCGGCGGAGAGGTCATTATGCAGCTGCATTATGCCGCACTCTTCCTGCCGGCCTTGTTCCTGGCTTTCATCGAAGGATTAAAGGCCACGCCAAACCTGGCCCAAAAGATGTCGAAACGCGGATTCAGCGAAGCACCGGCGCTGCTCACCGCCGTCATCATGCTCGGGAGCCTGTATGGCATGGTCATGCTCGGCCCGCTGCCGGCCGTCCTGGGCCGGCTGGCCGCTCCGGGGGACGACCTGGCCAGGGCGGACGCGGCCGAAGCACTGATCGCCCGCGTTCCGGCAGACGCCTCGGTCGCCGCGAGCTACGCCCTGCTGCCGCGGCTCTCGTCCCGGGCCGGACTGTACTCGCCGCACTATCAGTTCCTCGGGGTCACTCAATTCGCTCTGACGCCGTATGCCCTGCCGCCGGACAACCGCTTCCTGGCCCTGGATACCGGAGATCTGCTGCTGTATCAGGCGCAATTCCTGAATACCGGCTGGTCCGAACCGCATTTCGCCGGCGGTTACGCCCGGCTGCGCCAGGCGGCCGGCAGCCTGGTCTTTTCGCGCGACACGTTCCAGCTTTACGACAAGCAGGCGTCGGTCCGACCGCGCCCGTCGCGGCGGCTGGAACAGCCGCGGGAGCAAGCGTTCTGCGACGGCATCAGGCTGGATGCCGCCGGCGTCGAAAGCAGGATCGAGCCGGAAACCGGCAAGAAACTTGTCAGTCTGATCACGTACTGGTCGGCCGGAAGCGGGACCAAGGACGACCTGGTCATGCGCCTGCGTCTGAACGGACCGGCCGGCGAGGCCGTCGAACGGCAGCTTCCGCTGGCCAACAGCCTGACGCCGACCTCGGAACTGGCCGGACAGGTCGTCGCCGGAGAGATAATCCTGGACCTGACGGCGATGCCCGCCGGAGAATATTCGCCGGAGATCATCCTGGAAGATCAGAAGGCGGCCGCGCACCTCGACGGCATCCGCTCGATGTATCGCGACGTCACGGGCCGCAAGGTCTGCGGCAGCGCCCTGTTGCGGCCGTTCAAGCTTTAGTTGTCATCAGTCGGACCGGCGGTAACACCCCGCAGGCGACGATTGTATTTCTGATCGCCGACGGGTCCAAACCTTTGCATCCGAGGCTTACATCTTCCGCCGGCCGACGATACCGCCCGCAGGATTTCGTCCGCGGCAAGGAACCGGCGTCATCCCGAGCCACCCGCATCCTGCGGGGTGTGTCGGGATAAATTCCGCGGACTACAGAAAACCCACGGCAGAGATGCCGTGGGTTTTGCGGGGAGGGAGAGAACGGGGACGGGTCAGCGGACCAGCAGACGGGCGTAGTCGATCACCAGCGGGAAGGTCTTGTCTTCGGCGACGGTAACGACCTTATGCTTGATGCTGATGAGCTCGACCGCTTCGTCGCTGCTGACGAGATAGGCGGTCACCTTGACCTCATGCTTGGCCGCGGTCTGGTCCAGGCGGACGCAGGCGGTCTGTCCGGAGGACAGGTAGCCGCTGATGCCGGCGGCATCCAGGAACTTGGTCGCCGCGCCGTCGACGCTGACCGTCAGGACGAACTTCGTCCGGTTAGTCAACTCCACGGTGTTGCCCGTCGCGGCGCAGCCGGCGTGGGCGGCATCGAGGCGGGCCAGGTCATTGGGCAGGCTCGGGTTGGCGAGGCGGATGACGCTGCGGGAAGCGGCCGCGGCCGTGCCGACGTTCAGCCGCTCGCGGAGGAAGATAGCCTCCATTAGGACGCTTTCGGGCACGGTGTCCCCGCGATCAGCCCGGCTGACGACCGGGGCCGGAGCCGGGGCCGTGGCACAACCGACGGACAGGGAGCAAACGCACAGGACGAACGCGCACAGACCGTTGATCTTCTTCATGACTCTCTCCTTGGCAAGTTGTTGAAGGACCGGAATTTTTTGTCAGCGAAAAAAAATCTGACCGGATAATATAGCATATTTTCCGGTTTTAGTCAAGATTATGGCCAAAAATAAAGCTCCTTAACGGAGCTTATTTCACGGCCGACGCCGCTTATTTCCGGGCGATGAGCAGGATCTCGCCGGTGACCGGATTGCCGAAATAGAAATTCCTCATCCGGACCGGCAGCAGCGGAAAAACCGCCAGGAACAGCCGGCTGAACGGACCTAACAGCGAATATTTCCTGAAGTAATGCCGGTAGTACGCCACGCTGAAGCGCTTGATGTTGTTCCTGGCCAGGAGCGGCCGCAGCGAGAACCTCTCGAGCAACTGGTCCAACGACCGGCGATTCCAGTAGATCACGTGCTCATACTTATACTGGAACCAGCGGCATCCCAGCAGCTTCCGGGTCAGCGAATCGGTGTCCGGAGTGATGATCAGGAGCAGGCCGCCCGGCTTGAGGACGCGCCGGGCTTCGGCCATCAGGCCGGCCGGGTCGCTGATGTGCTCCAAAAAATCGGTCATGGTGACCACGTCGAAGGCGGCATCGGCGTAACCGGCCTCTTCCAGCCGGCCGCGGAAGATCCGTCCGGGAAAACCAGCCGAGGCCTTGCCGGCGGCGTAAGCGGAGATGTCCAGGCCGTGGCAGTCGAACCCCATCTCCCGGGCGACGTCCAGCAGATAACCCCGGCCGGTGCCGATGTCCAGCAGTTTTTTGCCTTCCGGTTCGACGTGCGGCCGGAGGGCGTTCAGCTGCTCCCGGAAGGCGGAACGCTTGGATCCGCCGATGATCGCCTCATCGGGCTCGCTCGATCGGCCCCAGACGGTGTAATCGTCGCCGTAAATGTGGCTGCGGTCGGCCGCGTAATCGTCGAGATAGATCAGGCCGCAGCCGCCGCAGCGCCAAGCCCGGCAGCGGCGCGACGAATCGGCCTCCTGTGTTTCGACGGTCAGCGGACCGGAAGGTTCGGCGTGGCAAAGCGGGCACTTCATATTCATGTCCATGGGCGGCGGACAGGAGAACGCGGTACCGCGGATCAGGTCCGCAGACGCCGCTGGTCGACGCGGCGCAGGCGGCCGATGATGGTGAAGAAAGCGACGATCTCCCGTCGCGAGAGTTTCGAACCGCCCAACAGGCGGTCACGGAAAACCACCGGTATCTCGACGATCCGGAAGCCCATTTTCTCGCAATAGAAGATCGTCTCTTCCTGGAAGGCGTAACCGTTGCTGGCGATGGGCAGGCGCAGCAACGCCTGGACCGCCTGCGCCCGGTAGCAGCGGAAACCGGCGGTGACGTCCCTGGTCTTGAGACCCAGCGCCAGGCGGGAGAAGGTCATGGCGCCCCAGCTCATCAGATGGCGGTACGGACCCCAGCCGACGATGCGGCCGCCGGGCACGCGCCGGGAACCGATAGCCACGTCGGCGCCGGCGGCCGCCGCGGCGAGCAGCTGGCCGAGCGCGGCCGGGTCATGAGAGCCGTCGGCGTCCATTTCGCATAACGCTTCGAAACCGCGGTCCAGACCGAACTTGAATCCCTCGAGATAAGCCGTTCCGAGGCCCAGCTTGCCCGGCCGGTGAAGCACGAACAGCCTGTCCCGGAAACGGGCCGCCAGCTCATCGGCCAGGCGGCCGGTCCCGTCGGGCGAGCCGTCATCGACGACCAGGACGGAGACGTCCGGCGGCGACAGCCGGAAAATTCCGGAAACCACGGTCTCCAGATTCTCCTTTTCGTTGTAGGTGGGAATGATGATCAGCGTCTTCATAGACTGGCTGGCGGGGCGGAGATCGCCGGCCCGGGCGCGGCGCCGAGGGCCTGATAAATGACCGTGTCGCCCGACCGGAAGGCCGGGGACCACAACGCCGGGTCGGACGGGCAGCCGCCCAAAGCCTGTTCCGACGGTCCGCAATAGACGTAATTGATGCCGTGGTCCACGGCGAATTTCAGCTTCATCCGGTCGTCCATGGAACCGAAGAAATCGATCATCTCATCGGCCTTCGGGACCAGGTCGATGGTGGTTTGCCAGTGGCCGGCATAGACGCGGCGACCGGACCAGCCGGGTATGACGTTGCCCGATTCGAGCGAGCCGAAGACGACCGCGTCGGCCGGGGTCGAGGTCCTCAGCCATTCCAGGGCCGCGGCCTGCTCGCGGGTATGGAAGAAATGAGGCGACGGATCATAGATATAGACATCCAGGCTGCGGAAGACGGCCGAGTAGGTCGACGGAAGGAATACGGCGCTGGCCAGGACCAGGCTGACCGACAGCCGGTAAAGACGCCCCGCTTTGAACCCGCGCCAACTCCGCCGGTACAGCCAGACGATGGCCGGCACCGCGAGCAAGGTCAGCGGGAATTGGATGCCTTCGATCATCCGTCGCTGGAAGGTCAGCGGCGCATAGATGAGCAGCGCCTGGACCACGACCCAAACCGCCAAAAAATCCCAACGCGCCGCGTCGCCGCCGACGCGCCGCCGTTCCAGGCGAAACCCGAAGACCCAGAGGACGCTGATCGCGCCCAGGCCGATGAACAGGTGCCAGGGCCAGGGGGTAAGCGTCAGATTGCTGTTGAGCAGCGCCGCGGCCGCCTGGTCGTGATGGGTCAGGTAATAATGATAGGCCACCGCGGGCAACGACAACGCCGCGAAAACGACGTACGCCAGCCACTGTCCGGCCCGGAACCTCCCCCGCACCGCCCGCCACGACAGCCAGACCGCCGGGACGGCGTAAAGCGTCGGCGCGTGAAAAGGATGGAATTCGAACAGGACCAGAGCCGACAGACCGGCGGCAGCGGCGTAGGACAGCCGACCGGATTCGAAGGACAGCAGCAGGAACAACAGCGCCAGCAGGATGAGGAGCAGCGAAGCGATGAAGTGGGGGCTGTACATCATCGTCATGAAGGCATTGCCTTCGGCCACCCACATGTCGATCGGCCACTGATAACGCGGACCGGCGGCATCGACCAGAAAGAACGGGGCGAAATAGATGCCGACGCCGGAACCGAACAGGAACATGATCAGGGTGACCACTCTCAGCTTCGACTCCCGGAAGAAATAAGAGATGAAACAGTAGGCGACCGCGGCCAGGGGCGGTATGAGCAGGACCCGGGCGGCATGGAAGGCGGCCAGGGGCGAAAGCTGAAAAAGCCGGGCCAGCCAGCCGACGCCGAGCCAAAAAATATTCAATACCGGCGTCAGCCGTTCGGTGGTGTACAGGTTGACCAGCAGGAACCGACCCTGCTTGACCTGTTCGATGTAGGAAAGATAGACGTTGAAGTCGCCGGCGGAAAGGAATTGCCTCCCGTTCCAGACCGAATCGCGGATATAGGCCAGGTAGAGCCCGTAGAGCGGCGGAATGCTAGTGGCTGCGGCGGCGACAACGGCGAGGACGGCCACGACCCGCCATTCTCCGGGAGTGATGCTTTTGATCAGCCGGCCCAGGGTCAGGTCGGCGCGCCCGCCGGCGGATCCGAGGGCGCGTTTCAGGCCGACCACTTTGCGAACATATTCCCTGATCAGCCGCCAGACCGGGACCTTGGACTCCCGCCCGGGAGTACGGCTGTCGCTCCAGGCGGCCGGTATCTCGCGCACGGCAAAACCGGCGCGCTCGGCGCGGACGACAAGTTCAGTGTCGAAAAACCAGCCGTTATCAGCGACCTCCGGCATGACCCGACGGACCACGGCGGCCGAAGCGGCCTTGAAGCCACAGGGCAGGTCGGAAATCCTCGTCTCCAGCGCCGCCCGGGCGAAGGCGCGGTAACCGAACGACAGGATCTTCCGGAACAGCGACCGTTCCACGCGCGAGCCGGGCAGGAAGCGGGATCCGACGGACATGCCGCCGCCGTCGGCCGCGGCCCGGACCAGGTCCGGCAGGGCGGCCAGGTCGGTCGCCAGGTCGGCATCCATGAACACGGCGACGTCGGCCGGATTCTCGGCCCAGACCGTCCGGATGGCCAGGCCTTTGCCCCGGGTCTCGAGCCGGCGATAACGGACCTGGTGATGTTCGGCGGCCAAAGCCGTCCCGATCTCCCGGGTCTTGTCGGTCGAACCGTTGTCGGCGATGACCAGCACGATCTCGTCGCCGGCGAGACGGGCGGAAGCGGCCAAGACCTTCTCGACGGTCGGTCGCAGCACGTTCTCCTCGTTCAGGACGGGTATGGCGATGACTATCCTCATAGGCCGGTGACGGCAAAGATCGAGACCTCGTCGTCAGCATAGACCTCCTTCAGGGACCGGTCGGCCTCGACGACCCGAAGCATGGCGGCGTGGTCCTTTTCGATCATCACGAAACGGGATTGAAAAAGATCGGCGATCACGTTGGCCACGCGCTTGTGCCTAGCGCCGGAATTGATGTCGACATATTCGCGGAAACGCAGCGCGTCCTGACGATACAGGAAGGTCGGGTCCAGGCCGCTGATGTAGCGGTTGCGGTCGTCATTGAAGAACAGGAGGGGGAAATCGTCCCAGTCGCTGTGGAAAATGATCGAATTCTCGGGAGTATTGGCCTTCAGCCAATCCGCCGCCGCGGCATAACGGGTGAAGGACAGGCCGGACCGGCGGTAGGTCAAACCGATGACGATGACATCCCTGACCGAAATGAGCGGCAGGAACACGGCCAGATAGATGAGCAGCCCGATGCGCGCCACCCGGATCTTGGAAGCGGCGCGGTCGCCGGCAGGCCGCTCGCCGAATCCGCTGAAAAGCGGCAAAATGGCGGTCAGCAGTAGCCCCTCGAAAAAAACGGCGAAAGGCGCGAAATACTCGACGTGCCGGCGGCTGCGCAAAGCCATGGCCAGGAAGAACACGGTCAGCAACAGGACGGCGTTAAAGGCAATCAGCCATTTCTTCGCCGGCGCCTCATGGCGGCGGCCCGGCTCGCCCCAGAAGACCGCGGCCAGGAGTACGGTCAGGATGACCGCGAAAATGATGAAGATGGTGCTGGCCCGGCCGAACAGCTCGACGAAAGTGTAGGGATACCATTCATTGCCGACGATGATGGCGGAACCGTAGTTGACCACGGCGATCTGCACGATCTGTTCCCAGTAGAAAGCCAGGTTGCGCGGAAAGAAGGGATTGATCACCAATCCGGCAACCAGCCCGGCGCAGATCGCGAAAAAATTCTTGACCTCCGGCCAGGAACGGAAACTCTGCTCGCGGCCGGCCGCGGCCAGCCGGTCCCGGATCCGGAGCGGCCAGGAAGCCTGTTCCACAGGCCTTTCGATCAGCGCCTCGGCCATCAGCCGGCCGACCAGGAAAGCTCCGGCAATGACGATCAGGAGCGGCCAGCCTCCGTACAGCCAGACGAAAAGCCAGGACAGGACGAACAGCGTCCGGCGCTTTTCGCGACGCAAAGCCAGGAACACCAGGAAGATGAACAACAGCGACATCGCGGTGGCTTTGGCCAGGGCCAGGCGGAAGATGAAGCCGCCCCCGGTGCCGAGAAGCAAAGTCCAAATGAAAGCGAACTTCACGCCGTAGGCGCGCAGCACGGCGTAAAAAGCCGTCAGGGACGCGGCGCAGAAGATGACCGTGGCCACCTTCAGGCCGATGGTCGGACCAAACGCGGCCACGAACGGCAGGAGCGCCGCGTGATAGAGAAAATGATGATCGGCGTACGCGGCGGACAGCGAAGTGAATGGCAGCCAGGTAAAATCACGGATGACGCCGCGCTGCAACATCAGGACGGCCATCTTCATGTGATAGAATGAATCGGGATCCATGAACGACCGCTCCCAATGCAGGTAGGCGAACACGACGGCGGTAATGGAAAAGACCGCGGCATAGGCCGCCAGGGGGTGGGTCGGCGCTTTTAACCTTATTTTGGGCTTGAAAAACATGGATGCAGTATACCTCGTCGCCGCCTAATCTTACAGTTATCGACAAAGCCAGGCAATCACGTCAGAATACATGACAGGCGCCGGCTATTTTTGTGCTTAATTAAGCTGGATCAGAATGAAAGACCATTACGATCAACCTTTATCCGGCAGGACCCGGCTGGCGACCGCGGTCGTTTTGGCCGCGGTACTGGCATTGGCCGGCGGCGCTTACATCGAACGTCAGGATATCCGCGACTTTATCTGGCGCCGGCGGCAGGGCTCGGTCCCGACGGCGCTGACCCTGGAGCAGATCCGGTCTCTGCGGAAAAAAGAAAGTCCCGCCGCCGAAACCGCTCCGCCGAAACCGCCGGTGATGATCCAAAAACCGGCCGCCGTTCCCGCGCCGGAGACGGCGCCGGCGACGTCCGCGCCAGCCGCCCCGCCGGCGGAAAATACCGGCCCGGCCGCCGACAACGGACCGCTGACCGCTGATGCCGCCCGGCCGGACGCGATCAATCTGCTGGTGCCGATGGTCTATCAGGCGCCGCTGACCAATTGGGACACGACCCATGAGGATGCCTGCGAAGAAGCGTCGATGCTCATGGCTCAGGCCTTCCTCACCGGCGAGAAGACCATCAGCCGCAAAGAGATGGACCGCCGGATACTCGATCTCATCGACTACGAAATGAAGGCTCTCGGCTATTTCGAGAGCACCGACGCCGCGACCACCGCGGCCGTCATGCGCGGCCATCTGGGACTCACCGGCATCGAAGTGCTGCCGGTCCGGTCCATCGACGACGTCAAGGCGCAGCTGGCTGAGGGTCGGCCGGTCCTGCTGCCGGCCGACGGCAAGGCCCTGAAGAACCCGAACTTCCGCCATGGCGGGCCTCTTTACCACATGTTGGTGGCCAAAGGCTACAAGCCGGGCCAGATCATCGCCAACGACCCGGGGACGCGCCTCGGCGCCGACTATATCTACGATGAGGAAGTGCTGTTCGGGGCCATCCACGACTGGAACGGCGGCGACCCGCCGCATGGCGAGAAACTGATGATCGTGGTGAAGTGACGCCGCGAAAAAAAATCGGCCGCCCGCGGCGGCCATTTTTGATTTCTCCCCGACGACACCGGCTGACCGCCGCGGCCGTCAGCCGGCCGTCGGCAGGCTGAAACTGAAGATGGAACCTTCGCCGTGATGCGATTCGACCCAGATCCTGCCGCCCATGCGTTCGACCAGTTCCTTGACGATGAACAGGCCGAGGCCGGTGCCGGCCTGGGCGCGCACGGCCATATCTTCGGAGCGCCAGAACTTCTGGAACAGCTTCTGCCGGTCCGCTTCGCTGATGCCGATGCCGGTATCGCTGACCCGCGTCACCAGCAAGCCTTCCTCGATCATATGCTCGATGGTGACCGAACCCTCGGTCACATTGTACTTGATGGCATTGCCGATCAGGTTGGTCAGGATCTCCTTCAGCTTGATCTCGTCGGCGGCCACGCGCGGCAGCTGGGCCGGCGGGGAATAACGGATGGTCAAGCCTTTGGCCGCCGCCCCGGGACGCAGCTCGGACAGGAGGCCGTTGACGATGGCGACGATATCCTGGGGTCCGACGTGGATCTTCAGCCGGCCGGCCTCGGTCCGCGAGACCTCGAGCAGGTCCTCGACCAGGTTGAGCAGCCGTTCGTTGGCCTCCTGGATCTTGGCCAGATAGCCTCGCAGCACCGGTTCGACGGTGACGCGCTTGTCGTTGTAGATGATGTCCACCAGCATGCGGATGGCCGAGACCGGGTTGCGCAACTCGTGCGCCGCCACGTAGACGAACTCGTTCTTCAGCTGATCGACGCGCAGCCGGTCGGTCTGATCGCTGTAGGACTCGATGATGATGTCGGTCCGGTCGACGGGGTCGACGACCAGGCTTTGGGAGACCTTGACCGGCACCTCCTCGCCGTTCTTCTGGCGGAAACGCAGCCGCTGGACCACGCGCTCGCCGCGTTTGAGCGTTTCTTGGTCCAGCGAATCGACGGTTTCGCCCAGCGGATAAAAATTCATCACGGCCCGGCCGATCAGTTCTTTCCGGCCGTAACCGGTCAGTTCCTCGGCGGCCTTGTTGGCGATCATGATGCGGCGCCGGCTGTCGGTGACGCAGATACCGTAAGGAGAGTTCTCGAAGATCGAACCGAAATAATTCCGGGACCGCTTGATCTCGGCTTCAACCAGCCGGCGCACGCGGGCGTTGCGGCCGATATGGAGGATGGCGGTCAGTTGGCCGCGCCGGACGATGGGCGCCGCCATGAAATCCATGATGGCCAGCTTGCCGCTGCTCCGCCTGACCCGGATCTGGAACTCGGCCTCGGTCGGCTCGCCGGCAAGCGCCCGCAGCAGGCCCTTGGGTATCTCCGGGAAGATCTTTTCCAGCGGCCAGCCCGCCAGTTCCTTGGCCGAATAGCCCAGGAATTTCAAAGCCGCCTCGTTGGCCTTCAGGATCCGGTGATCCGGCGCGGTCAGCAGGACCGCCCCGGGCAGGTCGTTCAGATCGATCGGGATCTCGGGAGCGTCGGATTTTACTTTCTTCTTTTCCGTCATAGACGATTCGCGCCGGCCGGCAACGGATAAATGATCGTGCGTCCCGGCCGGCGGCTAGGTTTCCTTGGCCGCTTCGCTCAGACAGGACGCCAGCGTCTCCGGCGTCGGGTTGCCGACGAAACGCTTCTGACCCACGATCAGGGTCGGCAGGGCTTCGATGTTATACTCTTCGGCCAACTCCGGATGCTCGGCGATGTCGACCACCTCGAGGGCGGTCCGGTGTTTCACGCCGAAAGCCTGGTCGAAGGCGGCTTCAACCTGGTGCCGGACGAAGTGGTAAACGGCTGATTCTTTCGAGATGAACAGGAGTATCTTGTTCGGCGTCATGATCGAGGGGAGTTAACCCTGGCGCGGCGCGTTGGTCTTGATGCGCCTGATAAATTGTTTGTGCGTATCCATGAAGTAATTATACTACAAAATCAGACCTTTTCCAAGCTGGTTTCCTGTCGGACGAGACCTGATTTTTTGCTTAACAACGCGATAATTCCGTCTCGACCGGCGCCGGCGGCCGATTCCCGCCGGTCGCGGCCGGCTTTATCCGGGGCTTCTGACGTGCTATAATTAGCTTGTTATGGCTGAATTCAAGCCGGGAAGCGCCAAAGCCACCGGCCTGTTCCTGAAGAAGAATTGGCAGGTGGCCTATGCCGCCCTGCTGGTCATCCTGGTGCCCGTCACTATCGTGATGAACACTTTTTTCGTTATTAACCGCTTCCGCAAGACCGTCGACGTCGAACTCCAGCGCACCGCCCTGATCATCGGCAAGATGATCAACGTCACCAGCGTCACCCTGTTCAACGACCCGTCCAAGCTGCAGGAAAGGCTGGCCCAGATCGCCGCCATCGTTCCCGAGGTCAAAATGCTCGACATCCTGGCCAAGGATGGCGAGGACTTCAAGGTGATCGTCAGCCTTTATCCCGACGCCGTCGGCCGGGTCGCCCACGGCCGGCAGAACATCCTGGCCTGGTACGACGATCAGTCCATCGCCTTCCTGACCAAATCCGGACGCTCGGCGGCCCTCGACGACAAGCTGACCCCGGAAGAGATCCGCAGCGGCAACCGCTATTGGGGCGTGGTCATGCCGCTCAAGGACGAGAACGGGAATAAGGTGTCGCTGCTTTCGGCCAAGATCTCGCTGGGCGTCATCGACCAGCTGGTCCTGGACAACCTCTTCTGGTCCTACGTCTGGCTGGCCCTGACCGTGCTCATCATCATCCTGATCCTGGCCTCCAACACCCGGATGTTCGAATACGCCGTGCTCTTCAAGAAGCTGAAGGAGGTCGACCAGATGAAGGACGACTTCATCTCCATGGCCTCGCACGAGATGCGCTCGCCGATCACGGCCATCCGCGGCTACCTGTCGCTGTTCCTCGAGGACGCCTTCGGCAAGATCGACGACAAGCCCAAGAGCATCCTCAAGACCACCTTCAACATCGCCACGCACATGTCCGGGCTGATCGATGACCTGCTGGACGCTTCGCGCATCGACCAGGGCCGGATGAATCTGTCGATGGAGAAGGTGGCGGTCGAGGACACGGTTCAGGAGATCGTCGAGCAGCTGCATTTCGAGGCGGAAAAGAAGAAGCTAGCCTTCACCTACAAGCGTCCGACGGAACAGCTGCCGCTCATCGAAGCCGACAGGTCCCGCCTGCGCCAGGTGCTGATCAATATCTGCTCCAACGCCATCAAATACACCCCGGCCGGCAGCGTCACCGTGACCACGGAGGTCCGCGAAGGCGGCCATGTCGAGATCAAGGTCACCGATACCGGCCTGGGCATGTCGCCCGAAGCCCGTGAGCGGCTGTTCCAGAAATTCTACCGGGTCAAGACCGCGGAAACCCGCGACATCCAGGGAACCGGACTCGGCCTCTGGATCACCAAGCAGATCGTCGAGCTGATGAAAGGCAGGATCTTCGTCGACTCCATCGAGAAGATCGGCAGCCAGGTCAGCGTCATCTTCCCCATCCTTAAGACAGCCGAGGTCAAGGACGGCGCGTCCCCGGCCCCGGACATAACCCCGACCCAGGGCGGATCACCGCCTGCCGGCATGGCAGGCCCACCCGGCGGAGAAGCGCCGCCGCCGGCCAAGCCTGACGCCGCGATCTGACCACTGATATGGCCCTCAATCTCATACTCATCGCTTTTTTCCTGTTCACCTCGGCCGTCATGTCCGGCGCCGAGGCGGTTTTTCTGGCCGTGCGCGAGGTGCGCCTGCAAACGCTGATCAAGAATAACGACAAGCGGGCGGCGCTGGTGAGCAAACTGCGCTCGAACATGCACCGACTTCTGGGCGTGCTGCTCCTGGGCCAGGTCATCAGCGACGTGGCCGCCTCCTCGCTCGCCACCATCACCGCGACCGAGCTCTTCGGCGGCGTCGGCGTCGGCATCGCCACCGGCATCATGACCTTCCTGGTGCTGATCTTCGGGCAGCTCCTGCCGAAATCGTTCGGAGCGCGCCAGCCGGAACGCTGGGCGAAACTGCTGGCCGGACCGATCGCCACGCTCTCCCTGGCCTTCAACCCGATCCTGGCGGTCGTCGACCTTTTCGTGACCGTGGTCCTGCGGCAGGAACTGCACTTCAAGGCCCACGAACCGGTCAGCGAAGAGGAGATCAAGACCATGGCCCAGATGGGCGTCAGCGCCGGCACGCTGGAAAAGGGCGAGAAAGAGCTGATTGAACGCGTTTTTCTCTTCAACGACATCACCGCCTTCGACGTCATGACCCCGCGCGAGGGCGTCGTTTTCCTGGATGGCGTCAAGCCGCTGGCCGACGCGCTGCCGGTCATCAATTCTTCCGGCTACTCGCGCTATCCGGTCTTCGAGAACGAGAAAAGCAACATCATCGGCGTCGTCCATATCAAGGACATCTTCAATAAGATGTCCGAGAGGCCGGCGGTCGACCTGACCGGGATCAAGCTGAAAGAGCTGGCCGAACCGGCGACCTTCGTGCCCAAAACCAAGCCCATCGACGATCTGCTGCGCGAGATGCAGAAACAGCACCTGCACCTGGCCATGGTGGTCAACGAATACGGCTCGATCGTCGGCATCGTCAGCTTCGAGGACCTGCTCGAAGAGCTGGTCGGCGAGATCGCCGACGAGTCGGATGTCGACGAATACACCATTAAACGCGTCGACAAGCTCAATATCATCGCCCACGGCGACGTGGACATCAAGGACATCAACCGCTTCTTCAACGTCAAGATCGTCGCTCCGGAGCACAAGTCGCTGGGCTGGGTAATCCTCAAGGAGCTGGGGAGCATCCCGAACAAAGGCCAACAGATCAAGCTGGCTGACAGCGTCACCGCCACGATCGAGGAGATGATCAACCTGCGCATCAACAAGGTCCGCCTGACCAAGAAGGAAGACGTGTCTAATAACGGGGGCTGACGCCGATGGGCCTGAAAAGCTATCTTTCCTCGATGTTCGCGCGTCCCGGCGTCAACGCCGGACAGCTTCCGGTCGAAGGCAATCTGCCGGGATTCGAGGGCGCCGACATCTGGCTGAATTCCGCGCCGCTCACCAAAGAAAAGCTGGCCGGCAAGACGGTGCTGGTCGATTTTTGGACGCATAGCTGCGTCAATTGCCTGCGGACCATCCCGCACCTGAAGGCCTGGCATGAGGCCTATGCCGGTCACGGCCTGGTCATCATCGGCGTCCACACGCCGGAATTCGAGTTCGAGAAAAATCCGGAGGGCGTTGGCCGCGCCGTCAAGCGCCTGGGTATCGCTTACCCCGTGGTCATCGACAATGATTACCTGCTTTGGAACCGCTACCGCAACCATTACTGGCCGGCTCACTATTTCGCCGATGACCGGGGACGGCTGCGCTACCGCCACTTCGGCGAAGGCGACTACGCCCATTCCGAAGCGGTGATCAGGGCGCTGCTCGAGGAGGCCGGGGCCGAGCTGCCGCCGGCGCTGGGCGCGCCGGGCGAAGGGCCGGGAGGACAGCCGCGGACCCCCGAAACCTACCTGGGTTTCGACCGTCTGGAATATCTCGGGTCGCCGGAAACGGTGAAGCCCGGCGTCATCCAGAGATACTCCTCGGTCAGACGACCGGCGCTGAACGTGTTCTACCTGGAAGGGGTCTGGGAGGTCGGCGGCGAATTCGCCGTGCCGCGGGAGCCGGGGGCGCGCCTCATTTACCGCGTGGCCGCGAGTTCGGCCAACCTGGTCATGGAGGGCGCACCGGAGGGCGCACGGGTGGACCTGAAGATCGACGGCCGGCCGCTGGCTGCCGGCAGCCGCGGCGCCGACGTCACGACCGACGGCACCTCGGCCGTCGTCGTCAAAGACGGGCGGATGTACAACCTGGTCGAAACGCCCGGCGGCCATTCGGAAAAGACTCTCGAGCTCACCTTTCTTGATCCGGGGACCAAGGTCTACGCTTTCACCTTCGGCTGATATGACCCGGCACCCCGAATACCGTGACCAAAAATTCGAAGCCTATATCATCTCCAGGAAATTCGGCGCGGCCATCGAGGAACGGCTGCGCGCTTCCTTGAACAGGCATGAGACCATACCGACCGACCCGATAGCCTGCCCGGTAGAAAGTTGCGGTAATCCGGTCCGGGTCGAAGCACGGGAAGGTCTACTGCAACTGGTGTGCACCAACTGCGGCTGGCGGACGCTGATCAAAAAGAATCAAGACAAGTGAACAGGCATGACAAAACCGCGGTATCGCCGCGGTCTTTTTTATTGTTCAGATCAGCCTCTTGATGACCGTGATGTCTTTTCGCCGCAATATCTTGGCCAGCGGTTCGCGCGTGACCATGCCGACTTCGCGGCCGCCGCGTTTGCGGCTGCGGGCGTGGATCACCTCGTCCGGGCCGGTGACCAGGATGACATGGCCGATCCCCTCGGGAAAATGACGGTCATAGCGGCCATCCTTCCCTCTTATGAATATCAGGTCGCCGGCGCGCGGCGGTTCATATTTCCTGAGGCAGCGGCCAAGGCGCGCCTGTTCGATGGCCAGCCGCGGCAGGTCGATGCCGACGGACTTGAAACAGAATTGGGTGAAGCTGGAACAGTCGAAACGCAGCGGCGCTTCCTGGGTCCAGGCGCCGTAGACGTAAGGACGGCCCAGCGCCTGACCGGCCGTCGCGGCCAGTTTCCTGAGCAGGAGCTCCTTGTCCGGGCGGCGGGGTGGCATATCAGGTCCCGGCATTGACGGCGCTGGCCGCCGGCGGCGCGAACAACGCCTTGGCCGCGTCCCACATCTCCGGCCGGCCCTGAAGCTTCAGCCAGTACCACCATTCCACTCCCCAGAGATAAACCTCGGAGAAACCGATGCGGCGGGCGAAGGTCAGGTTGGACCGCAGCCGGTCCGGGTTCATCAGCTTCAGCTGCTGGTCGAGCGGCATGGAGATGATCGGCTGGGTGGTCCACGGCTCGCCCTGCAGTTCGGTGACGATGACCTTCTGGACCAGCGAAGCCACGGCCGCGGCGCGGTCGCGATAAAGGCGCGGCGTGATCGGCCAATAAAAATAGCCGGTGAAATTGCTCCAGACGATGCGGTAAGTGCTGACGCCGAGGATGTCCGCGAGACTCGCGGCCCGGACCCAGGTCGATAGCTCGCCGCTTTCGGAAATGACGATCGGCCGGCTGTCGAGGGCCCGCACGGCGGCGATCTCTTTCTTGAGGAATGAGTCGTCGGCCGGCGGACAGTCGCCGAAATCGAAGAAAGGTTCGTTCTCCACCTGCCAGGCGACCACGGCGGGGTTCTTGGCGTAGCGGCGGACGACCGTTCCGATCATGCTTATGATCCTGGTCCGGATCAGGTCCTCGTTCATGCCGACGGCCCATTTGGGGACATGGCATTCCGGCCAGCGCGGCAGCTTGCGTCCGACCGCCAGGATCACCTTGGCGCCGCGGCGATCGGCCTGCTCCAGCTGCCAATCCAGTTCGGAGAAATCGAAGACCTCGGGTTCGGGCTCGATGCGGCTCCAGTAGGCCGGCAGGCGGAGACGCCGCATGCCGAGGTCGTCGAGCATGGCGGTATAGGCCGCCTTCCAGTCCAATCCCAGTTGCTCGGTATAGACGGTCGAGAAGGTCGCGCCCAGCAGGGGGTCCTTCTCTTCCAGCCCTAGGTTGGAGATGACCATGTTCAGGAAACCCAGACCGAGGCCCAGGATCAGGATCACAGCGCTCCAAAAACGCGCCGGATGACGGCGGTGCCAGCCGCGGCGGCCGGTCTCAGTGACGATTTTGTTGTCATCCTTTTCCATGTCCTTATTATACACTGCGGCCGGAGACGGCGACAGGCTGGGCGGAGACGACGATTGACTTACCGGCCCGGATGTGGCAGATTCGAGAGTCCCCTGCGAATAAGGAGGTTGACATGAATTTCAGAGATTTTCGCTTCCAGATGGGGTTGTTGGCTTTGGCCATCGCGTTCCTTTCAACCGTTCCGGCCGCGGCGGCCGAAACGCTCCCCGACCCGCTTGGCCTCCGGGCCGGCTGTATCCAAAAAAAGGCGCTGCCGCCGGAAGAACTGAAAACCCTGCTGATCGCCGACGGCACCGCCCTGAGCCAGGCTCTCGCCTTCATGCGCCCCGCAGTCAGGGCTACGGTCATACTGACCACCGCCGCCTGCGAGCAGGACGTATGCGACAAGCTGAGTCCCAGCGGCACGGGCGTGGTGGTCAGCTCAAGCGGCTTGGTGCTTACGGCTTTCCACGTGATCAGGGACACGGCCGTCATCAAGGCCACCTTCCGCGACGTGGACGCCGACGGCTATATGGTGACGACCGCCCGCACGGTGCGGGCCAAGGTCATCGCCGTCGCCCCGGACAAGGACGTGGCGCTGCTGCAGCTCATTGAAAAGTCCGACTACCCGCACTTGCCGATCGACTGCCGCTGGCAGGCGCTCAGACGCTCGCCGGTCTGGCACTTCGGCCAGAAATCGGGCTGGGGGTTCGGCCAAGTGACGCTGCAATCGACCGTGTCGATCGATATCTCCGGCGTCTATGAGACCACGGCCCAGGCGCGGCCCGGCGATTCCGGCGCGCCGTTCGTCAAGACCACCGGCGAACTGATCGGTATCCTCCTTTCGCGGAAAGGCGATGACCGATCGTACTACATGCCGGTGGCCGACGCCATCGCGGCGCTGGAAAAGGCGGCCGCCGCCCGCTGAATATCAAACCCCGAGACTCGCTTGAGTCCCGGGGTTTTCTTTTTAGACATTATTGACAATGACTTCTCGACTGCGCGGCTGCGGCCGCTTCCTGCCTGCCGGTAGGCAGGGCAGGCAGGCGCTCGAAGGACATATCGTTCGAGCGAGGCCCTGGGCCGAGTCGGGAACCGGACGGATGAATGAACTCAAACCCTTTCGACCTTATAGTCCTCAAGCTGCTTAATCTCCGCTATCAGAGAAGTTACGTCCAGATCATCGCCGGCCTCGATGGTGGCGAGTCCGCTGTCCAGGTCCACCGAACAGCTTTTGACGCCGGCGGTCTCGTTGCAGACATCCTCGACCAGGCTTTTGCAGGAAGCGCAATGCATCCCCGATATTTTAAGAGTTATCGTCATATGATCCTAGGGTACCACATTGATCGTTCCGCGGTACATGCCCATGGAACAGCTGAAAGTATAGCTGCCGGGAACGTTCGGCGTGAACTCGACGACGTTGGCCCCCTGCTCCAGCCGGGAGCTGACGCCCAGCTTGGACGAGACGACGTAGGCCAGACAGCCGGAGGACGTCTTCTGGTCGATCTCCCAGCGGACCGGCACGCCGGCCTTCACCGTGAAGGTGTCCGGATCGTAGGCCGCCTGGCCGCCGCCGACGGTCATCTTGATGACCTGCTTGCCGTTGACGACCGCGGGCAGGCCGTCGTCGGCCGGCCGGTTGAGGGCCGCGGGCTTGGCGCCCGTCACGTCAGGCAAGGACCAGGAGAAACCGGTCAGAATGATCCCGTTCTGGAGATTCATGAGCCCGAGGATGACCACCAGCGCGCCGGCGAAACGCAGGAACATCCGTCCGGCCTGGCCTTTAAGCAGGCCCGAAGCCAGTCCCAGCGCCGCGAGCGCCGGCGCCGTGCCGACGGCGAATCCGGCCAGGACGGCCGCGCCGGCTTCGACGGAATGGGTCGACAGGGCGTAGACCTGGAAAGCCTGGGTGAAGCCGCAGGGAATGAAGAACGTGGCCGCGCCCAGCAGGAACGGCGCCAGCCAGAAATCCCTGGTCTCGATGTCCATCACCTTATGGGCGACGGACTTGGGAGTGGATGGCAGCAGGCGTTTAAGCCAGCGCGGCGCCAGTTTCAGCATGTCCAGGCCCATGATCAGCATGAAGGCGGCGGCCAGCATCATCAGGATGCCGGTGGCGGTGACCGACGGCACGAGCGCCTGGCCGATGAAGCCGATCAGCGCGCCGAAAGCGCCGTAGGAAACGACGCGGCCGACGACGAAGAGCAGGACCGGACGCAGCCGGCCGGCCGTCGAAGACGAGGCATAACGCTGGTTGAACCGCGAAACCGAAGAGAGCAGCAGGCCGCCGGAAACGGCCATGCAGGACGAGGCTCCGGCCACCAGGCCGACCAGGGCCGCGGCCCAGAAGCCGCCGGATTCCGAGGTCCAATTGCCGGTCGACAGGCGGCTGCGCGACAGGATCCAGGCGACGACCGCGGCCAGGGCGAAGTAGGCTGCGAGCTCCCAGAATCCGGCGCGCTCGCCGTCGTCGGCGGCGGAACGTCCGGCCGCGGACCAGGGGCTGATCTGGTATTTCTCCCCTTTCAGGGCCGCGCGCAGCTTGTCGAGGTCCACTTCGGACCCCGCGTCGGCGGCGATGACGGCCGAGCCGGAAGCGAGATCGACCGCGACCTTCCTGACGCCGGGGATCTTCCTGAGCCGGCGCTCGACGGTCAGCTCGCAACTACGGCAGGTCATGCCGTCGATGGCCACCTTGAGCGTGCCGGAAGCGCCGGCTGGCTGCGGCTGGTCGCAGACGATAGCTTCGGTGACGTCGTAGCCGGCCGCCTTGAGCGCGGCGGCGATGTCGTCGGCGGCTTCCGGCCTCCTGATGCATAGCTCCGCCCGGCCGACCCAGATATCGACGGACAGGACGTCGGGCAGGCTTTCCGTGAACTTCTCGAATTTTTTCGCGTTGCCCATGTCGAGATCACCGACACGGACGTGAAGCATCTTCATACTGACAAATTACGGTAAACAAAAATCGGACGCGCTGTAAATACGGACCAGAATCGTCGCGCGTCCGATTCAATTCAACATCACCACGCCGGACAGTTTGATCCTGACTAAAGATTTATAAAAAGCGTCGCTGCCCTGGTCCTGGACGGCGGCCCCGGCCGCGGCGGCTGGACCGGCTCCCTGGATGAGACAAGCCGCGCCGGACGAGTCGGCCGCCGGCGGACGGACGCTGTCAGCCGTACTCTGCGAAGACAGGCACTCAATCAGGCAATCGACGGGTGATGAGCGCGATCCGCTCTCATGGCCGCAGGGCCCTTCCATCGGCATGGCCATACCGATCGCGGCCCGGCCGTCGGAAACGGACGCGAAAACGCCGTGAGGCAGGCTCAGGGACAGGCAGGCGGCCGAAATAAGCAGCAATACGATCGATCGTCGCATAATTATTGAATTATAATCCTTTGGCGGCCTCCGGTAAAGGCCGGGCGCCGCGCGCGCCGGCGTCTTTGACCGGCCGGGCGGGCAGTGATATTTTAAATGCAGTTATGGCCAAACTCATCTGCCGCATCGGCCGGATACCGAAAAACTATCGTTATCGCGACTTCCGCCTGGAACGGAAAGGTTTTCTGAGCGTTTTCTCTTTCGGCCTGGCGGATCAGGGAAAAAGGCTGGAAATGATGGAGCGCGGCCATGCCGTGGCCGTGCTGCCGGTCGACTTTGGACGGCACCGGATCTATCTCATCGAGCAGCCGCGGCACGGCAAAGCTTTCGTCAAGACGCCGGCTGGCCGCCGGACGGTCTCCAAACTGTTGAACGACGGCGCGGACGCCGGGACATTCAGCGTGCCGGCCACCAAGGTCCTGACCCTGGAAGTGCCGGCCGGGATGATCGACGGCAGCGAAACGCCCGCGGCAGCGGCCATCCGGGAGTTGCGCGAAGAGACCGGCCTGATCGCCGCTCCCGCCGATCTGCGGCTCGTCAAGAAATTTTTCCTGACCATCGGCGGTTGCACCGAGACCATCACGGGCTTCTTCGCCCGCGTCGACGGCGGCACGCTCAGGGAGACGGCCTGCGGCGACGGCGACGAGACCATCGCCGTCCGGGAGTACGGCTGGGACGAGGCGTTCCGGCTGGCCCGGACCGGCCGGATCGAATCAGCCACGGCCCTGGTGCTGCTCCAGACGCTGGAATTGGGGGCGCGCGGTCCGAACCGACCTTAACCATCAGCGTGAAGGATAGAAATTGGCTGTAATGAGCCAATTTTTGTATTTCGGCCCTATTGACAAAATACGAAAAATATGATTTAATTACCCGTCGTAAACGGAGGCGTCGGCGATCTGCCGCGCCTTATCCAAAAGTTCCTTTAAACTTTTTTTAGAAAGGGGTTCGCCATGAGTCTCAACGATTTCCGGCAGTTCCTCGAAGAGAATGCCAAGGATAAAAAACTGCTCGGCCACGCGCTGGAAAGCATCACCGTCTTCGCCAACATCGTCGCCGACAAGACCTACCGCCTGACACCCACCGCCCAAGCCGACCTTCAGGAGATCGCCGGCGCCATCGCCTCGATCACCGGCCAGCCGATCAAGAAGGTCATTCTCGTTTCCGCCGCCTCGCCCGACCCGGCCCTGACCAAAGACCGGGACGGCTTCAATGGCCGGACGCTGTGGAGCGGCATCGAGTCCACGCTCTGGGACCAGCTCCACTCCAAGCACAAGCTCAGTCTCTGGGACGGCTTCGAGCGCGGCGGCCGCAAATGCCGCGAACTCGGCAACGAGCTCTGGCTGAAGCTGGAGGCACACGTCGGCCGGGACCTCAAGGCCGTCTTCACCAGAAGCGTATCGTCCAATATCGGCTACGACCTGACGGAAGCCGGCGCTAACCACCTCTGGTACGGCCTGTTCTACTTCGTCGGCTTCTGCCTGAACGGCAACGTCGACAAGATCCAGAAGCTGGCCGCGCTCATCAGCCTGCTGCCCAAGGTCATCCCCCTCGGCGAAAAGCGCAGCGAACCAGGCACCTGGTACGCGCTCGTCGCCTGACCGACCCCGCCCTCACAAAGCCGCCGCTGCTTCACCGTGGCGGCTTTTCCATTTAAAAAAACCCCGGCGGACCGGGGCTTCGGAGAAACGTCACTTTTTCGGTTCCCACTCGGGACAACGGGTGGTCACGAGCGCCAGGCCGGAGCGCCGGCACAGCCGATACATGCTTTCGGCCAGGTAGCACTGGCGCGGCTTGCCCGGGGCGTACTTCTGGCAATTAAGGCACAGGCACTGCCCCTCGCGGACCGCTTCGAGCGTCGGGCTGGCCCAGATGTTCAGGCCGTCGTGCCGCCGCTGCAAAGCGGCGACCTGGCTCCTGGCCGAAGCCTGCCAGACCGGACAGCGGCTGACCGCTATCCGCAGATCGTTCTCGGCGCAGATCTCCATGATCTGCCGCTCCGAAGGGCAGCCGTCGGATTCGCCGCAGACCGTCCCCTGGCAGTTGAGACAAAGATCGTGACACTTGCGGTCGGCCTCGGTTTCCAGATTGGTCCAGGCCCAATAATCGCCCTTTTTCGTGAGCGTAACGAGGATGTTCTTGGCCATCTGCACTCCTCAGGCCGTGGCGCGAACGCGTCGGCGGCCGATCGCGGATATCGCGGGTCAAAAGGCAGGACGACATTAGGGTATTCCGGCGATTAAGTCAATATCCCGGCTGGAGGGAACCGCGGACCGCTTGGTTTGACTTAGCCTGACCCCCCTGATACGAAGAATGGGTGTTCTTTGGAGGTTCAAAATGATCCACATTAAACCCTTGTTCCTCAGGAAGATCGCCGGGAACGCGTTCTTGGCACTGCTGGCTGCCGGCCTGACCGCCTGCGCCGCTCCGGCCCCCAAACCGCCGACCCTCATGCCGCGACACCTGCTGCACTCCCCGTGCGCCCAGGCCCGCGAACTGCCCGACGATCCCGATGCCGATCCCATCCTCTTTGCCGGCTGCGACGACGCGGCCCGGACCGAATTCCTCCGCAGCAATATCGGAGCCACGGTACTGCTCCGCGAGAGCGAATACGACGAGGCCGCCGGCCAGCTCAAATATACCGGCGGCACCGGCATCGTCATCGACGAACTGGGTACGGTCCTGACGGCTAACCACGTCATCAGCGACGCAGACTACATCGTGGCCACGTTGCAGGACCTGACCGAGAACGGCCAGGGGATCAAACGCCTGCGCGACGTCCCCATGAGCGTCGTTGCCGTCTCGCCGGAGAACGACGCGGCGCTGCTGCGGCCGAGCCACGCGACGGCCATGCCCGCGCCGATGGTCCTCTGCCGGCACCGGCTGCCGGCCGTGGACGACGTGCTCTGGCACTTCGGCCGGACCACGACCTGGGCGGCCGGCAAGGTCAGCCAGCTCGATGTCCGGGTCAACAGCATCGACGTCATCGAGGTCGACGTCCGCGTCAACTTCGGCGACTCCGGCGGACCGCTGGTCAACGCCGCCGGCGAACTCGTCGGCATCACCCTGTCGAAGTCGGGCGAAAATACCATGTTCGTCGTCCTCATCGACCAGGCGCTAACGGCGCTCAAATACGACGGCGGGACCGACGCCTGTCCCGAATAGATCTCAAAACACCCCGGAGAGCCGGGGTGTTTATTCGTCAGGCGGGGTATTCGCGCCTTTCAACTTAATTTCTTCAACCCGTGCCACCATTCCGTGGAACCGGTCCGCGAGAGTTCGGCGTGCAGGCGCTTGGCCGACTCCGTCTTGAGCGCCTTGCCGGTGTTATCCAGCCAATCCCGGGCCGCGGCAAATCCCTGTTCAAGATATTCCTTGGCCATCGCCGCCATTTCCAGATAGTCGGCGTCCTTGGCGATGATGCCGGCGGCCGTGTCCCGGCGCTCGTCCTGGATCCAAAGCTTGAATATCCCGTCGCCCAACGCGCCGAGCGGCGCCAGCTGTTCCTTGGCCGCCCGTTCCTTGTCGGCCGTCACGTAGCGCGAGGCGACGCGATGGATGTCGCCGACGCGGCATTCTTCGATATCATGGAACACGCCGATGGCGGCCACCTGACAGGGGTCGGCGTGGCCTTCCAGGACGGCCAGGATATAACCGATCTGGGCGACGCGCAGGCTGTGCTCGGCGACCGACTCCGGATCCTCGATGCCGGCCATCCGCCAGCCTTCATGCTTGATGCGGCGCAGCTGGCCGAGTTCGAAGATGAATTTCGCCAGCGGCTTCATTCCCATATTTTTCGGATCAGGCCCGGAAAGCCGGGATGGATATTATCCTCATATCTTACAGCATCCGCGAAAAAAGAAACCCCCGTCCGAGGACCGGACGGGGGTGCGAAGGGAGCGTGGACGAAAGGTCCGCGCTCTTTTGGTGAGGGAGGTCGGGATATTACCGGAGCTTGCCGGTCTTCATGAAGCTGAGATACAGCTTCTCCATGGTCCGGTGGCCGCCGCACTCGCAGAGTATCCGCCCGGCCTCGGTCAGCCCCGCCAACCGGATCAGGACTTCCTTGTAAGAAAGTCCGCAATCACAGCCGACGAAGGTGACCTTCGACGCGGGCAGCTGCGCCGCCAGCGTTATCGCGCTCTCCGAACCGTTCGAACCCACGTAGATGACCACGTGGTCGAGCTCGGGCAGGGACTTCTGGAGCTCGATCCAGAGGCTGCAGATCTGCTCCCGCCGGTTGGCTTCGCCGATGGCGGCGCCCGTCTCCCGGGAGCCCTCGCCCTTGGTGTTCTGGAGGATCAGCGCCCGCCGGCCGCGAGGGCCGTCGTGCCAACCGCTCGAGATCTCGCCGCTGAGGGTGTTATAGGTGATGAACGCTATCTTCTTCATGATCTCTCCTCCTTTTGGTTTGAAAGAACTGTCCGCTTCCGAGCCGTGGGGCCCCCCGCGAGCGCCGGACGACCACGACAAGAAAAACAAGGCGGGCCCGCCCTCCCCGCCCCCACCCCGCATGCCAGGCGCACCCCGCGCACAAACCGACCCC
>Ga0315268_10001017_pt1 | contig 32837 bp, 32 predicted proteins | sample C1_top_MG_FD_204535 | JGI IMG/M metagenome (GOLD analysis project Ga0315268, IMG submission 204535) | Sediment microbial communities from Yellowstone Lake, YNP, Wyoming, USA - C1_top | ecosystem: Environmental > Aquatic > Freshwater > Lake > Sediment | place: USA: Wyoming | collected 2017-08-01
CCCCTTCCTCGATCTGACCGAGACGATGGACTATGTGCGGCAGCAGCCAGTGATCGAGATTGATTGCATCACGCGCAGGCAGGGTGCTATCTACCAGGCGCTCTTGCCCGGCAAACTGGAACACAAACTGTTGATGGGGATGCCCAAAGAGCCGACCATTTTCGCCGCCGTGAACGAGGTGTGCGAGTGTCGCGACGTGCTCATCACGCACGGCGGCGCGTCGTGGCTGCACGCGGTCGTGTCCATCGCCAAGCGCGGGCCGGAGGACGGACACCGCGCCATTGAGGCGGCGTTCAAGGGTCACGGCAGCCTCAAACACGTCGTCGTCGTGGACGACGACATCGCCATCCACGACCCGGCCGAAGTGGAATGGGCGATTGCGACGCGCTTTCAAGCCGACCGCGACCTCGTCGTGCTTTCGGATCAGCCCGGCTCATCGCTCGATCCTTCGGCGGCGCACACGCCCGGCCAGAAGACGTGCACGGCCAAGATGGGCCTGGATGCGACGATCCCATGGGGAGCGAGCCGAGAGGATTACGAAAAGGTGAAGTATAAGCCGGTGGATGTGGCCGAGTATCTGCGGTAGACAAGACCCGACGAGCAGAAGCGGACGCGGCGGCGGCGAAGGATTTCAATATAAAAGCTTGGCGCTCTTTGCATCTTCGCGGTTCAAATCCGGGTTTTTTCAGCAGAGTCAGAGATGCTTTGCCGCTCTACTCCAGCTCGGAGGGCAGGCCGAATCGGGCAAAGAGATTCGCGTCGAAAAAGTTGGTGAGCGTTGTGATCCGTGCCGCATCGTCGTCCAGCGAGACTATTTGAATTGACTCGGCGCGATAAATGCCGGCCGCCTCATCGCGCCGATAAAAGCCAAAGGCCGGCTGACCGTTGGCACGCGTCGGCCTCAGGCGGAACCGGCCGCGACCTTCTCCCGCAAAAATCATCCCCCTGGCCACCGCGCCAAGCGCGGCGCGTCCCGAATACCACGTGGGCGAAGGCGGCATCGAGACCATCACATCTTCTCTGAGCAAAGCCAGCAGGCCGGGCACATCGGCCTGTTCCCACGTTTCCACGTACCGGTCGAGCAGGGCGCGCGTGGCCGGGTCGGCCAGCCTGAGATTGACCAAAGGCTCGGGCGCATAGTTCTTGTTCAGCGTGACCCGTGCGCGATGCAGTGCGCTGTTGACCGCGGACACGGTCATGTCGAGCAACCCGGCCACCTCACTCGCCTCCCAGTCGAGGACGTCGCGCAGGATCAGCACGGCGCGCTGGCGCGGCGGAAGAAGCTGGAGCGCCGTGAGGAACGCCAGCGTAATGCTTTCGTGCAGGGCATAGCGGGCTTCGGGCGTCGGCTCCACGTCGTCCAGCAGATCGTCGGGAAACGGCTCCAGCCAGATCAGCTCGGTCAAGGGCGGCGCGGGCGGCGCGGATGGTTCGGCGGGCGGCTGTGACCGGACGGGCAATGTTCGCCGCGGACGTTTTTCCAGCGCATCCAGACAGGCGTTGGTGGCAATCCTATATAGCCATGCGCGCAGCGAAGCGCGACCTTGATACGTCTCCAGTCGCCGCCACGCGCGTAGCAAAGTCTCCTGCACCATGTCCTCGGCTTCGTGCAGCGAGCCGAGCATCCGGTAGCAGTGGACCTGCAATTCGTGGCGATACGGTTCCACCAGATCGCTGAATTCGTTTTGATCGCCGGCTAGAGCGGCGGCGACGCGGCCGGCCTCGTTCGATTCCAACATGAAAATCTCCTTCCCCGGCAACACTCGACAATATATGACGGCAAGAGCGGGGTAAAGTGTGCGATCAATGGCGGCATTATAAATCAAATTCGCCGCCGCGTGAGCGCACAGTTGTGGCCGTCGCCGCCGTCATATAGGTCAAATCCAATGGGAAGGAGAATTTTAATGTCTGCCGAAGAGAACAAGAACCTGATTCGCCGCTATCAGGACGCATATAACAGCGGCAAGCTGGACGAGTTGGACAAGATCCTCGCGCCGAACCTCATCAGTCACAATCACCTGCCGGACGCGCCCACCGGCCTGGTGGGCGCCAAGGCCGTTCACCAGGGATTGCTGGTCGCGTTTCCCGATTCGCACACGACGATTGACGACCTGGTGGCCGAAGGCGACCGGGTGGTGATGCGCGGCACAGCGACCGGCACGAACACCGGCTCGTTCATGGGCGCTCCGCCTACGGGCAAGTCGTTCAAAGTGACGACCATGTCGGTCTTTCGCATCGCCAACGGCAAGATTGTAGAGCACTGGGGCGTGGTGGACGGCACGGGTGTATTGCAGCAACTCGGCCTGATGCCCATGCCGGGCTAGCGGCAATTGAACCAAAAACCTCCCACAGGGGTGAACCTTGTGGGAGGTTTTGTTTTGGGGTAGCCAAGTGCTGGCCGATTTCACCCAAATTCTGAGTGGCTGTCACACGCGCCCTTGCGAGGTTGTGATAAAATGTAGACCCAAAGGGTTTTTAGAAACCCTTTGGGTCTAAACTCGCCTATGGACAAACGATACATCCTGGCGCACGATACCGGCACCGGCGGCGACAAAGCCGTCCTAACCAACCTGCGCGGACACATCGTTGACTCAGCCTACCAGGCTTACGGCCTCAACTATCCGCGTCCCGACTGGGCCGAGCAAGACCCGGACGAGCTGTGGAATGCCGTCGCCCACACGACGCGGCTCGTGCTCGAAAAGACCGGCGTGAATCCGGCCGAGATTCTGGGTGTGGGCATCTCGGCGCAGATGTTTAACCTACTACCGGTGGACGAGCACGGCCAACCCTTGACGCCGATGTTGAGCTGGCTGGATGTCCGCAGCGTGGCCCAGGCCGACCGCCTGCTCACGGGCAGTACGCCCGCCTTCCTCTTCGAGCATACCGGCAACATTCCCACCGCCAAAGACATCATCCCCAAAATCCTCTGGCTCAAGGAAGAGCGGCCCGATCTCTGGGCGCGCACGGCCCGGCTGCTGGACTGCAAGGAATACATTCTCTACAAGCTGACCGGGCGCATCACCACCGACTGGCACGGGGCGTCCGTCTATTTTCTGTTTGACCCGCATCGCAAAGCCTGGTCAGAGCCGGTCTGCCGGCGGCTCGGCATCTCAGTTGACAAGCTGCCGCCCGCCTATCCTTGCACGGACGTGATCGGCGAGGTCACGCCGGAAGCAGCGCAAGTCACAGGGTTGTTGCCCGGCACGCCGGTCGTCCTGTGTGCGGGCGATGTGGCCGTCGCGCAATCAGGGTCAGGCGCGAACGCCGCGGGCCGGGCGCATCTCTGCATCGGCACGGCCACCTGGGTCGGCCTTTCGAGCGCCACGTTTGTCAACGACCCGGACAAGCCGTTTTGGGCTTTGAATCACATTGACCCCGCCAAATGGATCATCGCGGGCGAGATGGAAACGGGCGGCGGGGCGCTCATGTGGTTCCGCGACGCTTTCTGTCAGGACGAAGCCCGCCAGGCGGCGCAGGCGGGCGTCTCGACCTACGAATGGCTCAGTCAGATGGCCGGTTCGGTCGAGCCAGGATCAGACAGATTGCTCTTTACTCCCTGGCTATCCGGCGAGCGCGCCCCGGTGCTGGATCATTACGCGCGCGGAGGCTTTATCGGCCTTTCGCTGGGCCACACCAAAAGCCACCTGGCTCGCGCAGTGATGGAGGGCGTCGCGTATCACATCCGATGGATTTGCGAATCGCTGGAGCAACTGGGGCTGCGCATCGGCACAATCAACGCGATTGGAGGCGGCAGCGCCAGCGCCCTCTGGACGCAGATCGTCAGCGACGTGACCGGGCGCGCGCTGCGCGTGGTCGCCCATCCGTTGGAAGCAGGCGCGGTGGGCGCTGCGCTGACCGTAGCGGTGGGCATGGGCGTCTATCCGGACATGGACGCAGTAGACGACCTGATCGAAATCGGCCGCGACGTCGAGCCAAGACAAGAGCACCAGAACCGTTACCAAGACCTGTATCACGAGTACCGAGAAGTGTATACGGCGCTCTCGCCTATCTATCGGCGATTGCACAGGGTGCAATGACAGAAGGCGAGAGTGTGGTACAATAGAAATCCATTCCTAAAACCTCGTGCCCGGCGCATCCCTATGCGTCGGCGGATGGCTGCGTGATGGCAGCACATCAGAAAGCCAGTATTATCCACCGAAAGTCATCCCACAAACATATAGCGCCGAGTGGACCTGAACGGCTTGTCCGCGTTGGTTGTCCCGCACACAATTGCGGCGGACGCTGCGTCCTGGTGGCGCACGTGCGCGACGGCGTCATCACGCACCTGGACGCAGATGACCGCCCCGACACGATCGCTGCACCGCAACTGCGCGCCTGCGTGCGAGGTCGAGCGTACCTGCGCCGACAGTATCATCCTGACCGTCTGCAATTCCCGCTAAAGCGTGTGGGGCAGCGCGGCGAAGGCAAGTTTGTCCGAATCTCGTGGGACGAGGCGCTTGACACCGTCGCCGCACAAATCCGCCGGGTCAAAGAGGACTATGGCAACAGCGCACTGTTCGTCCCGTATGGCACCGGCAGCCACAACCAGATCAATGGCTCGCACACCGCGCGCCGGTTGATGAATTTGTACGGCGGGTGCCTGGGCATCTACAACAGCTACAGTTCAGCGGCTGTCACGACGGCCACGCCCTACGTCTATGGCACGTTGACGACCGGCAACCAACGCCAGGACTGGCTGAACTCGAAATACATCTTGATGTGGAGCTGGAACCCTGCCGAGATGCGCGACGGCACCAACAGCGATTTCTTTATCAAGCTCGCCCGGCAAAATGGCGCAAGAGTCGTATGCATTGACCCACGCCATAGCCTCAGCGCCTCCAGCCTGGCCGACGAATGGATTCCGATTCGCCCCGGCACAGACGCGGCGATGATGAGCGCGATGGCCTATGTCATGCTGACCGAGAGGCTATACGATGCGGACTTTGTCCGCACGCACTGCGTCGGCTTTGATTCGACCCAGATGCCGCCCGGCGCAGAGGATGCGGAAAGCTACAGTGATTACATCCTCGGCACGCGCGACGGAATACCCAAGACGCCCGAATGGGCTGAACCCATCACGGCCGTCCCTCGCCAGACGATTGCGCGCATCGCGCGCGAATATGCCACCACCAAACCCGCTGTGCTGTATCAGGGCCTTGGCGTGCAGCGCCGCGCCTATGGCGAGACCGCCGTGATAGCCGGTTGTGTGCTCGCCGCCATCACGGGCAATGTCGGCATTCCCGGTGGGTGGGCCAGCGGCAAGGGCGAGCAAGCGCCCGACGGCGGCCCGTTGTGGACGGTCTTTCCCGTCGGCGAGAATCCGGTCAAGGCTACCATCCCCGTCTTTCTTTGGACAGAAGCCATCTTGCATGGCAGAGAGATGACCGCCAAGACCCACGGTATCCAGGGAGCAAATCGGCTCGATAGCAATATCAAGCTGATTTACGCCGTCGCCACGAACGTGCTCATCAACCAGCACAGCAACATTAACCGCACCGCGCAAATCCTGCGCGACGAAAGCCTGGTCGAGTTCATTGTCGTGCAAGATAATTTTCTCACGCCCTCGGGCCGCTTTGCCGATATTGTGCTTCCGGCCTGCACACAGTTCGAGACATGGGGAGTGGAAGACGGCTGGAAGTATGGCGACGAAGTCATCCTGATGCCCAAGCTGGTCGAGCCGCTGGGTGAAAGTAAGAGCGACTATCGCATCTGCGCCGAGCTGGCAGCGCGACTGGGAATTGGCGCAGCGTATACCGAAGGGCGCGACGAGCGCGCGTGGGTCGAGTGGTGCCTGGGGCGATTCCGGGAGACGCGCTTCCCCGGCCTGCCTACGCTGGACGAGCTGATCGAGTCGAATGCGGGTGTCTATGCCAACCCGGTGACGCAGCCGGCCGTGGCATTTGCCGACTTTCGCGCCGACCCGGAAGCTCACCCGCTCGATACACCCTCGGGCAAAATCGAGATTTTTTCCAAACGCCTGTATGACATGCAGGACCCCGAGATCCCGCCAGTGCCCAAGTACATCCAGGAGTGGGAAAGCCCCTTTGGGCCGGAAGCCGGCAAGTATCCGCTGCAGGTCATCGGACATCACACGCTGCACCGCGTCCACTCGACGCACGACAACAACGATTGGCTGGAAGAAGCGTTTCCACAGCGGGTGTTCATCAATCCTCTCGACGCGCAGGTGCGCGGTATCGAGGATGGCGACATGGTCATGGTCTATAATGACCGGGGGGCAATGGTGTTGCCCTGCCGTGTGACGAACCGCATCATGCCCGGTGTGCTGGATGTCCCGCAAGGCGCGTGGTGGACACCAGATGAGAACGGGATTGACCGGCGTGGCTGCGTGAACGTCCTGACATCTGATCGCTGGACGCCCCTCGCCTTTGGCACGGCCCAGCACACGGCCATGGTTCAGGTCAAAAAAGCATGACCACAGACCGCACACTGCCGACCGCCGCAATCGGTCTGCTGCGATCTGCTGTCGGTGGTCGGCAGTCAAAAGCAAACTTTTAATGAAACAGTACGCTTTCTATTTCGATGCATCATCTTGCTCCGGCTGCAAGGCTTGCCAGGCAGCGTGCAAGGACAAGCACAACTTGCCGCTGGGCGTGCTGTGGCGACGTGTGTACGAAGTGACCGGCGGTGGTTGGACGCGCAGCGGCGAAGCGTGGGTTTCGACCGTGTTCGCCTATAACGTCTCACTTGCGTGCAATCACTGTGAGCGCCCGATTTGCGTCGAAGTCTGCCCGGCGCAGGCTTTTACCAAGCGCGACGACGGAATCGTTTTGCTTGATACGGAAAAATGCCTGGGCTGCAAATGTTGCAGTTGGGCGTGCCCCTATGGTGCGCCTCAATACGACGAGCAAACCGGTCGCATGACCAAATGCACGTTCTGCGCCGATAGCATTGACGCGGGCCAGCCGCCGGCGTGCGTGGCCGCCTGCCCGATGCGTGCGCTCGACTTGGGCGACCGCGCCGAGTTGGAAGCGCGCTATGGTGATCTCCACACGGTCTATCCATTACCCAAGGCCGAACTCACCCAGCCGTCACTCGTGATGACGCCACACCAAGACGCCGCCCGCGCCGCGCACGAATCGGCGCGCGTCGGCAACTGGGAGGAAATCGGGACTCGACCGGACGAATGAGATGAAAGAACGCTCGCTGATTGTCTTTACCATCCTGTCACAAATGGCCGTCGGCACGTTTTGGACACTGGGCGCGTTGTACGTTTGGTCCACACGTCAGGCCGGGCCGGGTGTAGCACACGAACTGACCTCGTTCGGCTGGCCGGCGATCAGCCTGGTCATGGTAACGGGCGTCGTCGCTTCGTTCTTTCACCTGGGAACTCGCGCCAATGCCTGGCGAGCTTTTCGCAGCCTCTCTCGGTCTTGGCTGAGCCGCGAAATATTGTTCGCTGTATTGTTCGCGGGCGCGAGCACCCTCTTGGCGGTCATGCAGTGGCTCGACTGGGGCACATCTGCGGCACGCGATACTATCGGCGTGCTCGCCGGACTGATAGGGTTGACGCTGGTTTTCACAATGGGCAGCGCTTACCGTCTGCGTACTATCCCGGCATGGAACACCTGGGTTACGCCAGCGTCGTTCTTTGTCACGACGTTCTTGCTGGGTGCGCTGGCCGCCGGCGCATTGCTCATCTTCCCGTCAAAGGCACCAGTCGGATGGACGCGCATGTCGCTGCAAGGAATCGCTGTGTGGGCTGTGGTCCTGTTGGGAATCGAGCTAATCATCGTGCCGTTATGGTTGTCTCAACTGACCGGCTCGGAAGCAGCGACAAGCTCGTTCGTTCGAATCACAAGAAAGCATGGCGCGATTTTCAAATTACGGTTGGCGCTTGCAGTCGCTGGCATAGCTGCCGCCAGTGCGGCGCTTTTGGAGCCTTGCGAGGGTTGCTTGCCTACACAGGGGTTTAGTGTGTTGGCGGCTTTGGGGCTGGTACTGGCCTCGGAGGTGCTGGGCCGTTGGCTGTTTTACGTAGCGCGCGTGCGGCATGGTGTATGACGCGAGCCATGCGTCGCGCGAGACAAGTCTTGTTTGTTCGCCCGCCACATTCTACGTTCGTGCCGGCGACCGCTGACTGCGGCGGCGGATGAGCCAAATCACGATGCCCACCGCAGACACAAGAGACACAACCGACCCCAGCGCCGCCGCGACGACGAGGATCGCTCTGCGCGTCCGACGTGTCATCGCCTTGCGGCTCTGGGACGTGGTGGCAATCAACTGCTGGCCCAACTGGCGGACGAACGTCGGGCTAGGCTGCACCGGGGCCAGCGCTGTGTGGACGCGCTCGGCCACCCGCATCAACGGGTCCAGCGCCGAAAGCTGCTCGGCGCTCATGCCGGGCAGATCTGCCGTTTCGCGCTCCCCTTGAACCAGCCTATCCGCGTGCGCGGCTAGGATGTCCGCAACCGTCTGCTTGTCCATGCTCTATACAATTGACAACCATACAACCCAGGGTACTTGACTCTCGGAATCGAAGCCTTAGCCGGTCTTTGAAAACCGACTCAAGGCTTGACTCTTGTCCTCTTACTCTACAGGATACGTCGACAGCGCGAGCGCCCCCGGCCCAAAGTGAACCGCCAGCGAAAGCGCCAGGTCGTGCACAAATGCCTCGCGGTATTGAAACGCGCGCTTGGCTTGTTCCAGCAGTTCCGCGGCCTCGTCGGGCGCCTGGGCGTGTAGCACCGCCAGGTTGACCATAGTGTCGCCCACGTGCGCGCGCGCCATATCGATGACCCGCTCCAAAGCCTTTCTGCGCGTGCGGACTCGCTCAGTCATCTCCAGCAACCCGTCCTCCAGGCGCACAATCGGCTGGACGTTGAGCAGTGAAGCCAGCGCGCTCTGCAACCTGCCCACCCGTCCACTCATCTGGGCGAACTTTAGATTAGCCAAGGCGAAAAGGATATGTGCGCGTGGGCGCGTCGCCTCCAATCGTTTGAGAATCTCAGCCGCGCCCTTGCCCGCATTGGCCATCCGCCCCGCCTCCTGGCACATGTAGCCCAGGATGCTCGACCCGGCCAGGCTATCAAACACATACACCTTGACGCGATCGGCAACAGCCTCGGCAGCCATTCGCGCCGAATCGCACGTCCCCGAGAGTTTGCCTGTGACATGGAGTGAGATGATTTCGTCGGACGGGCTAGCGATCGTACGATACGTCTCGACAAAATCACCTGGCGGTGGCTGCGAGGTCTTGGGCAACATCCCGTCCCGCTCGATGCGCCCGTAAAACGTCGCCGGGTCAATCGTCTCGCCATCGCGGAAGGTCTCGGCGCCGAATTGGATGTGAATCGGCACCACGTGGATATTGTACTGCCTCATCCATTCATCCGGCAAATCACATGTGCTATCGGTTACAATGTGAATCATCGGGTTTGCTCCTCTCGAGCCATATTCTCCAATCCCAACTCGTCACGGAGCGAAAGCAACGTGCGGTGATATAACGACTTGATAGCCCCCTCACTGCGCCCCATGATCTTGCCAATATCGGCGTTGGACATCCGCTCCGCGAATTTCAAAATGAGCAGTTGCTGGCGCTCGGCTGGCAACTGCCGGATCGCAGTCAATAATCGCTTGTGCTCTTCGTTCACCTCGGCGACGGATTCCGGCCTTTCGCGGCTCAGGCCGACCAGAACAATGTCGTCCAACCCCAAAACCTGGCGGCGGCTCCGATCGCGGTGCCAGTTGGCGACCAGGTTGTGCGCAATGCGATACAGCCACGCAGAAAATGGCAGCCCCCGCTCGTCGTACCTGACAATGTGCGCCATCGCCCGCTGAAAAGTGCGCGCGGTCAGGTCCTCGGCTTCGTGGCGGTCGCCAATCCGGTAGTAGATGTAGTTATAGATTCTGCCTACGTAGCGCTCGTACAAGACCCCAAACGCTGCCGCGTCCGCCTTGGCTCGCGCTACCAACTCGACTTCATCTTCTGGGCTTGTCACCCGCTCCCCCCTGCTTGGCCCGGGGGGATTCTACGTATAAAAACCCCCGCGTACCATTGAGGTTACGCGGCCCATTGTAACGCTTGCTCGCCATGCCGTCAAACGGACCATAGAGTGTTTCGTGGTATAATCCTCCCTTTGTAAGATCGAGAGTGACACTGCTAGAGTCGGAGATCACATGAACACCCCAAGTCTCGACGAACAGGTCGCCTTGTTGATGCAGGGCGCCGAATACGGCGACGATCAACTCAAAGCGGCCATGGCAAGCGAGTTGCGCGAGCGGCTAAAGGAAGGCCGCCCGTTGCACGTCTATTGCGGCTACGATCCGCGCAGGCCCGACCTGCACTTGGGCCACACCATCACCATGCGCAAGCTGCGCCAGTTTCAAGACCTGGGCCACGAGGTGACGTTCCTCATCGGCACCGGCACCAGCATGGTGGGCGATCCATCCGACAAGAACGAGTTGCGCGCAACGCTGAGCCTGGAGGAAGCAGCGCAGAACGGTCGCACCTACGCCGAGCAGGCCTGTGTGATCCTTGACCGCGACAAGACCAGGATTCGGTTCAATCACGAATGGCTGCTCGACCTCAAGCTGGCGGATCTCATCAAGCTTGGCTCGGCTTTCACCGTGCAGCAGTTCATCCAGCGAGAGAATTTCAAGCTGCGCTGGGAAAAGGGCGACCCAGTCTATTTGCACGAGACGTTCTATGCGCTCATGCAAGGCTATGACGCCGTGGCGATGAATACCGATGTACAGGTAGGCGGCAGTGACCAACTATTCAACATCATCACGGCCGGCCGCAAGGTGCAAGAGATGTATGGTCAACGCCCACAAGTCGGCATTATCATGGGCATTCTGCCCGGCACTGACGGCGTGGTGAGGATGAGTAAATCGCTGGGCAACCACATTCCCATCCTGGCCGACCCAACCGATATGTACGGCAAAGTCATGAGCCTGCCCGATAGCGTCATGCCGCTTTACTTTAAGCTCGTCACGCGCTACACGCCACCGCAGATCAAGGCTGTCCAAGAAGCGCTAGCCGCTGGCACTCGCCACCCCCGCGACGTCAAGATGGAGCTGGCGCGCGAAATCGTCAGCATCTTTCATAGCGAAGTGGCAGCGGCCGAGGCCGAGGAACAATTCAAACGCGTGTTTCAGGAACGCGAGCTGCCAGAAGAGATGCCTGAATTTGTCGTGTCTGCGGCAACCACGATTGTCGCTCTCATGGTGCAGACCAAGCTCGCGCCCAGCAAAAGTGAAGCCCGGAGGCTTGTGGAGCAGCGCGGCGTCAAGCTCGACGGACAGACGGTGGACAGGATCGAGACCGTCATCGAGGTAGCTGCGCCGCGAGTGCTTCAAGTTGGGAAGCGCAAGTTCGTCCGTCTGGTGGCCGCCTAGTTCGTATTTCGTATTCCGCTAGTGCGGCGCAAGACGGAATACGCAATACGCTGTAACGGAAGATGCTGTGACAAACACACCTCCAGCCAAGAAGGGTTTTTCTCGTAGCACTATCATCCTGCTGATCGTAGCCATCGGCCTGCCTGTATTGGCGTGCCTGGGCTGCGCCGGCGTCAGCTTGGCGTTGATGAGCGGGGAAACTCCCAGCCTGGCGACTGGCCAGGCAGTAGCCGTGATCTATGCCGAGGGCGTCATCGCCAGCGGCACGTCGGGGTCAGTCAGTAGCGCATCGAGCGTCACTCCGGCGCGCATCAAGGCCGATTTGCGCCGTGCGGCGGCCGACCCTTCGGTCAAGGCTGTGGTGATTCGAGTCAACAGCCCCGGCGGCTCGGTTGTCGCCTCGAACGAGATCTACAAGATGCTCAAGGATTTTGAAAAGCCGGTAGTCTTTTCGTTCGGCGAAACGGCCGCCTCGGGCGGCTATTACATCGCGTGCGCCGGTAAGTGGATCGTCGCCAACCCAGATACGCTCACCGGCTCCATCGGCGTCATCAGCGAATTGCCAAATGCGTACGAGTTGATGAAAAAGATTGGCGTGCAAGTCGTTGTCATCAAGAGTGGCGCGAACAAAGACATCGGCAGTCCGTTCCGCCAGATGACCGACGACGAAAAGAGACTCTGGCAGGCAGTGATTGATCAGGCTTATGAGGGCTTTGTGCAAATCGTTGCCACAGGACGCGGCTTGCCAGAAGATAAGGTGCGGCAAATTGGCGATGGGCGAGTCTACAGCGGCAAACAGGCCCAAGAACTGGGTCTGGTAGACCAACTCGGCTACCTGGAAGACGCGATAAACAAAGCAGGCGAGCTGGGCGGCATCAAGGGCAAGCCGCGCACGATCGAATACAAACATACGCCCACGCTGCTCGAAGCCTTGACTGGCTCCGCTTCTCGCGCGCCCGCGATCTCGTTGGAGCAGCTTCTCGGCCTCGATGCTTTACCGAGGCTAGAATATCGCTTCATTGCACCTTAGCATTTGAAATGAGAGATTCGACATTTTATGAACCTAACCCTTTACCAATCTCCTGAAGCCTTTTCCGCGCTGGCGGGCGAGTGGAACGCACTCTTGCAGCGCAGCGCAGCCAATACACCTTTCCTCACGCTCGAATGGCAAAGAATCTGGTGGCAGCATTTTGGGAACGGCAACCCGCTATTGGTGTATGCTTTCCGCGACGAAACTGGAAAGCTGTGCGGCATCGCACCGCTGTTTTGCGGCGTCGAAAACGGACAGCGCCAGCTCAATACCGTTGGCTGCGCGGACCTGTCCGACTATCTCGATATGATCGTTGCACCAGGTTGCGAAGAGTCCGTGTTCGCTGCGCTGGTTGAGGCCGTGTCTGCACTAGCAACCGAAGGAAGACTCGCGTGGGATGCTCTAGACCTCTGCAACATTCCCCAAGCCTCCAGCACGCCAGAGATACTGGGTGCGCTGGCACGGGCGCGCGGCTGGCACGTGGAAAAGAGCGTCCAATCCGCCTGCCCGCTCATCCATCTACCGACATCGTGGGACGAATACCTGGCGCGGCTCGACAGAAAAGAGCGTCACGAGTTGCGCCGCAAGATGCGCCGCGCCGAGCAGGGCTCAGAGCCAATCCGCTGGCGCATCACTTCTGGCGAAGAGACGCTCGACGCCGACTTGGACGCCTTTATCACGCTGCTCATCCAGAGCCGACCCGACAAAGCCGCGTTCATGACAGATACGATGCGCTGTTTTTTCCACACTGTTGGCCATGCGGCACAACGCGCCGGATGGCTGCAATTGGCTTTTCTTGAAGTCAACGGCGCCAAAGCCGCCGCCAACATGGACTTTGACTATAACAACCGGATTATGGTTTACAACTCGGGCCTCGATCCTCAAGACTTTCAGTGGCTCAGTCCTGGCATCGTCCTGATGGGGAATCTCATCCAGTACGCCATCGAGCACAAGCGCGCGATGTTCGATTTCCTGCGCGGCGATGAAGACTACAAATACCGTCTAGGCGGGCAAGACACTCATATCTATCACCTCCACATCGAGCGACGAAATCCATGACTCCACGCCACATTGCGATGCTCTCTGTCCACACGTGCCCGCTGGCGACTCTGGGCGGCAAAGAGACGGGCGGTATGAACGTCTATGTCCGCGACCTTTCGCGCGAGCTGGCCCGGCGCGGCATTTACGTGGACGTGTTTACCCGCTCGCAGAACCGACACCTGCCGCACGTGATGCACGTCCTGGGCGAGACAGGACGCGTCATCCACATCCCCACCGGTCCCGAAGAACCGTACGACAAGAACAAAGCCTTTGACCATCTGCCCGAGTTTGTAGGTAACGTCTTGGCATTCGCCGAGCGCGAGGGCATCACCTACGACGTGATCCACAGCCACTATTGGCTTTCCGGCTGGGCGGCGCAGGAGCTGCGCGCGGAGTGGGGAGCACCCATCGTCCAGATGTTCCACACGCTCGGCCTCGTCAAGAACCATATCGCTGCGCCTAGCGAGCGCGAAAGCCAGCGCCGTATTGACGTGGAAACCGAAATCGTCGGCTTTGCAGATCACCTCGTGGCCGCCACGCCGGCCGAACAAAAACAGCTCGTTGAGCTATACGGCGCGGATCCGCGCAAGGTTACTATCATTCCGCCCGGTGTAGATTTGAGGCTGTTTCATCCTCACTCACCGGAAGACGCCAAGTCCCGCATCGGCGTCAAGCCCTGCGATAACATGATCCTGTTCGTAGGCCGCATCGAGCCGCTCAAAGGGATTGACACGCTGCTGCGTGCGATGGCGCTCCTGGCCTACGAGTGTCCTACCTGGGTCAAGCAACTGTGCGTCGCCATCATCGGCGGCGACCCCAACACGACCGAGAACGAAGAGATGGAGCGGCTCAAGGCGATTCGTGCCGAGTTGGGCATCACCGACCTGGTGACGTTCCTGGGCGCACACGACCAGGACAAGCTGCATCATTATTACTCTGCGGCGGAAATGGTCATCATGCCTTCGCACTATGAATCGTTCGGGATGGTCGCTCTGGAGGCGATGGCGTGCGGCACGCCGGTCATCGCATCCGAAGTCGGCGGGCTGGCTTACCTCATCCGCGACGGCGAGACCGGCTTTCATGTCCCCGACCGCGACCCGGTAGCATTGGCCGGCGCGATTGCCCGGCTGGCACGAGACCCGGCGCTGCGGAAGCGGCTGGGCCGCCAAGCACACATGTACGCGCAAAGCTATAGCTGGGAGTGCATTGCCGACCGCATCACGGCGCTCTATTCCGAGGCCTTGCTCGCAACACCGGCCCTTCAACTGCCACACCCTGTCGGCGTACAAGGGTGGCATGCAACTACCCATCACTGTTGATGAACGACTGCGGGCTTGATATTAGAGATTTGAGAGGTACCCATGTCACTCTTACTCGATTCCGCATCCGCCGATGAGGCGCGCCAAGCCATCTCGCTCGGGCTCGTCGCCGGCATCACTACCAACCCAGCGCTGATGGCCAAGATCGCCCGCAAGCCGGAGGACGTGATCGCAGAACTGGCGAGCATCTGTCCCGGCACAGTGTTCTACCAGCTCACCGCGTCGACCGTGACCGAGCGTGAAGCCGAAGCGCGGCGGGTGTTGACGCTGCGTAAGAACGTCGGACTCAAGATCGCCTGCACGACCGAGAACCTGGCGTTGGGGGCCCGGCTCGCGCGAGAAGGCTTTACCATCGCCATGACTGCTGTCTATAGCGCGGCGCAATGTTACCTAGCGTGCCAGGCAGGCGTGAGCTACGCCATTCCCTACGTCAACCGCAGCACGCGGCTGCAGGGTGATGGTCTAGCATTGGTGGAAGACATGCGAGAGATGATCGAGGCTTGCGACTCGGCGACCGAAATTCTCGTCGCCAGTTTAAAGACGCCCGCCGAAGTCGTCGAGTCGGTCATTGCGGGAGCGCATCACGTCACCATCCCGCTGGCGCTTATTCTGGAGATGGGAAATCACCCGCTCTCTGACCAGGCCATTGAGGAATTTGCGCGGGCAGCGGCGCATAAAGCATGAGGCGCACAAGTCACGTACTGACGTCGTACCTTTTGACATTTAAAACACTTGCACTTGTCCCACGATCCCGACTCGCGCCGGCGACAGCGCAGGTACAGATGTTTGAGATTTGAAACTTGAGGGTCGAACCGCCTTCCACCATTCACGAACGCATTACGCTCTTGCGCGCGCTGCCCTACTTTGCCTCGCTTGACGAGGATACCCTTGTCACTGTTGCCGCGACCGCCGTGCATCGCACCTATGCGCCGGACGAGGTGATCTTTTTGGAAGGCGAGCCTTGCGCAGGGCTGTTCTGCGTCCGATCCGGGCATGTCAAAATCTACAAAGCTTCTCCAGAGGGTCGTGAACAGATTCTGCACATCTCCGGCCCGCGCGAATCGTTCAATGACGTGGCGGTGTTCGACGGCGGCCCCAATCCCGCCAGCGCCCAGGCGATGGACGCGACAGAAGTGTGCCTCATCGAGCGCTCGGCCATGCTGAACCTGTTCGATCACTACCCCAAGCTGGCGCAGGCCGTCGTGGCCATGCTGGCCGCACGCGCCCGGATGCTGGTCAATATGGTCGAAGACCTCTCGCTGCGAAGCGTCACCGGGCGATTGGCGAAACTGCTCCTCGACCAGGCCACGCAGGGCGGCGAGGCTACCCCTCTCACCCAGCAACAGATGGCGGCGCGCCTGGGCACCGTCCGCGAGATGATCAGCCGTGCGCTGCGCCAGCTAGAGGCCGAAGGACTGGTTCGCCGCGAAGGGCGGCAGATCGTCGTCACCGACCGAGCCGCACTTGAGCGTCGCGCCGGTCAATAGTTATCGCAAGGCAGAGGCCAGAGATAAGAGGTCGAACGCAACTTGGCTTGTTCCGGCGATTTCCGACTTCCAATCTCCGAGTTCCCCGTAACTAAAGTCACAGACACCCACATCGCCCCGTGCTAGAATGAGGGCAGAACCTTGCAAAGGTTTGGAACCTTCGCAAGGTTGGAGTGCAAATGTCCTCAACCGACAGAATCATGCCAGAGGTTGACCCGGCTAATTGCAGCGGCTGTGAGCTGTGTATAGAACGCTGTCCGACCGGGGCGCTGGCAATGCAAGGTGCGCTGGCTGTTATTGCCCGACCCGATCTGTGCTCTTATTGCGCCACCTGCGAAGAGATCTGCCCAGCCGAAGCAATTGCCCTGCCCTACCAGATCGTCCTCGCGCCGCAAGGACAGCCCGCATGACGACTCCATCCGTTCTAAACAGCAGCGACTTTTACGACCGCCAGGCCGCCATCTACGAGGTCATGAACGACTGGCCATCACGCCTCTCGTTCGAGCTGCCATTCATCCGCCGGACGCTGGAGCAAGTTCAAGCGCGGACAGTGCTGGACGTGGCCTGCGGCGGCGGACATCACGCCATTGCGCTGGCCCGCGAAGGCTACGCCGTCAGTGGGGCGGACATTAGCATCGAAATGATCAAACTGGCGCGATACAATGCGGCACAGGCCAGCGTATCCGTTCATTTTGGCCTATCCAGCTTTGGCGACCTCGGCGCGCAGTTTGCCGAGACGTTTGACGCGGTACTCTGCCTGGGCAATTCGCTCCCACATGTTCTGACTGAAGCGGAGCAATTAGTGGCGCTGGCAGCGATGCGTGATCGGCTGCAGACAGGCGGCGTGCTTATCTTGCAGAATCTCAATTACGATTTACGCTGGAAGACCCGCCCTCGCTTTTTTGCGCTCAACTCGGTGACGCTAGATAACCGCCCGGCGCTCGTATGGCGGATGGCTGACTATCACGACCCCGGGACGCGCATGTCAGGGCTGGCTGAGCCGTGCCCGGAGCCGGGTCTTATCACCTTTCACATCGCAACCATCGAGACGGATGCCAGTGGCGCGTGGCGCGCCACCGTCAAGAGCACACTCCAACGCCCACTCTTTTCTGCCGATCTGATCCGATGGTTGGCACAAGCCAGATTCCAGGACATCAGTCTCTTTGGCGCAATGGACGCCAGTCTATTCAACACCGAGTCCTCACCTGACCTGGTGGTCCTGGCCAAGTGTGCCGGGCCTTGACGCCAGTTGACAGCCTTCCCCACCCCCGCTATAATCTTCAGTATGATGCTCAAAACCAAACTCCAAGATGACCTCAAAGCCGCCATGAAATCTGGCGACAAGCGCCGGTTGGCCGCGCTGCGCCTCACCCTGTCTGCCATCAAAATCGCTGAAACGGCAGAAACGCGCGCCACACGCGGGGATTTGACCGACGAAGAAATCATCACAGTGCTCCAGACCGAAATCAAGCGCCGGCGCGACACTATCGCCGAGCTAGAGAATGCTGACCGGCCAGAGATGTTGGCCGACGAAAAGGCCGAACTCGCAGCGTTGTCGGACTATATGCCGAAGCAGATGAGCCGCGACCAAGTCGTCGAGACAGCACGTGCCGTCATTGCCGAAATAGGCGCGACCGGCCCCGCCCAAATGGGCGCTGTGATGAAACAGTTGATGGCGCGACACAAGGGCCAAGCCGACGGCAAACTGGTGAACGAGGTTGTGCGCGAATTGCTGACTGCACGATGAACCCTGCTGCCGCGCCAGGCCGTGGCCGCCATGTCTTCAATCGATCATCCCGAGGGAGCCACTCAGCTCCCTCGTTGTGTTGAACTGGCAAGTGACCGATGACGAACCAGACGACTGCTCTCGCCATTCGTCACTTTGATGTGATCGAATGTTGATTCTGCCAGAGTCCGAACCTGGTTCCTCCAGCCCGTTCCACATAGCCTGGCGCGCGGTGCGCATGTGGCTCATCGGTGTGGCGTTCACGGTTGCCCTGGCCGCAGTGTTGGGTGTACCCATCTCGCCCGTTGGCCAGATTGTGATGGAGGTCGGCGATGTCGCAGCGCGCGATGTGCGCAGCCCGCGCCAGGTAACGTTTGTCAGCGACATCCAAACCGAAGAGGCGCGCAAGCGGGCCGAAACCAGCGTCGCCCCGATTTACACGCTGCCGGATGGCCATGTGGCTCGCCAGCAAATAGCTCGCGCCCGCGCGGCAGCCGACTTTATCCGCGCTGTCCGCGCCGACTCGTATGCCACTCCCTCGCAAAAGCGAGCTGCACTGACCGCCATCCAGGGCATTTCCCTTTCCAACTCGCAAGCCGACCGTATCATCGCTCTTCAAGACGAGGCGTGGTCGAAAATCGAGACCGAAGTGCTGACCGTGCTCGACCTGGCCATGCGGAACGAAATCCGCGAGGACGACGTGGCCCCGGTCCGTGCGCGTGTCCCCGGCATGGTCGGAATCGGCCTGACGGAAGAGCAGGCTGCCATTGCCAGTACACTGGTGCAACAGTTCATCGCGCCCAACAGTTTCCTCGACGCAGATGGGACTGCCGCCGCGCGAACCAAGGCACGTCAATCGGTCGAGCCGGTGCCGCGCACCTACGAGGCAGGTGAGATTGTCGTACGTGAGGGTCAAAGCGTAACGCCGCTGGACGTAGAAGCGCTGGATCGTCTAGGATTGCGCCAATCCAAGAGTGACTGGGGCGACCTCGCTGGCGCAACACTACACGCCGTCATGGTCACCATCCTGTTGGGGTTGTACCTGCGCCGATTCGAGGCCGGCATCTGGAGTCGCCCACGCAACCTGGCCCTGCTGGCAGTGCTCATCCTGATGTTCACCATCACTGCCAAAGTCATGATTCCCGGCCGCACTGTATTGCCGTACCTTTTCCCGGCGGCAGCGCTGCCTATGCTCTTGACGGTTTTGGCCGGGCCGCATTTGGCCGTGGTGGTCTCCGGCATCATGGGCATTCTGACCGGCACACTTGCCGGCGGATCGTTAGAGCTGGGGGTGTTCGCGGCTGCCGGGGGGCTGGTCGCCGCGCTGGTGCTGGAACGCGTCGAGCGGCTAGGCGCATTCTTTCGCGCCGGGTTGTACGTGGCGCTCTTTAATGTCGCTATCGTCCTGGCATTTCGGTTGCCCGGCGGCGTCACCGACGCCGTGGGAATGGTGACATTGGTAGCGACCGGCATCATCAACGGCGTCGTGGCAGCCAGCCTGTCTGTCGGCGGGCTGTATCTCATCGGCAACCTCTTTGACGTGACCACAACGCTGCAGCTGCTGGAACTCTCCCGCCCTCACCATCCACTCCTGCAATTGCTGTTGATGAAAGCGCCTGGCACCTATCACCACACTCTGATGGTCGCCAACCTAGCCGAACAGGCTGCCGAGCGCATCGGCGCCGACACACTGCTCGTGCGCGTTGGCGCGTTTTACCACGACGTGGGCAAGACCACCCATCCCTACATGTTCGTTGAGAATCAAATAGAGGGCAGCAACGTTCATGAAAGGTTGGACCCGCGTGCCAGTGCCGACATCATCACGCGCCACATCGGGGATGGACTGGCTTTAGCCAGGCGTTATCGGCTGCCTAGTCGCATTCGCGCGTTCATCCCCGAACATCATGGCACCATGCGCACCAGCTTTCTCTATCAAAAAGCGGTTCGACAAGCGGGCGGCGATGCATCCAAGGTAGACGAGCGGGCATTCCGCTACCCGGGCCCCAAGCCGCAGAGCAAAGAGACCGCGCTAGTCATGCTAGCCGATGGGTGCGAAGCTGCCGTGCGTGCTGGGCGTCCCGCGTCGGTCGAAGAGACTAGCGAAATCGTCGGCAAAGTCATTGCCGAGCGTGTCACCTGTGACCAGTTGAGCGAGTGCACGCTCACTCTGCAAGACTTGCGCCTGATCCGCGAGTCATTCACGCTGACACTGCAAGGCATGTTCCATCCCAGGCTCCAGTATCCCGACATGGCAGATGAGGGAGCAAGGCAACCCGAGCGAGACAACTCGTAGTACACAGAGTGAACCATGCCCAAAATCACAGTGCGTGCCGATGGCGACTATCGCCAATATGTTGACCCTCGCCGCCTGCGAGAGGCGGCGCTCAAGACGCTGGCACACGAAAACATCTCGGGCCGCGCCGGACTGACCATCGCCGTCACAGGCGATGACGAAATCCGCGCGCTCAATCGTAAGTATCGCGGCGTGGACGCACCGACCGATGTCCTGGCTTTCGGTGAAGGCGCAGCCGATGCGCGCTTTGCGGCCGCACCGGGCGAGCCAGCCTATCTGGGTGACGTGATCATTTCGTACCCACGCGCCGAGGCACAAGCCTACTCGGGCCCACATCCAGTCACCGACGAGCTGCTGTTGCTGGTCGTCCACGGTGTGCTACACCTGGTAGGTCACGACCACGCCAAACCAGACGAGAAGCACAAGATGTGGGCGGCTCAGGCGCACGTATTGCGTGAACTGGGAGCGCAAGTCAAGCTCGGCAGAAGGTGACGCCAATAATGCCGCATGGTTCGCCCAACCACTGGCAGAGCCGTTCTCGTGTCGAGAGCTTTCGATACGCTTTCGGCGGGCTGTGGTATATGCTCCGCACGCAGCGCAATGCCTGGATCCACATGATCGCCACCGTCTGCGCGATCGTGTTGGGCTTGTGGTTAGCCCTGAGCCGCATCGAATGGGCCATCCTCGCGCTGACCATAGGGCTGGTGTGGATGGCCGAGTTCGTCAACACCGCACTGGAAGCAGTGGTAGACCTGGCCAGCCCCGACACCCACCCGCTGGCCAAGGTGGGCAAGGATGTTGGAGCGGCGGCTGTCCTCATTGCCGCCATCACCTCGGTTGTCGTCGGAATGCTGATCCTGGGACCGGCGTTATGTGCCAGGCTCTTCGGTCACTGAAATCTCTGCCGTCCAGCTTAGCGTCGGTAAGAGGCTGGTTAGAAAGCGCAAGTCAACTTGCGTCTTGTCCGTGCAAAGGCTATAATTCACCCCAGTCCCAGTCAGTGCCTAGGTGCCCACTTATGCACCCGTCCAAGCAGCTTCTCCAACTTCAAACACTCGACCTGGAACGTGACGCCAAACGCCGCCGCCTGAAGCAAGTGGTGACGGCACTGGCCGAACCAGAGGCGCTGCGTGCCGCAGCGGCAGCCGTGACTGCCGCTCAAGCGGAAACCGCGCGTGCTCGTGCGCGCCGCCAAGACCTGGAACTGGAAATCAAGACACTCGAAGCCAAGGTCACCTCCGTTGAAGAGCGACTCTACGGTGGGCAGGTCAAGAATCCCAAAGAGCTGGCCGATTTGCAGAACGATGCAGCTTCGCTGCGCCGCCGCCGTACTGCGCTGGACGATACCCTACTGGAAGCGATGGTCGTCCTGGAAGACGCCGAAGGTGCCGAACAGCAAACCCAAAGCGAACTGACGAAACTGGAGAGCCGTTGGCAGGCTGATCAGCGCACGCTGTCGGACGAGCGCCACCAACTTGAAGCAGATATTGCCGACCTGACCGGACGGCGTGACCAGATGATGGCTGGCATTTTGCCGGATCACCTCGGGCCCTATCAAAAGCTCCGGCATGAGCACGCCGGGCTGGCCGTGGCGCGCTTAGAAAACGACGGGTGCAGCGCGTGCGGCGTCGAGATCTCGGATCGCCAACTCGCCAAAGCGCGGCTATCGGACGAACTGAGCTTTTGCAGCAACTGTGAGCGCATCCTCGTCATTGAATAGAGAGTGGACACTGTGCCCAATCGTATCCTGATTATCGAAGACGACAACAGCCTGGCCGGCTTTGTCCGCTGGCAATTGGAACGCGAAGGCTTTTACGCCCAGACAGCCACGCGCGCTGCCGATGGATTAGCCCAGGTACGCGAGTGGCATCCTGACCTTATCCTCCTCGACATCATGATGCCTGAGATAGACGGTTGGACGATCTGCCAGCGTATCCGCGAAATCTCGGACGTGCCCGTGATTTTTATTACGGCGTTGGGGACAGAGAAGGATGTGGTGCACGGGCTCCAACTGGGCGCAGACGATTATATCGTCAAGCCGTTTGGCGCTAAGGAGCTCGTCGCGCGCATCCAGGCGGTGCTGCGACGGCACAAGCCCAGCGTTCAACGCGAACACACCTACACCAACGGCAGACTCGATGTCAACCTGGATACTCACCAGGTCTATGTGAACAGCCAAGAGGTGGAATTGACACCTATCGAGTTCAAGCTGTTGGCTTGCTTTGCAGAGCAAGAAGGCAAAGTGCTCACTCATCGCTTTTTGCTCAACCAGGTGTGGGGGCCAGATTACGAAGACGACCGTCAGTACCTCAAGCTCTACATTTGGTACTTGCGCCAGAAACTTGAGGATGATCCCACAAATCCCAAGCTGATCCTGACTCAACGCGGCGTCGGCTATCGGTTGGCCCGCGCGTCCGAGTCCGCCCAAAGCTAGCTGCTCGTTTCCGTACACTCACATGGGTGGGAATGCCCGTCGCCCGTCAACGAACTTCAGCGGACCCGGCGCAAGGGAGGAGATTGGAAAATGAGTCCGCTGTGGATGCCTCTCAGCGAAGGGTGGCAGTTCGACCTGACTTCTGCGCTTATCGGGGCGGGTCTCACGGCCGGGGTCGCGGTGACGACCTTTCTGTTCCGCGCAGAAATTGGCCACGCCGCGCAAGCCGCGCGTGAGCGAGCCGCTCACCTGCGCGAGCGGTTGACGATGGGCGCTCAGCAGCGTTACTTGGAATGGCTCAAGAGCCGCGTGGCCGCGCTCCACGTTCTGCGTGAAGGAGCAGTGCTCTCTGAACTCTATATCGTACCCGAGTTCATCACGCCTCCTCCCCACCCTGCTGTTTCGGCTAAACCCGCCGAACCACCTCCACCGACTGTGCCGCTGGCTACCGTCGTCAAGGCGGCGCGGCGACTCATTGTCACGGCGCTCCCAGGCTCTGGACGCAGCGCGCTGCTGGCCTATATCGCTCGTACCTTTGCCGACGGCAACACCCAGCAAGCACTCGGCATCGAGGAGCACCGGCTGCCTATTTATTTGCACCTAGCCGAATTGACGCTCGAGCCAGAGCAGCCTCCATCCCCTCCGCCCGACCCGACCCTGCCGGCGGGAAAACCAAAGGCAGGCGAAGCTAAAGCGTCTCCACCTGACCCGACCAAACCACTCATTGATTCCGTCACCGCGCGCCTGCCGCTGTTGCTCCAGGCTAGCACGCCCGGCCTGCTCCGCAACCGCATCAAGCGTGGCGAGGCCATCCTGCTGTTGGATGGGCTGGACGAGCTAGACGCCGAGGTCAAGCCGCGCGTGATAAACTGGCTCAAGACCTTTTGCGAGACTAATACCGAAGCGCGTATTGTCGTAGGCGCCGCACCCAGTGGAAACGCACCTCTGCTCGACGCGGGATTTGTGGCGATTCCACTCGCGCCATGGACATCTGCCGAGGTCGCCCGGCTAGCCGACCGTTGGGCGCGCGCCGCCAAAGGCGGAGACGAGGATGCTGCGCGGGTAGCTGCCATTCTCAAGCCTGTGCCAGGCACATCCCCACTGCCGGTAGACGTGACACTTGCTGCGTTTGTCTGGCAGAAACGAGGGGCAGTCCCATCCAACCGCGCCGCCGCCTATAGCCAGACGGTAGATATTCTCCTCGAAGCTGTACCGGCGGCCAGCCCCATGTCGCCGATGCTGGCCCGTGCGGCGATGGGCCGGTTGGCACTGGCGATGTTCAAAGATGATCGCTTCACCGCCGACCACGCCGAGATTGAAAAACTCGTCCTGGAACTCTTGCCGGCTCCGGCGGACGCCAAGGCGACCCCACCTCCCGTTCAGCCGGTTATCGAACCAGGCAAAGAAGCGCTGTCACCTGGCGGAGAATCTCCCTCTTTGGGCGGTCCGCGACCTCCAGAGCCGCCCAAGCCCAAGGGCGTACCTGAATCGGTCGAGGCGTTGCTCAAGTGCGGGCTGCTGGTCGAGCGCGGCAAGGATCGCTTTGCGTTCGTGCATCGCCGCGTATCCAGTTACCTGGCTGCGTGGCAAATCACTCAAACCGCAGAAGGCGTGCTGCTTGCACAGCACATGGAGGACACGGAATGGTTGGACGTGTTCGAGTTCTGCGCAGGGCTCGTCAACATTGCGCCGCTCGTCGATGTGCTCCTCAAGCGCGAGGATGACCTGTTTCGCTCGCGGCTGTGGACAGTGGTCGGCTGGGCCGCCTCGGCCGGGCTGGACGTAGCCTGGCGGGGCAAGGTGCTGGCCGAGGTCGCCGGGCAATTCATGCAGCCCAACCAACTGCCGCCGCTGCGTGAGCGTGCGCTGATGGCGCTGCTTTCCACGCAAGACAAGGGGCTAGGGTATTTATTCAAGCAGGCGATGACCTCACCCGACGCGATAGTGCGCACGCAAGCTGTCCGAGGATTAGGGATGCTTGGACGGGAGCAAGACCTGGCCACGCTGGAAGCGATGCTCAAGGACCCGGACGAGTCCGTGCGCGAGGCAGCGGTGCGTGCGATAGGCTCCATCGGCGGCCAGGCTGGCATTGAGCATCTCGTCAGCGTGCTGCTGGAAGCCGAAGAACCGCTGCGCAAAATCGCGGCGTTGACGCTCGCCGAGTGTGGCCCAGATGGTCGGCGCATCCTCAAGGACGCCGTGCGCGAGGAAGATATGCTGGTGCGCCGCGCGACGACCTACGGGCTGGCCGCGACCCGCGAAGAGTGGGCAAGAGAACTCTTGATCAAGCTAGAAAAGGACGATCCGCAGTGGTTCGTCCGCTCGGCAGCGAGCGAAGCTTTGGCGGCGATGAAAGGCGTCGAGGAATACGCGCTCGACTGCTCGCCGGTCACGCTCGATCAACAAGGCTGGCTGGTCGAGTGGGGCGCAACGCGCGGGATGCCGGTAGGGTTAGGCCGCAGCGCCGAGCCGGTGCTGATGCGGGCGCTGACCGAGGCCGATACATCGGTCAGGTTAGCGGCGATTCACACGCTGGCACACGTGGGAGACGAACCGGCTCTCGAACCGCTCCGCGCGCAATTGGCCGCGCCCGATCCGCTCATCCAAAGCGCGGCGTATCAGGCACTTGAAGCAATCAGTGCCAGGGCCGGGATCAAGATTCCACGCGGGTGACGCCAGAGATGAGGAACAATCCCTACATGGGCCCGCGACCCTATGAGCGCCAGGATCGCCACAACTTTTTCGGATGGGCGCGGGAAGCGCGCGACATGCTCGCGCTCGTCAAAGCCGAACGCGCCGTCTTGTTCTATGCTCAATCTGGCGCGGGCAAGACCTCGCTGCTGAACGCGCAGATTATTCCCGCATTGGAAGAGGAAGGCTTTCACGTGTTGCCAGTGGCGCGCGTCGGCAGCGATGCGCCGCCGGGCATTAAAGTCAAGTCTGTGTCCAACATTTTTGTCTTTAGTGCACTGATGGGGCTGGCGGGAAAAGATGCCCCCGCCGAGACGTTGCTTCACCATACACTGCTTTCGTTCCTGCGCGAAGCCGTCCAGACCTCTGAGGTCTCTCAAGACCTCGAAGGCCTGGGTGCTCAAAGAAAAAGGCATCCGAGCGCACCGTGTTTCCACCTGGCCCAAGCAGGCCCGCCTGATCGTCGAGGGCCAGTGGAAAGCGCTCGAGTCATTCCAGCAAAAGCTGAGCAAGTAGATACCCAGCCTCCCGCAGGTCGTCCAAGTTGCGGGAGGCTTTTTTCACATCAGTGCGAGAGGAGGGCGAACTTGCTCGCCATAGTGAGGTCAGCTTCAGTCAGAAAATGAATGTCGCGCAGTTCGGTAAGATAGGCTCAGAGGGTGTATTCATCCTTCAGCGCGTAAACAATGGCTCGCTCCAGCGTCGTTGCACGCCCTTGGGCCCAGGCTGACGCAAAGGCATTCTCGCCGAGGCGAGCGCGCAAGGCGGCTACGACGTGCTCGTAGCTAGAGCTCTCGTCTGGCAACAGCGAAGCACCGATGGCCTCGCGCAGGACCTCTGCCGCACCGAACAACTGTGCTGCCCTGGTAGCCTCCGCCTGTGCCTCGGCCACTTGGGCTAATTCCTTCAGACATTCGGCAACGCCGGGCCTGTCTCCCACTTCTTGATAGAGGGTTAGGCCTTCCCGGTAAAGCGCCTCCGCACGCTCCATCTCTCCTTGAGCGGCAGCCACCCCGCCTAACCTTGCCATACACTCGGCGACCCCATCTCGGTCGCCCATCTCGCGGCACAGCGCCAGACTCTCCTCGAGCAACACATTGGCTCGTGCACAGTCCCCCCGGCAAAGCGCCGCGCGCCCCAGGTTTCCGAGTGCATAAGCGATGCCCCACTTGATCTCCAGCTTCCGGAAACGAGCCAGGCTTTCTTGCAGACAAGTCTCGGCCTGTTCATAGTCGCCCTGGCAGTTCGCCACGGTCCCCAGGTTATTGAGTACCTGGGCAATGCCCACCTCGTCACCCAACTCGCGCTGGAGAGCCAGGCTCTCTTCATAGAGCGCGTTCGCCCGCTGATAGTCAGCCTGATTGAACATCACAGTGCCCAGAGTAGTGAGCATCCGGGCACCACTCACTTTGCCCAAATGACCCAACTCGCGCCCTAGTGCGAGACCCTCTTCTAGCAGTGATGCAGCCTGCTTATAGTTGCCCAGCGCGCTCGCCAAGGTGCCAGCCCCGTCAAGCGCCTTGGCGCGCGCAGACGCAAGCTCAGGGAGGTCGCGCGTGGTCGCCAGGGCTGCCGCCAGCCATCGGCCTCCCTCGGTCAGATGGCTGTGCCAATACCAGAACCTCCACAGCGCCGCGCTCAGCCGCAGCGTCATCTCGACTTCACCTTGCTCCAACGACCAGCTCAACGCCGCGCGCAGGTTATCGTGCTCTCGCTCCAAACGATCCAACCACGCCACTTGTTGCGGCCCGGCCCTCAACTCGGGCGCAGCCCGCTCGGCCATCGCTAAAAAGTAACCGGCATGATACAGCCGCAACAGCCCGGTCTCCCCGCTCGCCACCAGCCGCTCTAATGCATACTCACGGATTGTCTCCAGCATGGCAAAGCGAGGCTCACTGTTCACGCTCTCTGCCTGTTGCAACATGCTCTTGTAAAGAAGCGAGGTCAGTCCATCCAGTACATTCATCGGCAAATCTCGGCCAGTGTTGCAGACCGCCTCGGCAGCCTCGGCGGTGCAGCCACCCACAAACACAGCCAACCGTGCGAACAGTTTCTTCTCGCCTACATCCAGCAGGTTATAGCTCCAGTCCATTGCTCCGCGTAGCGTCTGCTGGCGCGCTGGCAAGTCGCGCGCGCCGTCCGTCAACACCCGCAGAGAGGACGGGCTACCGACACCCGTCAAGCGTGCCAGCATAGACTGCGGCGAGAACAACTTACAGCGCGCCGCTGCCAGCTCGATAGCCAGCGGCAGTCCATCCAGGCGAGCGCAAATCTCTGCCACGGCGGGCGCATTCTCAGCGGTCAGCGCAAAGTCAGCCCTGACGGCTTGCGCGCGCTCGGAAAACAGCGCCACCGCAGTGACGTGCGACAGCGTCTCCAGCGGAGGCAGATGCCGGAGATCGGGTAAGGCCAGCGGCGGTACCAGGAACTCGTGCTCACCATAGATTTGCAGCAAGGCGCGGCTGGTCACCAGCACCTTGAGCCGGGGCGAGGCCGCCAACAGATCGGTCAACACCGGCCCCGCTGCCAGCACCTGTTCGAAATTGTCGAGCACCAACAGCATCTGCCGGTCATGCAAGTAATGCTTGAGGTTTTCGATCAGTGCTGGGTTGCCGTTCTCCTTGACGCTCAGCACCTGCGCAATCGCCGAGACAACCAACGCGGGATCACGGGCAGCAGCCAACGTCACGAAAAAGACGCCGTCCTCAAAATCATTTAGCAGATCGGCAGCCACTTGAAGCGCCAGGCGCGTCTTGCCCGTGCCGCCGGCGCCCGTGAGGGTCACCAGGCGAACGTCCACGCGTCGTACGAGTCTGCACACCGCCGATACTTCGCGCTCTCGTCCAATAAACGAAGTGAGCTGGGCAGGCAAATTGTTGGGGCGACTGTCGAGCGTCTTGAGCAACGGAAAATCGGCGGGCAGGTCAGGCGCGACAAGCTGAAAAATGTGCTCGGGCTCAAAGTCTCGCAGACGGCGCTCGCCGAGGTCTCGCAGTCCTACACCGAGCGGCAGCGCCTCGCACACCTGCTGCTGCGTTGCCTGCGAAAGGAGTATCTGCCCGCCGTGCGCGGCCTGCATGAGGCGAAAGACGCGGTTGATGGTAGGGCCGAAATAATCACCACCGCGCTCCACAGCGGCGCCAGTGTGCAGCGCTATTCGCACGCGTAGCTGGCCGACCTGGCCCCAGTCTGCAGCGAGCAACGCTCGTTGGGCATCCAGCGCGGCCAAGAGAGCATCCGGCGCCAGAGCAAACGCGGCATAGAATCCGTCTCCCACCGCCTTGAATACCCATCCGGCATGCGCCACAATAGCATGGCGCAAGATTGCATCGTGACAGGTGAGGGCGTCGCGCATCCCCTCGGGGTGCCCTTCCCAGAGCTTGACGCTTGCCTCGATATCGGTGAAGAAAAACGTGACGGCTCCGGTTGGCGGACCGGGCGCAGGGCGTGAATCGGGTAAAAGATCGGACACGTACGCCTCACCTCGCTTGGGCGAAGCAGAGTGTTCCAATGTCACCCCCTGAGGGAGATCAACTTTCTCGAAAGCGCCGGGCTAGCGCAAAGATTCGCTGCGCTTGGTTCGACGTCACGCCTTGCACGCGCACGACCTTGTGGCGCGAGGTTTGCCCGGCCACCAGCGTCACCGCACTCTTGCGCACACCCAACTGATCAGCCAGGAAGGCGCACAACGCCGCGTTCGCGGCGCCTTCCACAGGCGGCGCGGCCAGTTTCACTTTGAGCGCCTCGCCCTGCACACCAACGATCTCACTCTTGTGTGCGCGCGGCGTCACATGCACGGCAAACGTCACACCGCCCGGTACATCTTTGACCGGCAAATCAGGCATCTCGTCAGCGGAGCGCACTCAACACGAGTGCGTTCACTATTTGCTGAAGGATGGTCAGGAGAATGAGCGCAGCCAACGGCGAGAGATCCCACATCCCGATAACCGTGAAGCGCCTGAGAGGCGCTAAGACAGGCTCGGTGATGTCGTAGATAAAGCGCACGACAGGATGTAAAGTATCCGCTCCAATAAGCGGCAGGAATGCGCGCGCGATGATAACCAACGAATACAGCAGGATGATCTTGTCAATCACTTGGACAAGGAAAAGACCCATAAGCTCTGCTCACTCCTGTCGCCGTCTGCCAAAGATGGCGCGACCGATGCGCACCATGGTCGCACCTTCTTCAATGGCCACCTCGAAATCGTCTGTCATGCCCATCGAAAGATGTCGCCAACTAGCCTGAGGGAAGCGAGTTGCCAGCTCGCCGCGCAATTGCCACAGCGTATGGAACACCGACCGCACGTCTTCCGCAGCAGTCACGACGGGCGCCACTGTCATCAAGCCCTCGACGCGCACGCCCGGCAACCCCAGGATGGCCTCCACGTCCGCCATCCAGCGCGCCCTGTCCTGTACTGTCGCCAGCGGGAAGCCATACTTACTCTCCTCGCCGGACACGTTGCACTCTAACAAAATGGGCATTACGTGCCCGGCCTCAAGGTACAAGCGGCTCAACCTGTCCGCCAGCTTGACGCTATCCACCGAGTGGATCACGTCGAACACACGCACCGCCTCGCGCGCCTTGCGGCTCTGCAGATGCCCGACAAGATGCCAAGTGACTAGGGATTGGGGACTAGCCGATTCACCGACTTGCAGAGTTGAAATTTGGCATTTGACATGTGAAATTTTGGGAACCGCTTCTTCGACGCGGTTCTCGCCAAAATCGCGCAGGCCCACGCGGTAGGCTTGGGCGACGGCCTCGGCGGAAAAGGTCTTGGACACGGCGACAAGCTTCACCTCAGCGGGGGAGCGCCCGGTTCGCGCGCACGCGCGGGCAATGCGTTCTTGCACCCGTCCAACGTTTTCCGCGAGTCCCATGGGATACCTTCTCTACGGCCAAGGACTTGGGATCAATTCATCTTGGCATTCTTGGCGTTGTCTGTCCCTGCGTCTCGTGACGGTAAAGAGTCTTTTAGACCGAACACGACTCCAAACCTGCCCGTCTTTTTCTCGGCGCGATGCGAGAACCATTCGTCGGTGTGACAGGCCGTGCAAAAACCACTGTCCTCAATGTCGGTCACGCCGGACGCTTCCAGTTGCGACCTGACGGCGGCAATGAGATCAAGGTGGATTGTGCCATCCGGCCGGGGGGCAATGATCGCAGCGCCCGGCGGGCACGCGGCAACGACGCACTGCGCCAGGTCACGCCCGAACTCGTAGCACTCGACTCGGATCGCCGGGCCGATGCCGGCCCACACATCGCGCGGGCGGCAGCTGAACGCATCACGCATCGCGCGCATTGTCACGCGGACAATGTTCGCCGCCACGCCCGGCCACCCAGCATGAGTGATCCCCACGACGCCGCGTGTAGCATCGTGGAAAAGCACCGGGACGCAATCGGCAAAGCGCATCGAAAGTGCTAATCCCGGCGTAGCTGAGACCATGGCGTCGGTCTCGCGCAGCGCCGTGCTCAGATGCTGCGGACCGACGATGGCGACTCGATTGGTATGATTCAACCACGCGCTCACCGTCTGCCCCTGGTCAAGCCTCAACGCGGTCAGCATTCGCCGCCTGTTCTCTGTGGTTGCTTCGAGGCTGTCGCCTGTAGAGCCGCTAAGGTTGAGCGAAGCCCACGGCGGCTCGCTTACGCCACCCTGACGCGTAAAGATGCCATGTACTACATCCGTCCGTGCTGCCAGGTGCTCGAATTGATAAAACGTCAGACCGTCAACACTGACTCGCCGCACGCTCTCTCCGACTACTCGTCCAGTTTAATGTTCCCCAGGAGCCCACGTGCCAGGGCCTCTTCGAATGTGAGGGTTTGCACCGAGTCAGCCAGTTCTGTGCCGGCCGAAACCGTCTGCTCGCTGAACAAGTTGTCGAGCTGTGTGGCCATCTCAGTCCGGAGGGTCGAAGCATCCAGGGCCGGCTTGCCAGCTGCCGCCGGCGCTCCCACCCCTGCCTGCCCCGTAGCTCCGGCAACCATTTTTTCGATTTCTGAGGTGGCCTTTTTGGTATATACCCACACTGCACCTTGCTTGACAGTCCGAGGCACCACGACGACGAGGAACAATCCCACACCTAATCCCGCTGTGTAAACTGCAACGCGCTGCCCCTCCAGGTAATGGAGCGCAAAAGCTCCACTTTCTCCCAACAGCGAAGCAAGTTGCGAGTTCGTCGCGCGGCTCGCCACCACCAGCGCCGCCAGCGAGGGCAAGTCGGTTTCGTTGAGTATCCCTTTGGCCGAAATCACGTAACCAGCCGCTTCGATCAGTAAGACCGATTCGGCAGTCGTCTGCGCACGAAGCTCGGAAAGAACACAGTCTATGCGTTCAACGTCTTGCGTCGGAAAGATGAATACGTGCGGAGGTTTCTCTGCAGGAGCCGGCGTTGCTATCACCGCCATAGTCGCATGCACCTGCCTCGACCTTTTGAGCTCGCGCGCAGTGACTTTGAGCACCTCGTTGACCGAAAACGGCTTTTTGAGATAATCGGCCACGCCGCAGTGCATCGCCTCGATGACGCTATCCATGTCGCCAAAGCCGGTGAGGATGACAAATGGCAAGGACGGGGTCTTTTCCTTGACCTTTTTGAGAAGCTGGATGCCGCTCATACCACTCATCTTGAGATCCGAGATGATCAAGTCCATCTGTGCAGTTTCCAGAATCTGCAGCGCACGCTCCCCGCTCGGCGCAGTGCGGACTGCATAACCGGACATTGTCAGCACATCGCGTAGCGCTTTGCAGATCGCTTCCGAGTCGTCCACTACCAGTATATTGGCCAAAGGTTGGTCGGGCATTGCCATCTCCTTCAGGGTGAAAGGGTGAATTGTTTGCTACTCGCTCTCGGTTCCGCCACGACACACGGAACACGGGCACATCCGGCGCAGCAATTCCCAGGGATAAATCCCAAAGCTATGCCCATCGCCCCACGCAAACTGGATGGCATAGTTGCCAACGTATTGCATATTCCGCACCTCGCTGCTCGTAGCTGGCGACTCTTCGAGCGAATCGCGGTTATTGCGGTCAGATTTGCACTCGGCACATGGACAGGCGGCGCGCACGTCAGTCAGCGCATACTCGCTATGATGACCATCGGGCCAGTCAATCACAAGCTGCCCCTTCTCGTGTACAAGCTGGACAGCAGGATAACGACGTGTCATGCTCATGAGTACCTATTATGCCCCAAGCCCGCACACAACGCAAATGTACCAGAGACAAACAAGCCGCCCTGTATGGGCGGCTTGGGCACAGTGTAGATGTTCAGAGACAGGCGCAGGCTTGCACCCAATACCCAATCCAAAACTTTTCGCGTCCAACCTTCGACTTTTTGCCTTTAGCCTTTAACCTTCACCCGTCAACCCCAATCGCTCCTTGGAATGTTCAGCCACCTCCGCGAACGCAGCCTGAAGATTGGGGAACGCCAACCACGCGGTGGCCCAACCGAACAGCCCACCAG
>Ga0315268_10001018_pt1 | contig 32822 bp, 30 predicted proteins | sample C1_top_MG_FD_204535 | JGI IMG/M metagenome (GOLD analysis project Ga0315268, IMG submission 204535) | Sediment microbial communities from Yellowstone Lake, YNP, Wyoming, USA - C1_top | ecosystem: Environmental > Aquatic > Freshwater > Lake > Sediment | place: USA: Wyoming | collected 2017-08-01
GCAACCAGTATTGCCAGGGTGCGTACTGTTGAAGAAACGATTGGAACGGTATCGGTGATGAATCTTATGATTTTGCCATGGGGCGAGGTTTATCTTGATGGTAGAATGCAAGGCGTTTCGCCGCCTTTAATCGAGCTGCAGGTAGCACCCGGCAAACATGAAATTGAAATACGGAATACCAATTTTCCTGTGTATAAACAGACGATTCTGGTTAAAGTGGGCGAAAAATTAAAAATAAAACATACTTTCGCTAAATAGCCGAATGGGGAAGCTTGTGATGTTGCGCATACATAAGGTGTTGTTGGGCGGATTGGTCGTACTTTTAATGAGCGGCTGTCAAAGCACGGGTAAATGGAATCCATTTGCGTGTGATGCTTCGCAAACTCGTGATGCCAATACCCCCACAGATAAAAAACTGAATTATGGTGTGTTGAGTTATGAAGAAGGCAACTACCAGGCGTCAATTACGGCTTTGCAGGGGGTGCTGGATACCGGCCTGAGCGGCAAGCCGGAGCAGGTGAAGGCCTATAAATATTTGGCTTTTATTCAATGCGTATCCGGACGTGAATCCATGTGCCGCGACTATTTTAAAAAGGCGCTTGAATTAGACCCGAATTTCAATCTTGATTCTGCGGAGGCCGGACATCCAATTTGGGGGCCGGTATTTCGTAGTGTAAAGAGCAAATTTACAAAATAATCTATGGTCATTTATATCAATACCAATTTTGTAGCATTCCTGCCCTGTTTGAACCTTGTATTGGGTTCGAATTCAATTGGTAACTGCCATGATTAGCCAGTTGGGTCGCTACAATATTATTGGTGAGCTCGGCCAGGGTGCGATGGGAACGGTCTATAAGGCAGTAGATCCGTTGATTGATCGCGTCGTCGCGATCAAGACCATTAATTTGAGCCTGGCGCTGGATGAAAAAGACGAGTACGAATCCCGCTTTTACCAGGAGGCCAAGGCTGCAGGCCGCTTGAGTCATCCGAATATTGTCACCATTTACGATGTGGGCAAAAGCGGTGAGATTGCCTATATAGCAATGGAGTTTTTGCAGGGGCGTGAGTTAAGGGACATTCTTAACGACGGCAAGCGTATGCCGGTCGAGCAAGTGATCAATGTTGTCGCCCAGGTTGCCCAGGGTTTGGCTTATGCGCATGAGAACGGAATCGTGCATCGCGATGTAAAGCCCTCCAACATCATGATCGTGCGCGACGGTCATGTAAAGATCACAGATTTCGGTATTGCGCGCATGGCGTCTGCAGCAGTGCGAACCCAGACAGGTATGGTGCTGGGTTCGCCCAAATACATGTCGCCGGAACAGGTGGTGGGCAAACTGACAGACCAGCGTTCGGATATATTTTCGCTGGGCGTTATGCTGTATGAAATGCTTACCGGACAAGCACCTTTTTCCGGCGAGAACATTAATGCCATCATGTATCAAACATTGAACAGCGTGCCGCCGCCACCCAGCACCCTGAGTCCGAATGTGCCGGAAATGCTGAACTTTATCGTGGCCAAGGCACTGGCAAAGAAGCTCGAGCACCGCTATCAGGATGCCAAAGAGTTCGCCAGCGATTTATATGCTTGCCGCGACAGGCTGCCGCGTCCGACAACCCGCCACGAGATCGGCAAACCGCATCTTGCAGCAGGCGTGCAACGGCCGGATGCAGTTCCTGTCGGCAAGCATGTTGATACCAGCGAGGATGAGTCCAAGCCGGTGGCAACTTTGGGACTGTCTTCCGCGTTCGATTCTGCCGCTGCCACGTTGCGTTTGGCAGCGCTGACCGGTACCGCGGAGGAGGTCGAGGAATTTTCCAGAACCTTTAAAATGCCGATCCCGAGTATCGAAGAAATTAACAGGGCCCATTCTCCATCATTGGTGGCTACCTTACCTTTGCCGCCGAAGCCGGCAAAGATTGAGCCCCCTCTTTTTGCCAAGCCCAAAGCAGCGCCTTCCGCAGCCTCTTATCAGAGCAAAGCAATGGATAAGGATGAGTCTAGCAGCGGAAATCTGCTGCTCATAGTGGTGGTTGTCCTGGTTCTGCTGGGTCTGCTTTCGGTCTTTATCTTTTAGCAACGAGCGCGCCATAAACCGCGCTGCTGCAGATAAAGGTGGGCCGCATTATTTTGGCTTGTATCCCTCCCGTGTGTGCTCGGCTTTCCTGTTATCCGGTTACCTGCTTGCGATCCTTATAATTTTTATCTTGCCGATAGTTGTATTGGCCAAGGCAGCACTCGCTGTATTACTGGGGTGTACGCTGGTTTATTATCTGCGTCGTGACGCGTTGTTGCTGTCTTCGTCATCGCATGTTGCAATAAGCCTGGGGGGAGAGGAAGTCACTTTAACAACCCGGAACGGCAGTGAATTACACGGTCAAATTTTGCGTGATAGTGTGGTGACACCGTTTCTCGCAATTCTGAATGTATTGCCGCAAGACGGTAAAAGAGTACGCAGTGTCGTTATTTTTCCCGATAGCCTGGAGCGGGAGCGTTTCCGCGAATTACGCGTGTTGCTGAAGTGGGGCGGTTGAGCTTATTTTGTCGCCCGGGCATGCTTGCCTCGACGCAACGGCTTTACACCTGTTTCAGGTAATTTGGCGGTATCAGAATGCTCGGTATCGCCTGTGACAGTGTTTCAGGATAATCCTTGCTGTAATGGAGGCCGCGGCTTTCGTGGCGGGATAGCGCGCTTTGCACAATAAGATCGGCGCTTAAAACCAGATTCCTCAGTTCCAGCAGGTCTGCGCTGACGTGAAAATGGTTGTAATATTCGTTGATTTCTTCGTGCAGCAGCTGGATGCGGCGTTGGGCGCGTTGCAGCCGTTTGGTGGTGCGCACGATGCCGACGTAGTCCCACATAAAACGTCGCAACTCGGCCCAGTTGTGCGAAATCACCACCGCCTCGTCGGCATCCGTTACCTGGCTTTCATCCCACTGCGGCAGCACGGTAAATTCTCCCGGTTGGCGTGCGAGTATGTCGCTCGCGGCAGCTTCCGCAAACACCAGGCATTCGAGCAGCGAGTTGCTTGCCAGGCGGTTTGCACCATGCAAGCCGGTACATGTGGTTTCGCCGATGGCATACAGGTTTTCAACATCGGTGCGCCCATGCAGGTCTACCAGCAGGCCGCCGCAGGTGTAATGCGCGGCCGGAACCACAGGTATCGGTTCTTTTGCAATATTGATACCCAGTTCCAGGCAGCGCGCATGGATGTTGGGGAAGTGCTGTCGCAGAAACTCTTCCGGTTGATGCGAAATATCCAGAAATACGCAATCCAGTCCGTGCGTTTTCATTTCAAAGTCGATTGCTCGAGCAACAATATCGCGCGGAGCCAGTTCGGCACGGGCATCGTGTTTTTGCATAAAGCGGCTGCCATCCGGCAACTTGAGGATACCCCCTTCGCCGCGCACAGCCTCGCTGATCAGGAAGGATTTGGCATGGGGATGATAGAGGCAGGTTGGGTGAAACTGGATAAACTCCATGTTGGATACTCTGCAGCCGGCGCGCCAACCCATGGCAATGCCGTCTCCCGTAGCGGTGTCAGGATTGGTGGTATAGAGATAAACCTTGCCGGCACCGCCGGTGGCAAGAATAGTGTTGAGAGCATTTATGGTGACTATATCGCCGTTCAGGGTATTCAGTACATAAGCCCCGTAACAGCGGTTGTTCCGTTGCCCCAGCTTGTTTCCGGTAATCAGATCAATGGCGATGTGCTGCTCCATCAGCGTGATATTGGGGTGGGCTATCACCCTGGCGGCAATGCTTTGCTGTACCGCCAGACCGGTGGCATCTGCCGCGTGGATGATGCGGCGATGACTATGCCCGCCTTCACGTGTCAGGTGGTAGTTGTTGTTTTCATCGCGGCTGAAAGGGACGCCTTGGCTGATAAGCCAGTCAATCGCAGCTTTGCCGTGTTCAACTACATAACGCGTGGCGGCGGGGTCGCACAGGCCGGCTCCGGCTATATGCGTGTCGTGAATATGCTCTTCCCAGGTATCATCGGGCGACAAAACTGCCGCAATGCCACCCTGTGCCCAGGCACTTGCTCCATCCAGCAATGATTTTTTGGTGATGACAGCGACTTTTTGATTGTCAGCAAGCCTGAGTGCCAATGACAGGCCCGCCAGGCCGCTGCCAATGATAAGAGAGTCATATTTCAACATCGGAATACTGTATTGGTTTTATCAGGCTGAACTATAGCAAATTAATGCTCACCCGGACGTTTGCTATAAAACCATGGCCGCTAATGAACTAAATCCGGATGCATATGTCAATATGGGCATTGCAGGCAAAGCTGACGCTATGAGCCTGTCCGGTTATACTAGTAATCCGCTTGCTTCGTATTTGGGCGCAATTAATTAAAAAACTAGGATATCCGGGAATGGGCGACAAGGAAGTCGATCAGCAATTGGTGGAACGCGCGCAACGCGGTGACAAGCATGCCTTTGAATTGCTGGTGGTTAAATATCAGCGCAGGCTGGGGCGTTTGATCTCGCGTTTTGTGCGCGACTCGGCCGAGGCCGAGGATGTGACCCAGGAGGCGTTTATCAAGGCATATCGTGCCTTGCCGGCGTTTCGCGGGGATAGTGCGTTTTATACATGGCTTTACCGGATAGGTATTAATACTGCGAAGAACTATCTGGTAGCGCTGGGCAGGCGCGCGCCGACGGTTACCCAGTTTGATGCCGAGGAATCCGAAGACTTTGAGGGTGCCGAGTTGCTGCAGGATGTGAATACGCCTGAAAACGAGTTAATGAGCAAGCAGGTGGTAGGAGTGGTGAACGCTTCGTTGTTGCAATTGCCGGAAGATTTGCGCACCGCATTGACTCTGCGTGAAATTGAAGGCTTGAGCTATGAAGAGATTGCCGAAATAATGAACTGTCCGATAGGTACAGTGCGATCCAGAATATTCCGGGCGCGTGAGACAATTGCAGTTAATTTACGCCCGCTGTTGGGTACCAGTAACGACAAGAGGTGGTGAAAATGAAACAAAATATTTCTATCTTGATGGATGGCGAGTTGTGCGGCGACGATGCAGAAGTATTGATAGGCAAGCTCAAACGTCATCCGGAAGCACAGCAGGAATGGTTGACCTATCATTTGATCGGCGATGTGTTGCGTCAGCCGGATTACTTGCCCAATGATCTGGGTGCCGCTTTTTTTGAGCGACTGCATGCCGAGCCAACGGTGTTGGCGCCCCACACCAAGTCCCGCTCCAAAGCCAGTTTTGTAGCCATGTCTGCTGTGGCATCAATTATGGCGATGACCTTTCTGGCATGGTCGGCAGTGCAGAACGACAGCGGGCCGACACTGCAGCAGGCCAGACAGAATTCCAATACGGTGCTTGTTGCCAGCAATCCCATGAATGAAGGAATGGACGATTATCTGCTGGCGCACCAGGAATTTTCTCCGGGAAGCGATGTTCGGGGCGCTGCGTCTTATATTCGAACCGTGGCGGTCAAAAATATTGTAGCGGGGCAATAGTGCAAGTTTATATGCAGAAATTCAAAATTTATGTAGCTCTTTGTTTATTAGCGGCATCATCCGGCGCATACGCCGAACCAATATTGCAGGATAATTTGCTCTGGTTAAAAAAGATGGTTATCGCCGCCCATCGAACTGATTACAGCGGTACCTTCATCTACCAATCCGGCAACTATATCGAGACTTCGCGAATTACTCATTTGTCAGACGGTGAAAATGAGCAGGAGAAGCTGGAAGGCCTGGATGGCGAGCGCAGTGAAATAATCCGCAAAAATGACCAGGTCTGGTGTTATCTGGGCGACCGCAAGGTGATGGTGGCAAAACGCGAAGGTGCGCGGATGTTTCCGGCGCTGTTGCCGGAGCAGTTTTCATTGTTGCAGGAAAATTATCTGATACGCTCGGGAGATGAAGACCGGGTTGCGGGTTTCCCCGCACATATCATCATCTTCCAGCCCAGGGACAACATGCGTTATTCGCACAAAATGTGGGCGCATATTGACTCCGGCCTGTTGCTTAAGGCGGTTGTGCTGGATGAACATGACCATGTCATTGAGCAATACGCATTCACGCAGCTGAACATCGGTGGCGATATTGATCGCAAATGGATAGTGCCGGATAAATCAACCGATCAAATCGTATCGGGCGACAGCGAAGCCACGCCCAGTGAGCGTACAAACTCCCATGAAAGCGGCTGGCAAGTATATGCGCTGCCGGCCGGGTTTAAAAAAATTACCGAAGTAAGCCGTCGCCTCAGAGGCGGACGTTTACCCGTTATACATCTGGTCTATTCAGACGGCTTAGCCGGTATTTCTGTTTTCATTGAAAAATTGAGCGACAAGCCCGGTGCAAAACCGGGCTTGTACAGCAAGGGCGTTATTCAGGTCTATATCAAGGTGCTGGATACGAATTTACTGACTGTGGTCGGCGAAGTGCCACCGCGTACGCTCATTCAGGTAGCCGAGTCTGTACGCTACGGAGGGAAACATTAATGATAGAAACACGCGCGATAGTTATTCGTCTGGAAGGCCAAGAGGCTGTGGTTGAATCCATCCAGGGTGGCGGTTGCGGCAATTGTGACAGCGAGAATGGCTGCGGCAGCGGCAAGTTGTCGCAACTGTTTCGCAATGAGCCACGGCGTTTCCGTGTGCGTAATGACGGAAATGCACAAGTGGGGAGCATGGTGCAGGTAACCGTGGCGGAAGGCGTGCTGCTGCAAAGCGCACTTTTGATGTATATGTTGCCGCTGCTATTGTTATTGAGTGGTGCGATTGCGGGTGGGCAATGGGCAACTGCGGTGGCGAGCAGCGATCTGCTGTCAGTTTTAGGCGGACTCACCGGTTTATCTGTGGGTTTTGTGCTGGTGAAATACCTGTCGCTTGGCAAGCAATTGTCGTCCGTTGCGCAACCGGTAATCCCGTGTTCTGCGGCGGCGAATTTGCGTACTACGGTTTTATAAGTTTTTATCTATGTGCATGTCAAGAATGAAGGAAAAGGAAATGCTGAAGAAAATTTTTGCACTCGCACTGTTTGGATTGTTTGCACAATCTCTTGCGGCGAAGGAGTTGCCCGATTTCACCACATTGGTAGAAAAGCACGGAGCGGAAGTGGTAAACGTGAGCACTACGCAGATGACCCAAACCTCACAGGGGATACCCGGCATTCCCGGTCTACCGGATGGCGACCCCCTGGCAGAATTATTCCGCCGTTTTGGCCCGCCAATTCCTCATGACCATGAGATGCCGCGTGAACAAGAGACGCATTCACTGGGTTCGGGATTTATTATCAGTTCGGATGGCTACATCTTGACGAATGCGCATGTAGTTGATGCTGCAGATAAAATTACGGTGAAGCTGGCGGATCAGCGCGAATTCAAGGCCAAAGTGATTGGTGCGGACAGGCGCACCGATGTGGCGCTGCTCAAGATAGAGGCTACGGGCCTTCCCAAGATTAGCCAGGGGGATATCTCCGCTCTTAAGGTGGGTGAATGGGTGCTGGCGATCGGTTCTCCATTTGGCTTTGATAGCAGCGTGACTGCAGGCATAGTCAGCGCCAAGGGGCGCTCATTGCAGCAGGAAAACTATGTGCCTTTTATTCAGACAGACGTTGCAATCAATCCCGGTAATTCAGGTGGGCCGCTGTATAACATGAAGGGTGAAGTGGTCGGTATCAATTCTCAGATTTACAGCCGCTCGGGCGGTTACATGGGGCTTTCCTTTGCCATTCCGATCGATGTGGCGATGGAGGTGGTTAACCAGTTGCGCGCAACCGGAAAAGTGACACGCGGCCGTATCGGTGTCATGATCCAGGAGGTCACGCATGAACTGGCAGACTCGTTTGGCCTGCATAACACGTCGGGCGCCCTGATTTCTGCTGTGGAAAAAGGCGGTCCGGCGGACAAGGCGGGCATACAGCCAAGTGACGTCATCCTCAAGTACGACGGCAAAGCGGTTGTGGCGTCCAAAGACCTGCCTCGCATGGTTGCCGGAACGGCTCCCGGCAGCAAGGTTGCAGTGCAATTGTGGCGCAAGGGTGCCACCAAGGAAGTCAGTTTGACCATTGCCGAAATGCCAAGTGATGGACGAAGCGTGCGCTCGTCCAGAAATGAATCGTCCGGAGAACAAATTGCGCGGCTCGGCATAGGCGTGGTTGAATTAACCGATGATCAGAAGAAGCAGTTGCAGATTGAAGGTGGCCTGCTGATAGACGAAGTGAGAGGTGCAAACGTACGCTCCGAGCTGCAGCGCGGTGACGTGATTCTTGCACTGGGAAATACACCAATAGCCAGCATCGAGCAGCTAAATAATGTGTTGAAACCTATACCCAAGGGGCACAACGTGGCGTTGCTGGTGCGTCGCGAGGATACGGCCTCTTATATAGCCATTAAACTCGACGATAAATAAAGGTGCCGCTACAGGTCCGTTGCGAGGTAATCTGCGCATCCTGGCTATGGAACAAAGCCATGTAACAAAACTGAGTACCAGCTAGTCCCGTCAAAATCGGCTAGAATTCGCCCTTTGCGAATAAATGCCGGTTTGGGCGGGATTTTTTTGGGCCGGTTTGGCACTATTATCATTTGGATACGACTAACTTGATGCAATATATCCGTAATTTCTCCATCATCGCACATATAGATCACGGCAAGTCCACCCTGGCTGATCGTATTATTCAGCTATGCGGCGGTTTGTCCGATCGTGAGATGGAGGAACAGGTACTCGACTCCATGGATCTGGAACGCGAACGCGGTATCACGATCAAGGCGCAAACCGCAGCTTTGAACTACAAGGCGCGTGACGGGCATATCTACAATCTTAATTTGATCGATACGCCGGGGCATGTGGACTTTTCCTACGAGGTTTCACGCTCGCTGTCGGCGTGTGAAGGCGCCTTGCTGGTGGTGGATGCAGCGCAGGGCGTGGAAGCGCAGACAGTTGCCAACTGTTATACCGCGCTCGACCTTGGAGTCGAGGTGGTGCCCGTGTTAAACAAGATCGATCTGCCTTCCGCCGATCCCGAAAATGCCATTCAGGAAATTGAGGATGTGATTGGCATCGATGCTCATGATGCGGTGCGCTGTTCCGCCAAAACCGGCCTGGGTGTGCAGGATGTAATAGAAGCGATGATTGCAAAAGTGCCGCCTCCCAAAGGGGATCCGAAGGCACCGCTGCAAGCGCTGATAGTTGACTCCTGGTACGACAACTATGTCGGTGTGGTGATGCTGGTAAGGATAGTAAACGGCACTATCAAGCCCAAAGAAAAAATCACGTTTATGGCGACCGGGGCGTTGCACCTGACCGAACAGATAGGAGTGTTCAGCCCCAAATCCCAGCCGCGCGAGACGCTCACTGCCGGACAGGTTGGTTTTATTATCGCCGGTATCAAGGAGTTGAAAGACGCCAAGGTGGGGGACACCATTACCCTGCAGGCCAATCCTGCAAGCACCGCGCTGCCGGGTTTCAAGGAGGTGCAGCCGCAGGTATTTGCCGGACTGTTCCCGGTAGAATCCAACCAGTACGAAGCATTGCGCGACTCGCTGGAAAAACTCAAGCTGAACGACTCTTCCTTGCAGTATGCGCCCGAAGTATCCCAGGCTTTGGGTTTCGGTTTCAGATGCGGATTCCTCGGCCTGTTGCATATGGAAATCGTGCAGGAACGCCTGGAGCGCGAGTTCGACATGGACTTGATCACCACTGCGCCGACGGTGGTTTACGAGGTGTTGATGCGCGATGGTAGCGTGCTGCAGGTGGATAACCCGTCCAAAATGCCGGATGTGTCGAAAATTGAGGAGATTCGCGAACCCATCGTCACGGTAAACCTGTACATGCCGCAGGAATATGTGGGTGCGGTGATTACATTGTGCACGCAAAAACGCGGTGTGCAGATCAATATGAGCTATCACGGCAAGCAGGTGTTGCTGGTGTATGAAATGCCGATGGCGGAAATTGTGATCGACTTCTTCGACAAGCTGAAATCGGTCTCGCGCGGCTATGCGTCTATGGATTACGAGTTCAAGGAATATCGCCCTGCCGATGTGGTCAAGGTGGATATTTTGATTAACGGCGAAAAAGTGGATGCCTTGGCTATTATCGTGCATCGAGCCAACAGCCAGTTCCGCGGACGTGCCGTGGCTGCCAAGATGCGCGAGCTGATACCGCGGCAGATGTTTGATGTGGCGATACAGGCGGCCATCGGCGCCAATATTATCTCGCGTGAAAACGTTAAGGCGCTGCGCAAGAACGTGCTGGCAAAATGCTACGGTGGAGATATTTCGCGCAAACGCAAGCTGCTGGAAAAGCAAAAGGCCGGAAAAAAACGCATGAAGCAGGTCGGCAGTGTGGAAATTCCACAGGAAGCTTTCCTGTCTATTTTGCGGATTGATGACAAATAAAAAAAGGAAGCTGCAATGGATTTCGCTTTAATCATGTTTTTGCTGCTGGTGGTAACGGGCAGCATCTGGCTGCTGGATATTTTTGTGTTGCAGGCAAGGCGGACTGCAAAAGGACCAGCGGCAAATGAAGCCAGGGTAAATGAGGACAAGACAAATGAGCCATGGTGGGTAGAGTACGCCAAGAGTTTTTTTCCGGTGATCCTTGCAGTATTCCTGCTGCGTTCATTTCTGGTGGAGCCCTTCAAGATACCTTCAGGATCCATGATACCGACCCTGCACGTGGGCGATTTTATTCTGGTGAACAAATTTACCTATGGCATCCGTTTGCCGATCATCAATCAAAAAATCATTGAAATAAATAATCCCCAGCGCGGTGATGTGATGGTATTCCATTACCCCGAAAATCCGGCTGTCGATTATATTAAACGGGTGATCGGCGTGCCCGGCGACGTCATTACCTACCGCGGCAAGCAGTTGCTGGTGAATGGCGCGGTGCAGGAACAAAAAAGCGAGGGCGAGTACAATTATGTAGATAATGGTTTGAGCTTTGTGCACACCAATCGATATAGTGAAAATCTGACCGGTCACCGGCATCCAATATTGCTGAATCCCGAAGTGCAGGGACTGCACCTGGATTCGGTGGCGGAATTTCCGTTGCGCGATCAATGCAGCTATAGCCAGGACGAGATGCGCTGTACGGTTCCGGCGGGGCACTATTTCATGATGGGTGACAACCGGGATAACAGCCGCGACAGCCGCTACTGGGGCTTTGTGCCGGACAAGATGATAGTTGGAAAAGCTTTTTTTATCTGGATGAATTTCGGTGATCTAAAACGGATAGGCACAACCATTAACTAAAGGGAGCGTACGATGAAGGCGATGGTAAAACAAAACGGTGTGACTTTTGGCGGATTTATTATGGTTCTGGCCTTGCTGGGAGGGCTCGCGATCTTTGCGATGAAGCTCATTCCCGCTTATATGGAGAACGGTAAAATCCAGCATGCATTTGACGCAATCGTGAATGACCCGGCGATGCAAACTGCTACAATTCGCGATATTAAGGACGCGTTTTACAAACGTGCGAATGTGATGGATGCCGTAACTACGGTTAGTCAAGATGATATCGTCATCAGCAAAGATAACGGAACGCTCACGCTAAGCGCCAGCTACAGCAAAAAAATTCCGCTGGCTGGCAATGTCAGTTTGCTGATTGAGTTCAATCCTTCGGCGCCAAAATAACTTTCCGATGAATCGCGATTCGCTGTGTAGACAGTTAGGCCATGTTTTTACACAGCCGCAGTTATTGCAACGCGCATTAACCCATCGCAGCCATAGCGCGGCTCATTATGAGCGCCTTGAATTTTTGGGCGACAGCGTGGTGAATTGTGTAGTTGCCAAACATCTGCACGAGACTTTCCCGGATTTGCCGGAAGGCGATTTGTCGCGCTTGCGTTCAAACCTGGTTAACCAGCAAACTTTGTATATTTTGGCGCAGCAGCTGCGTTTGGGCGAGCTGTTATTGCTGGGCGAAGGGGAACGCAAGAGTGCAGGCGCCAGCCGCCCATCAATTCTTGCCGATGCGCTGGAAGCACTGATTGGGGCGCTGTTTCTGGACGGCGGTTTTGCGGTGGCAGAAAAAGCGGTATTGAGTCTGTATATCCCCTTTATCCGGCAGGCGGATGTGCTGGCATTGGGCAAGGATGCGAAAACCATGTTGCAGGAATATTTGCAGAGTCGCAAGCTGGCGCTCCCCAGGTACACGGTGGTAGCCACCCAGGGCGAAGCGCATGCGCAACTGTTTCAGGTTGAGTGTGAGATTGCGCAATTAAAAATTGCAACGCGCGGCGAGGGCACCAGCCGCCGCATAGCAGAACAAATGGCGGCAGAGTCCGCCTACAAGAAACTTATATCCGGATAAATCATTTACCAGGCATCATGACAGACAACACACCCTTTCACAGCGGCTATATCGCCATCGTAGGACGCCCGAACGTAGGCAAATCCACGCTGCTCAATCATCTGATCGGGCAGAAGATCAGCATCACCTCGCGCAAGGCCCAGACCACGCGCCATCGCATCACCGGCATCCTGACTGAAGCGAACACGCAGTTCGTGTTCGTCGATACGCCGGGATTCCAGACGCAATATCTGAACACGCTGAACAAGGGCCTGAACAAAGTGGTGACCAGCAGCCTGCGCGATGTAAATGTGGTGCTGTTCGTGATCGAGGCGCGACATTTCGATGAACGCGATCGTCTGGTGATGAATTTGCTGCCAAAAAATGCGCCGGTGCTGCTGGTCATCAACAAGGTGGACAGCATGGAAGACAAGGGCGAACTGCTGCCGTTTATCCAGGACATTTCCAGGGAGCGGGAATTTACCGCTATCGTGCCGGTGAGCGCCAAGCATGACAAGCAACTCGATACCTTGCTCGATGCGATTCGCCCCCTTTTGCCCGAGGGCGAAAAGATATACCCGGAAGATGAAGTGACCGACCGCAACGAGCGCTTTCTTGCCGCCGAAATCGTGCGCGAAAAGATATTCCGTTTTACCGGGGAAGAGTTGCCGTATTCGGTCAGTGTGGTGATAGAACAGTTCAAGATGGAAGGGAAAATGCGCCGTATCCATGCGGCGATTCTGGTGGACAAGGATGCACACAAGGCCATGCTGATCGGCAAGAACGGCGAAAAGCTCAAGGAAATCGCGACCCAGGCCCGACTGGATATGGAAAAGCTGTTTGATGGCAAGGTTTTCCTCGAAGTGTGGATCAAGGTGCGCAGCGGCTGGGCCGACAGTGCACAAATGTTGAAAAGCCTGGGTTACGAATAAAATCACGGCTACTCATGATGCAAGCGCATAAAAGCCGCTTAGAAGATGAACCCGCGTTCGTGTTGCATAGTTACCCGTTTCGCGAGACCAGCCTGCTGGTGGAAATATTCAGCCGCCAGCATGGTCGCATACCGCTGGTGGCACGCGGTGCACGCCGCCCCAAATCGGCGGTACGCGGACTCCTGATGAATTTTCAGCCACTCGCGCTAAGCTGGTTTGGCAAGCATGAGTTGCGCACTTTGCACAGTGCCGAGTGGCAAGGCGGGCAACCCTTGCTGCAGGGAACAGCGTTGCTGTGCGGGTTTTACCTGAACGAGCTGCTGCTCAATCTGATGGTGCGGGACGATCCGCACGAACGCCTGTTCGACTACTATCAGCACACCCTGCAACGCCTCGCCCATGGCGCGGAACTGGCCTCCACCTTAAGATGTTTTGAAAAACACCTGTTGCAAGAACTGGGCTATGCGCTGTTGCTGGAACATGAAGCAGGTGGTCTAATTCCCATTGATCCCGTATTATCCTATCGTTATGTGATTGAGCGCGGCGCGGTGCGCGACACCTCGAATATGACGGACGGTTTGCCGGTCTCCGGCAAAACCTTGCAGGATATCGCAGCCGATGATTATCGCGATGCGCAGAGCGCTCGCCAAGGGAAACAATTGATGCGCATGTTGTTAAACCATCATCTGGGCGGGAAAATGCTGCATACGCGCGAATTGATAAAAGATTTGACCAAGCTATAAGTAAAAAAACACTTTTCCACAGATTGCACAGATTAAGCGGATTTAAAAAATATTCAATATATTCATGTTGTTATGTTGCACCATTGACGCAATGAAATGATTACTTAATTTTCGGCGAGGGACGGTTCCTTTACCTTGAAGAGGCTTGTTAATCTGCCTGATCTGCGGATAAATAAGGAGAAATAAATGATAAAGCTGGGCCTGAATATCGACCACGTCGCCACCCTGCGCCAGGTGCGCGGCACGCGCTATCCCAATGTATTGCAGGCGGCGCTGGTGGGCGAGGCGGCCGGCGCCGACGCCATCACCCTGCATCTGCGGGAGGACCGCAGGCACATTCAGGACAGGGACGTGGAGATCCTGCGCGATATGCTGCAAACCCGCATGAATCTGGAAAGCGCGATCACCGGCGAGATGCTGGCTTTTGCGTTGCGCATCAAGCCGCACGATGTTTGTTTCGTGCCGGAACGGCGCGAAGAGCTCACTACCGAAGGCGGGCTGGATGTGCTGCGCTATTTCGATCAGGTAAAACATGCTTGCCATGAATGTGCGGAAGCGGGAATACGCGTGTCGTTATTTATCGACCCCGATAAAAAACAGCTGGATGCAGCGCGCGCAGCAGGCGCGCCGGTGGTGGAAATACATACCGGAAAATATGCCGATGCCGCCAGTGTGCCGGAACAGGCGCGCGAGCTGGCGCGCATCCGGCATGCGGTCGAGCATGGATATGCACTGGGCCTTCAGGTCAATGCCGGACATGGCCTCAATTATCACAATGTCCAATCCATCGTGGACATTCCCAAAATCTGCGAACTGAACATCGGCCACGCCATCATCTCCGAAGCGTTGTTTATCGGCCTGGAGCAGGCAGTGAAAAAAATGAAAGCCCTGCTCGCAGGCAATCCATGAGAGTTCCGGCAACACAATCATGATTTTCGGCATCGGCACCGATATTGTTGCATTTGCGCGCATGGAGTCATTGCATGCGCGCTATGGTGAACGTTTTGCGCAACGCATATTAAGCCAGAGGGAAATGGCTGAATTTTTTACCCACCCTCATCCGGCGCGTCTGTTGATGAAACGCTTTGCCGCAAAAGAGGCGCTGGCTAAAGCTGCCGGCACCGGCTTGCGCCATCCGGTGAGCATGCCGCGAATGAGTGTGACGCATGACGAACAGGGCAAGCCGCTGTTTGAATTCGCTTCCGAGCTGGCGGCGCATTTTGAAAAATTGGGCATTACACGCCACCATCTCAGCATCAGCGACGAGCGCGATGTCGCGATCGCTTTTGTGATTCTGGAAGGAGAAATTTAATGGGAATCGGCCCGGTCATGCTGGACATTGCAGGACCCGCACTGACGGCGGAAGACGAGACGCGCCTGCGCCACCCGCTGGTCGGCGGCGTCATTTTGTTCTCGCGCAATTATGAATCCACGCGCCAGCTCACCGGGCTTTGCGCCGCCATCCATGCGCTGCGCAGTCCGCCGCTGCTGATTGCGGTCGATCATGAAGGCGGCCGCGTGCAGCGTTTTCGCGAAGGTTTTACGCGCATACCGCCGATGCGGGAACTGGGTAAAATTTGGGATGAACACCCCAAGCGCGCCCGGAATCTGGCGCAACAGGCTGGCTATGTGCTGGCCGCGGAACTGCGTGCCTGCGGCGTTGATTTCAGCTTCACCCCGGTGCTGGATGTGGATTATGGCAGCAGCGGTGTGATTGGCGACCGCGCCTTCCACTCCGAACCGCAGGCCATAGCCGAGCTTGCGCACAGCCTGCTGCAGGGCCTGAAACAAGGTGGCATGCATACGGTGGGCAAACATTTTCCCGGCCATGGTTTTGTGCGTGCCGATTCCCATCTGGAAATTCCTGTAGATGAACGCAGTTATACCGATATCGAGTTAAGCGACCTGGTTCCCTTCCGCCAGATGGTGAATTTCGGCCTCACGGCGATTATGCCTGCGCATGTCATTTATCCGAAGGTGGACAGCCATCCGGCCGGATTTTCGAAAACATGGCTGAAGGATATCCTGCGCGGCGAGCTGGGTTTCGAGGGTTGCATTTTCAGTGACGACCTCAGCATGGAAGGAGCCACCGTGGCAGGCGGTATTGTGCAGCGTGCGCAAGCAGCGTTAAACGCCGGTTGCGACATGGTGCTGGTGTGCAACCGTCCGGATCTGGCTGATGAACTGCTGGCGGGTTTGAAATGGGACATGCCTGCGACCAGCAAGGCGCGTCTGGTACAAATGCGCGGACGTGCCCACCCGCTGACACAGGCGCAACTGCATGAGCAGCCGGAGTTTATTCACGCGCTGCACGGAATAGCTTCTATCGGTACGGGTACTGCGGATTTGCCGCTGGCATAAACAGCGGCGCTCTGAAGGGCAGACCCTGCGTTTAATCTAAAAACCGCAGTTCAATCCGCAGATTTCGCAGAATCACCTAGGAGAGGTTTTTGTACTCTCGGGTACACGGATTTTGAATCACTCACAAATGTTTGATCATACACCCAATTGGTTATCCGGCCCATCTCGATAATTCTTTGTTTAATCATATGTAATCTGTGTAATCTGCGGACAACTGCTTTTTCCAGGTCTAATCGGTTTTGCCATTTGGGGTGCGGCTTGCGATAATGCAAATAGCGAAAAGCGTCCCCATGTATATATCCAACTTGTTACGCAGACGGTTCTCAATATGAGTGAATTACAGATCAGCTTGCTGGTCATAGGCATAGTCGTGATAGTGGCGGTCTATCTCTACAATTATTGGCTGCAGCGCCAGTATCAGCGCCGCTTCGGCAGCGCATTCAAGCAGCATGACGATGCGCTGTATCACGGCGTCAAGCAAAAAAATCTCGATACCTTGATGGATGCCGTAGAGACTGAACAGTTGTTTCCGGGCGATAAATCCAGGGTGAATATACCCGATGAAGCGTGCACCTTGCTGAATGAAACTACTGATTATATTGTTGAAATTATTCCGATAAGTATGGCTAATGCCGACGTTTTGGCGCTTTTATGGCAGCGCCGATTCGATTTTGGCAAGAATGTGAATGCCTGCGGCCAGAATGGCGCCACCGGGGCGTGGGAAAAAGTCATTCCTGAAAGTCCGGTGATCTATAGCGCTTTCAGGCTGGGCTTGCAACTGGCGAATCGGTCAGGCGCGGTAACCAGCGCGCGCCTCAGTGATTTTCGCGACCTGGCTCGCGAGATCGGCGAGCGATTGCAGGCTGAAACTTCTTTGCCGGATGTGGAACAGGCAGCAATATACGCACAGCAACTGGACACATTTTGCGCCGAGGTGGACCAAATGATAGGAATAAATCTGCTGCCTAATGGCGAGATCACGCTGTTGGCCAGCGAAGTTGCCGAAGCCGCACAATTGCATGGAATGAGCCTGCAGGCAGACGGTGCGTTTCACCTGCTTGATGCGCGCGGTTTTACTGTGTTCAGCCTGTGCAATGCGGATGCCGCGCCGTTTCAGCACCACACCTTCAATCATATGCGCGTCAAGGGACTTACCGTGCTGCTCGATGTGCCGCGCGTCGAGCATCCCGCGCAGCGCTTCGACGACATGGTCATACTGGCGCGGCGGATGGCGCAGACCTTGGGCGCTGCGCTGGTGGACGATCACCGGGTTGTTCTGAGCGATGCCAGCCTGGCCCAGATCCGCGAGCAGATTGCCGCGCTGGAAGAGCGCATGCTGTCTGGCGATATCCTGCCCGGCAGTGCCCACGCGCGCCGGTTATTCGCATAATGGCAACTACACCAGCCGAGCGTTGCGCCTATTTGCGCGCACAAATAGAACACCACAATATTCAGTATTATCAACTGGATGAACCGCTGATTTCGGATGCGGAATATGACGCGCTGTTCCGCGAACTGCAAAGCCTGGAAGCGCAACACCCCGAGCTCGCCGCGCCCGATTCGCCCACGCACCGCATAGGCGCAAAACCGCTGAAAGCATTTGCCGAGGTGGTGCACCGCACCCCCATGCTGTCGCTCAATAATGCCTTCAGCGAAGAGGAAGTGCGGGCATTTGACGAGCGCATACGCGACGCGCTTGGAGTGGCGCAAATTGAATACGCAGTTGAACCAAAATTCGACGGCCTCGCAATTACCCTGACCTATCTTGACGGCATTTTCGTGCAGGGGGCCACGCGCGGCGACGGCAGCGTGGGCGAGGATGTCACCGAGAACCTGCGCACCGTGCGTGCGTTGCCGCTGCGCTTGCCGCAAGCGCTGCCGCTCGTGGAAATACGCGGTGAAGTGCTGATGTTCAAGCGCGATTTCGCGGCGCTGAACAAAGCGCAGCAAGCAAAGGGCGACAAGCTGTTTGCGAACCCGCGCAATGCAGCGGCAGGCTCGTTGCGCCAGCTTGATTCGCGCATCACCGCCAGCCGCCGCCTGAGCTTCTTTGCCTACGGTGTGGGTGCGGTTGAAGGGACAAAGCTGGCGCCCACCCATGGCGAACAGATGCACTGGCTGAAAAACATGTCCGTGCCCGTGGCCAGCCAGTGCAATGTGGTGCGCGGCGTGGAGGGGCTGCTGGCTTTTTATCATGAAATCGGCGCGCAGCGCGACAGCCTGCCTTACGACATCGACGGCGTAGTGTACAAGGTCAATGACATTGCCAGGCAACAGCAACTTGGTTTCGTGTCGCGAGCGCCGCGCTTTGCCATCGCGCATAAATTTCCGGCGGAAGAGGCGCTGACCACGGTGCAGGACATTGAAGTGCAGGTGGGACGCACCGGCGCACTGACCCCGGTGGCAAGGCTGGCTCCGGTCTTCGTCGGCGGTGTGACCGTAACCAATGCCACCCTGCATAACCAGGATGAAATCGAGCGCAAGGACATACGCGTGGGCGACACCGTGGTGGTGCGCCGTGCCGGCGATGTGATACCCGAAGTGGCGCGTGTCGTGCTGGAAAAACGCCCGCATCCCGAACCCGGGCGTTTTGATCTGCACCGGCGCTACCCCGTCTGCCCGGTGTGCGGCTCAAAGGTAACCAGGGAGGCGGACGAGTCAACCTGGCGCTGCAGCGGCGGTTTATTCTGCCCGGCGCAGCGCAAGCAGGCGCTGTGGCATTTTGCCAGCCGCCGCGCGATAGATATCGAGGGTCTGGGCGACAAGCTGGTGGAGCAGTTGGTCGATCAGCAACTGGTGAGTACCCCCGCAGATTTATATCGTTTAAAATTCGACGATCTGGTCAATCTGGAGCGCATGGGCGAAAAATCCGCCCGCAACCTGCTCGCGGCGATAGAGCAAAGCAAAAAAACCACGCTGGCACGTTTTATCTATGCGCTTGGCATACGCAATGTGGGAGAGACTACGGCGAAAGACATGGCACGCCACTTCGGCGCACTGGATAATTTTATGGCCGCCGATGAAGAGCGTTTGCAACAAGTGCGCGATGTGGGGCCGGTGGTGGCGCAGAGCATCGTTGCATTTTTTGCGGAACCGCACAATGTGGAGGTGATCCGGCAATTGCGCGAGCGCGGCATGCACTGGCCGGAACATACAGGCGAGGCTGCACAAGTGTTACCATTGAGCGGGCAAACCTTTGTGCTCACCGGCAGCCTTGGCGATATGAGCCGCGAGGACGCCAAGGCACTATTGGAGGCATTGGGTGCCAGGGTCAGCGGCAGCGTGTCGAAGAAAACGAATTACGTGGTGGCAGGTGCGGAGGCCGGCAGCAAGCTCGACAAGTCTCGCGAGTTGGGTGTTGCAGTATTGGACGAACAGCAATTCTTGCAGCTGCTTAAAGAAAGCAAAGCAACATGAAAAACCACTTTTGTTCAGTTATGGAAAAGGGAATTGTTAAATGAGGAAAATAACAAAAGCAGTGTTTCCAGTCGCCGGTATGGGCAGCCGATTTTTGCCTGCAACCAAGGCCACCGCCAAGGAAATGTTGCCTGTGGTAGACAAGCCGCTGATTCAGTATGCGGTGGAGGAGGCGGTGGCGGCAGGTATCACCGATATGGTGTTTATCACCGGGCGCAACAAGCGCGCGATAGAAGATCACTTCGACAAAGCCTATGAACTGGAAGCCACATTGCAGGCACAGGGCAAGACAGAATTACTGCGCATCGTGCAGGAGGTGGTGCCAAAACATATCAACTGCATCTATATACGCCAGGCTGAACCGCTGGGCCTGGGCCATGCGGTATTGTGCGCGCAGCCGATTATCCAGGAAGAACCCTTTGCCGTGATCCTGGCGGATGACCTGATGGACGGCAACACAGCGATCATGAAACAGATGGTGGATGTGTTTGAGCGTCATCAGTGCTCCGTGCTCGGCGTGCAGGACGTGCCTCGCAGCCATACCAAACACTACGGCATTGTCAGCGCGACCAACATTGAACCGGACATCGAGAGGATACACGCCATCGTGGAAAAGCCGAAACCGGAAGAAGCGCCTTCCACACTGGCGGTGGTGGGGCGCTATATCCTGACCCCGCGTATCTTCAAGCATTTGCATGAGGTGAAGCCGGGTGCAGGCGGTGAAATTCAGCTCACTGACGGTATCGCGGCGCTGATGCAATACGAAAGCCTGCTTGCCTACCGCTTTGACGGAATCCGCTACGATTGCGGTTCCAAGCTGGGATATTTAAAGGCGCAGGTTGCATTTGGCCTGAAGCACGAGGGATTGCGCAACGAATTTTCAGCCTATTTGAAAACGTTATCCTGATTTAATTCTTATGGGACAAATACAGTGTTAAGCAGACAACAGGCGCAAGAGGCATTATGCAATTCTGAAATCATTTTTTCGGAACAAGAGGTGCAGGCCGCTGTTGCGCGCATGGCGCAACAGATCAACGCCGCGATGGCAGAGGCTCATCCGCTGGTGCTGTCGGTGATGGGCGGCGCGGTGGTGTTCACCGGCCAGTTGTTGCCGCTGTTGAATTTTCCGCTCGATTTCGACTATGTGCATGTGTCGCGTTACGGCAACAACCAGCACGGCGGAGAGATGAAATGGAAAGTGGCGCCGCAGGAGAATGTGCGCGGTCGCGTGGTGATGGTGGTGGATGATATTCTTGACGAGGGAGAAACGCTGAATGCCGTCAGGCAACGCGTGATGGCGCTCGGTGCGAAGCATTTTTACAGCGCCATATTTGCCGACAAGCGCAATGGAAAAATAAAACCCATACAAGCCGATTTTATCGGACTGGAAGTGCCGGACAGATTTGTGTTCGGCTACGGGATGGATATACACGGAGCGTGGCGCAACCTGCCCGCCATTCATGCAACGAAGGAATAATTTATGCTGGCAATTATAGGCGGTACCGGACTCGCGCAACTGAGCAATCTTGAAATTACCCACCGGCAAGTGATGCGCACTCCTTATGGCGAGCCTTCCGGGGCGCTGACTTTTGGCCTGATCAACCAGCACGAGGTGATCTTCATTGCGCGCCACGGCTATGGGCACACCATTCCGCCACATCTGGTGAATTACCGCGCCAATATGTGGGCGCTGCATGATCAGGGGGCCAAGCGCATCGTGTCGGTTGCTTCGGTCGGTGGCATACGCGCCGATCTGCTGCCGGGCACGATAGCCGTGCCCGGCCAGATTCTCGACTATACGCACGGACGCTACTGCACCTACTTTGATGCGCGTGACAAACCGGTGACACACATTGATTTCACATATCCCTATTGCCCGACGATGCGCAGCCGCCTGCTGCAAGCTGCGCTTGATGCGCAGGAGCACTTTGTCGATGGCGGCGTGTATGCCGCGACGCAGGGCCCGCGGCTTGAGACGGCAGCGGAAATCAACCGCTATGAGCGCGACGGGGCGGATATGGTGGGCATGACCGGCATGCCGGAGGCGGCTTTGGCCAGGGAGCTCGGCCTGAGTTACGCGGCGATTGCGGTCGTGGTGAACCATGCCGCGGGGCGCGGCAACAGCCGTGATGGCGTGCATCTCGAAACGATAAACTCGGTTGGCCAACCTGCGCTGGCGCGCGTGAAAAAAGTTTTGGGACTGCTGGTGGAAAACGATGGCGAGTAGAGAAGTATTGCGCATGGGCGATGCGCGCCTGCTGCGGATTGCAGAGGAGGTGACCGCCTTTGATACGGCGGAGCTGCATGCGCTGCTTGCGGACATGCGCGACACCATGCACATGATGAATGGCGTCGGTCTTGCTGCGCCGCAAATTGGCGTCAATTTGCGCGTGGTGATTTTTGAAGTGGCGGGCAATCCGCGCTACCCGGAGGCAGAAGCCGTGCCGCAGACCGTGCTGATCAACCCTGTGCTTACGTCATTGAAAAATGATATGCAGGACGACTGGGAAGGCTGTTTGAGCGTGCCGGGATTGCGCGGAATTGTGCCGCGCTATACGCATTTACGCTACCAGGGGTTCGATGAATACGGTGCCGTGATAGATCGAACAGTGAACAACTTCCATGCGCGGGTGGTGCAGCACGAGTGCGACCATCTCGATGGCATTCTTTACCCGATGCGCATGCCTGACCTGAGCAAGCTGGGCTATACCGACGTGCTGTTTCCGGGCCAGGATCACGTGGACGAATAATGAGTCTGGCTGACCTCAACAGATACCGTGTGATTCGCAACCTGCTTTATGCGCTACTGGCACTGCTAGTGGTGTTGCTGGTAGGTACAATTGGCTACCGCCTGCTCGGCGGACCGCACAATTCGTGGGTAGACTGCTTCTACATGACCTTCATCACCATCTCTACCATCGGTTTTACCGAAGCGGTAGATGTGAGTCACTTTGAATACGGAAGGCTATTTACGGTATTTATCGGTATCACGGGCATCGGTGTGCTGGGTTATGTGTTTTCCAGCGTGACAACCTTCATGCTGGAAAGCGATTTAAACTTGGATTGGCGGAGGAGGAAAATGCTGCAAAAAATTGCCAGGCTGGAAGGACATTACATCGTCTGCGGGGTGGGTCGCGTGGGCAGCAACGTGGTGCATGAGCTGGTCATGACCGGGCGCACCTGCGTGCTGGTGGATGAAGACCTGCAGCATATCGAAAGCTGTCTGGTCAAACATCCGGGGCTGCTTTACCTGCAGGGTGACGCCACCGATAACGACATCCAGCTGGCCGCCGGGGTCAAGCGCGCACGCGGCGTATTTGCCGTTGCGCATGACGACAGCCAGAATCTGGTCATCAGCCTGAGCGCGAAACAGCTTAATCCCGGATTGCGCGTTGTGGCACGCTGTCACGAGGTGAAGAACGTGGAAAAGACCCTGCGCGCAGGCGCGGATGAAATCGTTTCTCCCGACTTTACCGGCGGCCTGCGCCTGGTATCTGCCATGGTACGGCCACAGGTGGTGAGCTTTCTCGACGAAATGCTCAAGTCCGAAGACAATCTGCGCATGGAAGAAATTTCAGTCCCCGCCGGCTTTGGCAGCAGGAAAATCAGCGCAATCAATTCTTCCAGCCGCGACTTTGTGGTGCTTGCCATCCGCCACCAGCTTGAGAACTGGATTTTCAATCCGGGCGCGGAGCATCTCCTGCAAGCAGGGGATGTGATGATGGTAATGACTACGCCGGAAGGCCGCAGCAAGCTTGAGCACCTGATTCAGGGCGTGGCTGCCTGGGAGTGTTGATCCTTTGGTTTGTTGCCGCGGGCGGCAGATGCAATGAGTGGCTTAATCCTAGAAACCGCAGTTGAACAGGGCAAGTGGTGCGTTTATTTTTCTGTCCAGCAAGGCGCGACGAGTGCGGAGCTGTAGACGCTTTAGCGGCTTTACAGCACCGGCCTACCCTTTACGGGTGCGCAGAATAGTCATTCTATTCAATGAGGAGCAACGCAGATGGGCAGGAAAATAAATGTGCCAATTGTCCTGTAGCGACCTCACCCAAAAGGTGCGCGTGGATATTGTGTATTTTTCTTCTATAAACATATTGATGTGGTCTCCAGGGAGCGGTCAACTGCGGTTTCTAGGTTAATGCTTCTTGATAACCTCTCCGGCCTGGGCCAGCCGATCAAGAGATTTTAATACGTCCATGCTGGCTGTTTCTGTTTGCGCCAACAGCATTAAAGCCTTCTCGGTATCGCCATTTTTCATGGCCTGCATCGCCGTGCGTCCGTATTCGTGCACCGCCTTGTGCGGCATATCCATTTCGCGGTAGCCATCCAGTTGCGAGAAAAACTCCTTGCCTTCACCGCTGAAATACCATTTGCCGAGACGGCACTCGGTATGCACCGCGAAGCTTTCAGGAGTTCTGTCCGACAAACCCATCATGACCTTGTAGATTTCGAATTTGTACAGAATGTGATCGATTTTCGCCACTTCCACAAAGCTGCGCAATGCGGAAGCGGAAATCGCACCTTCCATTCTGTTGGACAAATCGAGCATTTTCGCCATGCTGCCCATCACATTTCCCACTTCCAGGCTAAACACCTCTGACTTCTTCGCCCATTGCGTCATTTGTCCGCTGGTATCCTCCGTCTCTTTCTGAATGACCGCAACGAGGCTGGAAATTTCATTGGTTGCGTTGGCCGTACGTTCGGACAACTTGCGTACCTCGTCCGCAACCACCGCGAAACCGCGTCCCTGTTCGCCGGCGCGCGCCGCCTCGATCGCGGCATTGAGCGCGAGTAAATTGGTTTGCTCCGCAATTTCCTTGATCAGTTTGACGATTCCGCTGATCTCGCCCGCACGCTGTTTCAGCGTCACAATATTCTGCGAAGTCTGCTCTGTATCACGCGACAGAGACGACAGATTATCGGCAATATCGCGCACCGACGCGCGATTGGCACCGGAAATACTTGCCGCCTCGATGGCATGGGTTTGTTCTTCCTTCATCGCGCTTGCAACTTTAACCTGCGACGCCTGCACCGCTGCAAAAGACTCGCCAAACGCTATCAGATTCTGCTCAATCCGCTGATTAATAGTGAGTTTTTTCTGGGCTGTATCCAGGCTGGCTTGCAGCGACGCGATTCGCTCGTGACAGGCCTGCAATTCTGCATCCACGCGAACTTTCTCCTGTTGGGAGGCGGTTAGCGCGTCGCGTAATGAAAGCTCGTCTTTTTTATTTAACCCGAATAGCACAATTCCTCCGATTCATCTTATGGGCAACACGCTCCCCTTGTTTTGCATATCGGCAGGAATAGTGAAAACTTAAATGCTAGCCGCTCGTTTTCAAGAAAGCGCGTCAATCGCGTAAAGAAACCGGTTGTCCGCAGATTTCACAACTTAACGCAGATAATCTATTAGCCCGGTCATTCCCGCGCAGGCGGGAATCCAGCGGGTTATACGCTCCGCAAAGCGGACAAAACCTCGATATCGACCCGCTACGCGTGGATTTTTTGAATAACTGGATCCCCGCCTGCGCGGGAATGACAACATTTCGTTCTAATGAACAATTTGGGCTTAAGGCACTTATCGGCGATGACTGCGTCACAAGAAAAGTGAACGCATTTGGCGAGGCAATCTGCGAAAATCTGCCGAATCTGGAGATTGAATGCGGAAACGTTTTTATTATTTCCCGATCAGCTCGCGCAGCACAAACGGCAGAATGCCGCCATGGCGGTAGTAATCCACCTCGATCGGTGTATCGATACGCAACAGCAACGCCAATGTTTGAGTACTGCCATCCTTGCGCTTGATCGTGAGGGTCACGTCCTGTTGCGGCTTCAGAGTTTCATCAATCCCGCTCAGGTCAAAGGTTTCATCTCCGCTCAGTTTTAAAGACACTGCGCTGTCATTGCCCTTGAACTGCAACGGCAGCACGCCCATACCCACCAGGTTGCTGCGGTGAATGCGCTCGTAGCTTCTGGCGATTACCGCTTTCACGCCCAGCAGCTGCGTGCCCTTGGCCGCCCAGTCGCGGCTGGAGCCGGTGCCGTATTCTTCACCGGCGAAAATCACGGTCGGTGTGCCGTCGGCAATATGTTTCATCGCCGCATCATAGATCGCCATCTGTTCGCCGTTATACAGCGTGTAGCCGCCTTCCACGCGGCTGCCGTCTTGTTTCGCCGGCAGCATCAGGTTCTTGATACGCACGTTGGCGAAGGTGCCGCGCATCATCACGTCATGGTTGCCGCGGCGCGCGCCGTAGCTGTTGAAATCCTTTACCGCCACGCCATGCGCGGTGAGATATTTTCCGGCAGGGGTGGTTGGCTTGAACGCTCCGGCAGGGCTGATGTGGTCGGTGGTCACCGAGTCACCGAAGATGCCGAGTGCCTTCGCATTGCTGATGCGATGAATGCTGCCGGTTTTCATGCTGAAGCCGTCAAAGAAGGGCGGCTGCGCAATGTAAGTGGAATCGTCCCATTTGTACTGATTGCCGGGTGTGGAAGGAATCGCATTCCACAGCGGCAGGTCTTTCGTCAGGTCGCTGTACAGTTTGCGGTACACCGCAGGGTCCATCGCGTACTTCATCACCGTATCAACCTCATGGCTGTTGGGCCAGATGTCCTTCAGGTATACCGCCGCGCCATCCTTGCCGGTGCCGAGCGGCTCGGTATCCAGATTGATATTCATGCGCCCGGCGATCGCATAAGCCACCACCAGCGACGGTGAAGCAAGGAAGTTGGCCTTGATGTTGGCGTGGATGCGCGCTTCGAAGTTGCGGTTGCCCGACAGTACGGCGGCAGCGATCAGGTCATTCTTGACTATGGTGTCTTCAATCTGCGGATCGAGCGGGCCGGAGTTGCCGATGCAGGTGGTGCAGCCGTAGGCGGCAACGCTGAAGCCGAGTTGCGCCAGCGGCTCCAGCAAGCCGCCGTTGGTCAGGTACTCGGTTACCACGCGCGAGCCGGGGGCCAGCGTAGTCTTGATATGCGGGCTCACCTTCAAGCCTTTGGCGGCGGCTTTTTTCGCCAGCAAGCCAGCCGCCAGCATCACGCCGGGGTTGGAAGTGTTGGTGCAGGAAGTAATCGCCGCAATCAGCACATCGCCGTTGCCGATGCTGAGATCGCCTTTGCCGGTGGGATAGCGTTTGGCGAGCTTGTCGGCAGGCTGGTTGAAGCCATTTTCCGCCACCGGCTTGCTGAACAGCGCGTTGAAAGTGTCTTTCATCGCATTGAGTTGTATGCGGTCCTGCGGGCGCTTGGGGCCGGCCAGCGAAGGCTGGATAGTGGAGAGATCCAGTTCCACCACGCTGCTGTAATCGATGCTGCCCGCCTGAGGTATGCCATACAGGCCCTGTGCCTTGAAGTAGCTCTGGAACGCATCTACCTCTTCATCGGTGCGACCGGTGTTGCGCATGAAGTTCACGGTGACGTCGTCCACCGGGAAAAAGCCCATGGTCGCGCCGTATTCCGGCGCCATGTTGGCAATGGTGGCACGGTCGGGCAGGGTGAGGGCCGCTGTGCCCTCGCCAAAGAATTCGACAAATTTGCCCACCACCTTTTGCTTGCGTAACAGTTCGGTCACGGTCAGCACCAGGTCGGTAGCGGTCACGCCTTCGCGCAGCTTGCCCTTGAGATGCACGCCCACCACATCGGGTGTGAGGAAGTACACCGGCTGACCCAGCATGCCGGCTTCCGCCTCGATGCCGCCCACGCCCCAGCCGACCACGCCGATGCCGTTGATCATCGTGGTGTGGCTGTCGGTTCCGACCAGTGTGTCGGGGTAGTACACACCGTCCTTTTGCAGTACGCCGCGCGCCAGATATTCCAGATTCACCTGGTGCACAATGCCGATGCCGGGCGGCACCACCTTGAAAGTGTCAAACGCCTGCATGCCCCATTTCATGAACTTGTAGCGCTCGTTGTTGCGCTCGAATTCCAGCTCCATATTGATTTTCAGCGCATTCGGGTTGTTATAGCTGTCGATCTGCACCGAGTGGTCCACCACCAGATTGACCGGCACCAGCGGCTCGATAATCTTCGGGTCTTTGCCCATCTTCGCTGCAGCATCGCGCATCGCGGCGAGGTCTGCCAGCAGCGGCACGCCGGTAAAGTCCTGCAGCACAATACGCGCCACCACAAACGGAATTTCCTCGGTGCGTGCAGCATTCGGTTGCCAGTTGGCCAGTTGGCGGATATGCGCCTCGTTTACTTTCTTGTCGTCATAGTTGCGTAGCACTGCTTCCAGCACGATGCGGATGGAAACCGGCAAACGCGAAATTTTGCCCAGCCCTGCCGCCTCAAGTGCCTGCAGCGAATACATAGAAGCGCTTTTGCCGCTGGCCAGTTTGAAGGATGTGCGAGAGTTGAATAAATTGTGCGACATGGCGTGGGCTCCGAGGGTAAAAATTTATCTGGTATGGGCGTATAAACGCGAAGGCGCAATTATAGCGTGTCTGGATGATAACGTGACTGGGGCAGGCGTTATGTTTTATAGGCTTGACGGGTGATATCCACCAAACCATCTTGGCGGGCATGAAACGGGGGGCGAGACAGGTGTTGCTAATCAATTTTGATATTGGATGCGTCTGTCCATGCGTTGTTTGAGGTCGTGTTGAACAGCTTGCTGTGCAGGATGCTCAAGCGCAATATTTCGGAGGCGACTTCAGCGGGGAATCCCTGGCGCGGATGTTCGCGCTTATCCAGCATGAACCTGTTGAGGTAGGAATCGAACTCCGGCGAATCCCACATGATGGCGATTTTTTCGAGTATATGAGGAAACTGCTGTGCAAGTTTGTAAGGGTAATACTCGGCGTTATTGTCTAACATCCTGAGGATTTTTTCATTCATCATCGACTCACTTTCATTAAGAGATAAATCTGCAGGAAATTGACAACGGCCGGTATTTACTTGTGTTATGGCGTTTGCTGCAGCGCGGAAAGTATTTCAACAATCGCATGATGCTTGCCGGTGGCGGAGAGTGACAGGGCCGTGCTGTCATTATGGCGCGGCCTCGACCAGTCTGCGCCTCTGCTAAGCAACAGCCTGACCATATCAATGTGGCCATTGGCCGCAGCCTTGTGCAAGGGCGTCCAGTGATCACTGCTGATGCAATTGACATCGGCTCCCGCATCAAGCAATAAACTGGCTGCCAATACATGCCCCTGTGTGGCCGCCTGCATCAGGGGTGTCCAGCCCAGCTTGCTGCGCGCATTGGTATCGGCACGATGCCCAAGCAACAGCTTCACAATATTGGCGTGGCCGTGAAAAGCCGCCCAATGCAGAGGGCCATAGCCATTCCTATCCTTGCTTTCTATGCCGGCGCGGTTGCGTATCAAGGCAGAAACAACAATTTCATGGCCGCAGGCAGCTGCGTGAATAAGTGCCGTCCAGCCTTGTTCATCCTGAAGGTCGACGGGTACGCGGGTGCGCAAGAAAATATTGATTGCCTGTGCGTTACCAGCCTTGGCGGCGGCCTGGTAATCCTGCAGTGAATATTTGTAACCAAGATTCACCAGCTCCGATTTGTCCTTTTCATTCACTTTGCTCCATGCGTGCGGCTTGAGGCTTTCGTGATACCTGGTATTGATCACGCTCAGGCGCAAGATTTCCTCGGCCACCTCCGGCGGAAAGCCCTGTCTTTGGTCACCGCGGGTATCGAGTATCAGCTCGCTGAAATACGAATCAATGTCTTTCGAACTCCACAGGTCAACAATTTTTTTGAGTATCGAGGGATATTGCCGCGCGAGTTCTCGTGGATAGTGAACGCTGTTGATATTAAACAAGGCCTGAATTTTTTCGTCCATGACATTGCCATACAAACATAATTGGGAGGCTAATTATAGGACGATTAATAAATAAATCAATTGATTGGGTGATGACAGTCAAGCCGGCGCGAATCCAGGGTATTGCTTGGCAAGCTGCCCGGATTATTGCCGGTTAGGCTGCTGCCACCGCAACCTTGGCATCAAAAAAAGCCACCGCCTCATTCAGCACCCGCGAGCGCTTGAACGGCGGCAGGCTTTGCCAGATGCGTTTGCCATAGGGCTTGGTAATCAGGCGCGGGTCGCAGATCATCAGCACACCGCGGTCGCTTTCATCGCGTATCAAGCGGCCCGCCCCTTGTTTGAGATTGATCACCGCACGCGGCAACTGGTACTCCATAAACGCATTGCGCCCCTGCCTGGTAATCTGGGCGATGCGCGCGGCCAGCACCGGGTCATCCGGCGGCGCAAACGGCAGCTTGTCTATCACCACCAGCGACAGCGCTTCGCCGCGCACATCCACCCCTTCCCAGAACGACTGGCTGCCCAGCAACACCGCATTGCCGTGGTCGCGAAAGCGCGCCAGCAAATCATTGCGCGAGCCTTCGCCCTGCAGCATGAGCGGGTACTTCAAGTTTTTACGGTCAAATTCGGCCTTTAAAATCTCATGGGCGCGCTGCATTGCGCGCAGGCTGGTGAACAATAAAAATGCGCGGCCCTTGCTCGCCTCAAGCAGCGGCAGCGCGGCGGCAATCACCGCCTCGGTATAGCCGGGACTGTTGGGGTCAGGCATGTTTTCCGGTGCGTATAAAAGCGCCTGCTCGGGGTAATTAAAAGGGCTGTCCCAGCACGCGGTGCGCGCGGTAATCAGGCCCATTTCGCCCTGGTAATGCGAAAAATCCTGCTTCACTGCCAGCGTGGCCGAGGTAAAAATCCAGGCGCGTGGCGTGCCATCTATCTGGCGCGCAAAAATATCGGCAATCGACAGCGGTGTGGTGTTGAGCTGCACCGAGTGGTGAAATATTTCCACCCAGCGCACGACATCCAGTTGTGTCTCGTCTTTCCAGTGGGTGATTTTGCGTGCCAGTTCCACACCGCGATTCCAGCAGTTCTCCAGCCCTTCGCTGCGCTCGGCCTGTTTTTCCAGCAGCTCATTCAGCTTGCCCAGTTGACTGGCTACAGTGCCCAGCGCATCCGTCCACCCGGCCAGCTCGCCGGTGGCATCCGCATTCATGCGGCCTTCGTTCTTTTTAAATATCAGGCGCAGGTCGCGCGCGGATTTTTCCAGCGCGTCGCAAGCGGCGGGCAGGGGGGTGAAATCCTTCGCGCCCGAGAGCGCCTCGATCGTCGCATCGCGGGCCAGCTCAAGCAGTTGCGAGGTGGAAATATTCTCGCCAAAAAACAAGCTGGCGGTTTCCGGCAATTGGTGCGCCTCGTCGAAAATCACCGTGTTGCAGGCGGGCAGCAACTCTGCCACGCCCTCGTCACGCAGCATCACATCGGCAAAAAATAAATGGTGGTTCACCACCACCACATCCGCCTCCATCGCCTCTTTGCGCGCCTTCAGGACAAAGCATTCCTTGTGGCTGGGGCACTCCTGTCCCAGGCAGTTGTCGCGTGTGGAAGTCACCAGCGGCCAAATGGTTGCGGTTTCCGGTACATCGGCCAGCCCGCTCTTGTCCCCGGTTTGCGTGATTTTCGCGTATTGCACAATACGCGCCAGGTGGCGCACATCCTCCCGCATGGGCAAGCGCCCGTCAGACTGCGCGCGCTCCAGATGATAATGGCACACATAATTGGCGCGGCCCTTCAGTAGCGCGATCGACACCGGCGCCTTGAGCGCATCGCGCACCGTGGGCAGGTCGCGCTGAAACAACTGGTCTTGCAGGTTTTTGGTGCCGGTAGACAGTACTACCTTGCCCCCCGCAAGCAGGGCGGGCACCAGATAAGCAAAGGTTTTACCGGTACCCGTACCGGCCTCGGCAATCAGCAGGCTGTTGGCGTTAATCGCTTCGGCGATTGCCTCGGCCATCTCAACTTGTTGCGGGCGTGAGCGAAAGTTGGGTATGTGTGCAGCTAGCGCGCCATTGGGGGCGAATAGACTGGATATTTTTTTATTCGTCATTAACAGTGAGTCCGATGTGTATGACATAGAATAAAAATGTCAAACCATTTGGCATTGTAAAACTCTACAGTGGCATCAAGAGAATTAAGGTGCTAACTATGCAAGCTTTGAAAATAAGAGAAGCCCCAGCGGGGCCATCTTTATATCATCTTTATAAATTGTCTGAATTTAGAAAAATGATTTCAAAATAAGTACGATGATTCCACCAAGGACGAGACTGTTCATCCACTTCATTACCTGGAGCTCAGTTTTAATTGGTGTCAGTTCAATTTGCAGTTCGAGTTTGAGGCTGTCTTTTGTAACCAACTCCTGATCGTTTGAGGCATCACGGTAAGCTGCTGCTATTGCCTCAGCTTGCTTTGCATCAATGCCGCTTGCTTCAAGGGTTTTAACAAATTTTAGCGTGTCAAAAGTGACGGTACTCATGGCGTTTCCTTATAAACTCTTTTCAGTTTAAGCTTTTTTCGGTATTAGGTAAACGTGCTATTTTGCCCCGTATTAAAAAGCATCCAGCGGGCTTTTAACACCTTTGCCGCCTTTGTTCAATACATGGGTGTAGATCATGGTGGTTTCAACATTGGTGTGGCCGAGCAGTTCCTGCACAGTGCGAATATCGTAACCAGCCTGCAGCAAATGTGTGGCAAACGAATGGCGTAAAACATGCGGTGTAACCGGCTTGTGTATCTCTGCGACCCTTGCTGCTTCCCGCACAGCCCGTTGTACGCTAGCCTCATAAACATGATGACGTCGCTCAATGCCGGAGCGAGGGTCTGCTGAACGCACCGTAGAGGGGAATACAAATTGCCAACTCCATGCGAGCGCATCCTGTGGAAATTTTTTTGAGAGTGCATTAGGCATATACACTTCGCCAAACCCTGACTCCAGGTCACGCTCGTGCAAAGCCTTGATCTTCTGAAGGTGCGTTTGCAGCGGAAGAATAAGGTTTTCAGGGAGCACGGTTACGCGATCCTTGTTGCCTTTGCCTTCGCGTACAATAATCTCGCGCCGTTCAAATTCAATATCCTTTACCCGTAAACGCAAACCTTCCAGCAAGCGCATACCCGTCCCATAGAGCAGTGTTGCGATCAGACCCATAGAACCGGACATTCCATTCAAGAGCCGACGAACTTCACCGGATGTCAGCACAACAGGCAAGCGCTTGCCGCTCTTGGCTGAAACCACCTCGTCCAGCCACGGCAACTCAATACGGAGCACCTCACGGTA
>Ga0315268_10001019_pt1 | contig 32818 bp, 26 predicted proteins | sample C1_top_MG_FD_204535 | JGI IMG/M metagenome (GOLD analysis project Ga0315268, IMG submission 204535) | Sediment microbial communities from Yellowstone Lake, YNP, Wyoming, USA - C1_top | ecosystem: Environmental > Aquatic > Freshwater > Lake > Sediment | place: USA: Wyoming | collected 2017-08-01
ACCTAAGGGGACCGAAGAGCTGAATCTGTCGGCTTTTGAGAAAGGTTTTGATTACGGTAAATCTGCCAAAAGTTAGGGTTCACTCGGCTTTTATGGTTGGCGCTTGGGCCCTTAGGGTTACGACTTTTGAGGCTCTGATGCCGACGTGGCGTAGCGGGGCTATTTTTTTCGCTTCGTTGTAGACGTCTGAGGCTATTTTTCCGAGCACGATTTCCTGTGCAAACTGGTCGAGTGTGAGGGCTGCGGCTTTTTGTTTTATGATTTTGTCCATTATTGTACGGAGGACTTTTTCCTGCGACGTTTTGATTCGTGAGAGTGTGAAGGCGCTGACTGCGACGCGTGTTGTGTATCCGTCTTTCGTGGTGACGCTGAATAGGCCGTCGACCTTTGTTGTTCTTCTTCTGACTAGGCTGCGGAGGTAGTCGCGTGAGTATTCGTGGCCTTTGAACATTGTTTTGGCTGTTTTGCCGTCAACTTCGGTTATTTGAAAGTACATTTTCAGGTATTGGTGTGCGAAGTCGTTTGTTATATCGTACAATGTGGAGTCGATGACTCTCCCGACCAGTTTTTCAGGTTCGTCAGCTGGCACTGCGCCGAGCTCGACGTTTCCGAAGTATGGTGGAGACATTACCATGTACCATTGTTTGCTTCGCCATTTGTCGCGTACGCGCTTTGTTTTTGAGGACAATTTTACCCTCCGAGTGCAGCTTGAAAGTGAGCATCATAGTATTAAAGGTTTTACCGTTTTGAGCCTATTTTGCTGATTCCGCCCATGTATTTTCTTAGGGCTTCGGGCACGATGATAGAGCCGTCTTCCTGTTGGTAGTTTTCAAGTATGGCTACGATGGTTCTGCCTGTGGCCAGGGCTGTGGAGTTCAGGGTGTGTACGAAGCCTTTGGGTGCTTCGCCTTCTTTTTCGCGGTATCTTATGTTTAGTCTTCGAGCCTGATAGTCGGTGCAGTTGCTGCATGAGACGATTTCTCTATAGGCGTTCTGCGCGGGCATCCAGGCTTCTACGTCGTATTTTTTGGCTGCTACGGTTCCTATGTCGCCTGTGCAAACGTTTACTACTCGGTGGGGTAGGCCGAGGTCTTGGGCGAGTTCTTCGGCGTTGTGTATGAGTTCTTCGTGTATTTTCCACGAGTCTTCTGGCTTGCAGAACACAAATTGTTCGACTTTGTTGAACTGGTGTGTTCGGAAGATTCCGCGCGTGTCTTTTCCGTGAGCTCCGGCTTCTTTTCTGAAGTTTGTGCTGAGTCCTGCAAATTTAAGCGGCAAGTCTTCTGCTTTGAGGACTTCGTCCATGTACATTGCCGCTGTCGGGTGCTCGGCCGTTGCGATCAGGTAGAGGTCTTCGTTTTCGATTTTGTAGAGTACGTCTTCGAAGTCGCTCAGGGCGACGACGCCTTCGTAGGGTTTTCTTCTCATGAGGTAGGGCGGTTCTATGGGAGTATAGCCTTTCTTCATGACTTCGTCGAGTGCGAAGTTGATTATGGCGTTGTCGAGTAGGACAGCTTCTTTTTTGAGGTAGAAGAATCTGGCCCCGGCGATTTTTCCGGCTCTTTCGATGTCTATCATGTCTAAGCCTAAGCCAAGGTCTATGTGGCCCTTTACCGGGAACGTGAATTTGGGTGTTTTCCCCCACTTTCTGATTTCGACGTTGTCGTTTTCGTCCTTGCCGTAGGGGACGGTTTCGTGCAGCAGGTTTGGCAGTCGCATGAGGATGTCATGTACTTCTTGTTCGGTTTCAGTGACTTGTTTTTCTAGGGTGGTGATTGCGGTGTCTACTTTTTTTGCTTTTGTGATTTCTTTGTCTGCGTCTTTTCCTTTCTTTTTAGCCATGGCGATTTCGGTTGTGATCTGCTTTCTTTCGTGGCGGAGTTCGTTCAGTCTGGTTAGGCCTTGTCGCCATTTTTTGTCGTGCTCGATGAGTTCGTCGAGCATCTTCAGGTTTTGGGGGTCTCCTCTTTTTTTCAGGTTGCTTCTTATGAGGTCTGGGTTTTCGCGGATGAGTTTGATGTCGAGCATTTTCTTCACTTTGGTTTTAAGTGTAGTTTTGAGTTTGTCTATTTAACCTTGTGTTGAGGGCTGTGTGCGGGGGGTGTTTTGCTATTGTTCTTGATTGCGTGTTGATTTTGGGATGTGGTAGAGTCCTAGGTCGAGGAGTGGGAGGGCGATGAGGCCGAGTGGTAATATGATGGTTGCTGCGGCGAACAGGTTTGCGTTGATTCCTGAATTGTCTGCGTTTTCGACTATGAAGTAAATGTTCAGCATTAGGAGTGCTCCGCCGAGTGCGAAGCTCAGGATTCCCGATGTTTCTTCCATGGTTGCACCATGGGTGTTTGATGGGTGTTTCGGCTTATAAGTATGGGTGAATTATTTATATGCGTAAGATGCTTTAGAAGTCTTGAGGATTATGGCTGAGGAATCTGGCGCAAAAGATTCGGTTTCGGTTGAGAAGCTGCAGATTGATGATCTGTCGAATTTTCAGTTTCACGCGGCTTATCTGGCTTATTCTGAAAGCTTCGACAAGACGGCTAATGCTGAGAGCAGGAAGAAGTTGAATGAGTGTATTTTAGCTCTTCAGCAGGGCCAGGTTGATTATTCTGCTTTCTACAGGAGTATCAGTCAGTTTAGGTCGGAGGATAGTTTTCAGCACAATTACACTCGGGCCATTATTAAGACTCAGAGAAAGCGCGAGTGGCGTAGGAAGACGCAGAAGCACGAGAGGATTGAGCGGCACAGGAAATGATTTTGCGTTTCTGCAGGGCTTAGGATGCTTGAACTCGTGTGAGATTATCTGTGTAGCTGTTGTTAATGCAGTGCCGAGTTGATTCGCGTTGACCGCTGGGTTGATGGGTTAATGCGTGTGCTTGTTGTCATGGCGCCGGTGGTCCTACGAGGTATGTTAAATATAACGGTGTTCGGCTTGTTATATTTGATAGCCCCCTAGGCTTTTGGTAACGTTTTTGGTTATGTTTTTCGGTAACTTCAATCAGGGCTTGGCTTCATGAGGAGGATGGTAGAATCCTTTGAAAGGAGAAAGGAGAACTGTCATCCTCCTCAGTCATCCACTATTATATGGTCTTTTGAAACATTTGGTGCTTTTTTCAGTTGACACGGTTGAAAAAGATGGGTTTGCGTCAGAGATAGATGAGAATTGAAGTCTCGTGGACGTGATTCGGCTTTATATTCTTTCAATTGAAGGGATTTAAATTCTTGTGCTGGTTTGGCGGGTCGTGGGGGAATTTTTTTTGACTTGTTAGTTTTGTTGTGTGCATTAGGTATTTTAGATCGGCGTCTGTTTATGCTGTCAAAACCTGTTAGGGATAAGCTATGGACGTTGTTGGTTGGCTTCGTAAGGAGTTCTCTTTCGTTCAGGGTAACTACTTGATTTTGGTTGTCAGTTGGATTCTGATGGATTTTGCAAGTGAGATGCCTAATTTGTATTATGGACCGTGGGTTATGTACGATCTTAAGGCGTCTGCTTTTGTCCTTGGGTTTATAGGGTTTGCTTCGATTATCGCTTTGGCGGCGGTTCAGTTTCCGGGTGGTTTTCTCGCGGACAAGTATGGGAGGAAGTGGCTGATTTCCACGTTGACTTTTGGTGTGGCTTTTTCGTTTCTCTTTTACCTGTTTGCGCCGAGTTGGGAATGGGTTCTCGTGGGCGGTGTGATCAGCAGCGTGTGTTTGCTTTATCAGCCGGCGCTTATGGCTATGATTTCGGATTCGACTACTCCAGAAAAGCGGGGAATGGCTTTTTCCTTGACGACTCTGATCGGTAACGTGGCGACGACGCCTGCGCCTATAGTTGTAGGTATAATCGTGGCGGCATTCACCCGTGGAATCGGCATGCGAATAGCTTACGGTATAGTGGTGGCGCTGTATTTGGGTGCAGCGATTCTGAGAACGAAGCTGAAGGAGACGATCAGGACGGAGGAGAAGATCAGGGCACGGGATTTGCTGTCTTCTTATCCGCAGGCGATCAAAGAAAGCGTTGCGGTTTGGAAAACTTTGCCGCGCTCTGTGTTTTTCCTTTTTGTCTCAAGTCTTGTTGTGAATTTTGCTGTTTCCTTGGGTCAGCTCTTCTTTGCGGTCTATGCCGTTGAAGGAGACAGAAGTGTGCTAGGTATAAGTCAGATTGATTGGGCTTTGGTTTCAACAGTGTTGTTCATCTCGATGATTATTTTTGCGGTTCCGATTGGTAAGATGATTGACAGAGTTGGCAGGAAGGTTCCGCTGCTGCTTTCACATGTGGCTTTTGTGCCTGGTATACTGCTTTTTGTTTATGGAGATTTGACGAGGCTGTTTGTGGCCATGCCTCTAGTCGGTCTGGGGCAGCTTCTCTTCTTTTCCTCGTTTTTTTCGCTTCAAACCGACTTGGTTCCTAGAGAAAACAGAGCCAAGGTCATAGGATTCTCTCAGTTCTTCAGCTATATTTCTATGGCGATTGGAATGCTCGTAGGCGGCATCATCTACTCAGTGGCTCCACAACTTCCTTTCCTCCTTATGCTGATGGCCATAATTCCGTCATTGTTCATCGTATTGTTCTTGGTGCATGAGCCCGAGAAAAGACATGCAGGCTAGACTCAGGTGCGCCTTTCTTAGCGGATATTTGAACTTACAGAACCTATTCACTTGTGTGGGTCATCGATCGAGATTTGCTGCTTTTTGAACATGGGGTAATGATAGTTTAACTGCGAAGTTCCTAAAATTAAATAGATTGGCGCGGGCTTCTATGAACACACGAGTGAGCAATTTAGACGAAGCCTATCCGACCCCACCAAACTCAATGTTAGCGTGGGCCTTATTTCGCGGAAAGAGGGTGTTTTTGAGCATTTTCACCTGCATGTGCTAGTGATGAAAAGTTGTGGCTGAACTTGATAGTGCGCATTAGGAATGTGTTCTTCGATGCGAACGATGTGAACCATGATGTCTTTTCTTTGAGAAGTAGATCGTTCCTGCCAAGATGGCGATTGCCGTTATTGCAATTGCCCAGATCCACCACTGAGTCCAAAGAGTGCCGCCTACGATGTTCACTGTTATCGTATGCGTACTGTGCTGGTAGCTTGTGCCCACGTAGTAGTTGTTCGCGTCCTCGGTGAGTGTATGATTTACTTTCTGTTCGTCAACATGAACTTCGAAGCCATATCCAGCCGGTACTAGACTCTTGGGAATAGTTATGTTGCATATTCCTGAAGTGCCACTTGGCCCATCAATCGTGAGACTCACTTTGTCTGCACTCGAGTCGAATTCGAAGCCGGTTAGAGTGGAATTTGTGTCCACAAATACCTGATAGGACTGGCCATTCTGGAGAACGTCAAATCTGTCATTTTCTATTCCTGTTTCGATTATTTCTTGTTCTTCATATGATATGGAGGTTGGCGTGTTTGACTCAGCTACATGTTTCAAAAACAGCCCTGATCTAGCATCACACCATGTCGTCCAAGTATAGGAATGAGTTGCATTGGCGAAATACCCTGCACAGACGTATGTATTATTTTCTCCCCAGGGAGTATTGTCAAGAGTTTCCGTTCTGTCAACGGTGTATGTGAGAAGTGATACATTGAATGTGTTTCCGATTGTGAACGCTGAAGGGTCAAAGCCTACTCCAATGTCGGGGTCTTCAACGGTCAATGGATAGGGATGGATGTACTGTGGGAGGTTTGATTTCAAGAAAGACCCTAGTCTCTCACCGATGGTTCCGTTATCCATTATTTTGTGGACAGTCAGGTTGAGATCGTGTGTTCCCTCCGTTATCTCTAGAGTGGCGTTAGGCCAAGATAATTTGACAATCTTAGACCTGAGAGTATATCCTAGGTATGTATAGGTGGCTTGTACGTGTTGATTGGCGTTCCCAGTTATATTGTATCCTTGACTTCTCAATTGCTGAACGGTCTCGCTTTCGATCGTCCAGTATTTATCTTGAAATAGATTATATCTTCCCAGTGTTACGGCTGGAGGGAATTGATCTGGCGTTGATTTTTCGGGTGGTATGAAGAATATTTGACACAAGAAGATTAAAGATATTAGAATCAAGTAGGTCCGCCTTGAATAGGGCGGGAGCGATTTCAGCAATTTTCGTTCTCCTAAACTCAGACAGGTAAACCGCAAGATAACGGTTTTGGAGCGCGCGCGATGGAAACAAACCCTAGCTTAACTTGCTATACGATGTTACGGCCAACAATCATGCCAGTACGGATGCGCAGTTCAATTAAGAGACTAGGACAGTTCTACCACCATACTGTCCACAGTAAGCGCTTCCTTGAACCCCAAACCCTTCACCGCCCCAATCAATCGCAGCCTCGTCATCGGAACAACCACGCGGAATCTCTTCACACCCGCCTTCTCAATCTCGCATCGCGCCGCATTCACCAGCATCTTTTCAACGCCCATCCTTGCACCTTCAGCATTTGCGTGCACGAAACCAATCCTGCCCGCCTCGTTAGGAGTCGTGCACGAAGCCTCAGCATACCCCACTATCCTTCCATCATGCACCGCAACCAACTTCATCTCATTCGCAAAACCGAACAGCCGCCGCATAAACGGCGTCTTCAAATTCTTCTTACCGAAATCATATATTTTTATCCGAACTGGATCTTCAGACGCAACAATAAGCTCGTAAACCTCATCCAAATCGCCGTTCCGAAACGGCCTAATCTCAACTCCAACAACATCTTCCGGCGCACCAAGAGAATCTGATTCCCCCAGAAAGTACACAGAATGCTCAAACGCTCTGAACCCCAGCTTAACGTACAAATCTATCGCAGGCGTGTTAGTGGACAACACACCCAACACGGCTCTGGCTTTCTTCCTACTTCGGACATACTCAATAGCATGCGTCATCAGTTTCGTCGCAATTCCTCTCCTCCTGAAATCTGGGTGAACCATAACCACAGAAATGGCCCCAGCTTTTCCTCTATCCTCAACAATCGTCGTGCCAACAAATTTCCGATCAACTTCCGCAACCAAAAATCTCATCGGTTGCTTCCCAAACAACCGTAATAAGCCTAACAGGAATCTGCCACCCCAACCGTACCAGCGATTGATCAAATCTCTCGTATGGTCAGGATCGAACCCAGTCACCCGAAACTCTTCAGCGTTGCTGACAGGCAAAAGAAACAGCAAATCATCCAAATCGGACTTACGAAAATCCCTAACCAAAAAATCATCCATCTTGCTGCCAGACTTCAACGTTCTCACATCACCTTTCAACCAAACATAATCACTCTTTTAAACCAAACTCTCAACATGCAATCATAAACTGTGACTGGTCGCACGTTATAGCCATCTTCTCACCGTCACGAACGCAACTCAAAAAATATATGCATTCTTCAATCAATAGTTACAATCGATCGATGACGACGCTTCTGTTAGAATCTGAGAGTCAGAAGAGACTTTATGTGATGTTGGAAGAATGTTGTTTGTTACAAATGTTTTTGCGCGCTATTGGCAGAGAAATCTGTGCCTATGAGTCAAGGTGACGCTGTCTCAATCATCGACCAGTTCCTAGCTTTCTAAGTATCGCCAACTCGCCCGCTTCAGGTGAAAGGTCGGTGGGCACAAACAATTGTCCATTATAGTAATCCATGCTGCTTATTTCAGGTAAATTGAGCTTAAGCGGATCTTTTTCCTCTGGATTGTTACTCATACCCGTGACGCTGTTGTAGTTTCCAGCAATCGTTCTTATGATGCCTGACTTCCTGTGAATCATTCTCACGACGTGATTCTGCCTATCCCCCACGAAGATGTTCCCTTCCTCGTCAAGCGACAATGATATCGGTCCGTCGAATCGCGCTGTTGGGCTACTGCCAAAGGTAGCATGCATGGCATCTCCGTTATCGCCTTCATAGCCCGCCTTCCCAGTTCCTGCTAAGGTATTGACCATGCGACGTTTTAGGTCAATCAACCTCACTGCAAAATTCCTGCTATCCAGAATGTAGATGTTACCATCAGGTCCTCTCCTTATGTCGTAGATCCAGTTGAATTTCGCTTCGCCAAAATCTACTGCGCTGGATTGGAAACCCGGTATGCCATCACCGAGAGTTAATACCGGCTTGCCAGTGCTGTCAAACCTCCAAATCCTACAGCCTTCAACCTCGTTCACCCAGACTAAGCCTTCGTTGTCCACCACGCAGTTCCCAACATCTTTCATCCCTATTCTAGAACCATCAACAAACAATTCGGCTTTCTTTCTCCCAACGTCGATGCGATAGAGGCGAGCGTCACCGAAGTTTGAGACTAGGAGGGTCTCGTCGGCCATGTTGTCGATGTACATTGGATAGTTCAGCTTTGCAGTGATGTTAGGCGTTCCTTCAAAGACTTGACGGGCAGCTACTGTCCACTCGAGTTGATCGTTTTCTCCTATGAGACCCAGAAAGTGCTTCTGATGGAATATAGCGTAACGGTGTCCGGTCCTGTCGTGAAAGCCGAAGTGTGATAACCCATTCTTAACAAAGTCCCCTGGTCCGAAGTGGATTATTCTCTCAACAACCCAGTCAGCCAAAGTCGCGTCTCCAATTCCCGATTCGTCGACCAAGCATATTTAGTTTGACAAACAGAACTTCGAAAGTAGAATGCTGCTCAGGATGCGGCATAGGCCTAAACAGAGTCACACAGTTCATACTGGGCACTGACGACATAAGAGGCGCAACAGCGTTTCCAATGAACAGAGAATCAATCCTGTAGACAACACCCGTTCACATCCCTCAACTTTTTTCTACAGAATCACGGGCTTAGTAATCGATCATCTTCTCTGAAGTTTTCCTATAGAAAGTCAAAGAGAGAAAATAGGCTGTTACCATTATTGTTGCATACAGTATGCTCGACAGATCAAATACTGCTATGAAATTGATCGAAGAGTGAAAAACTAACGCAATCAGATAGAACAGTGCTGAACGTTTCGTGGCAATGCCGTAAGCCACGATTGAAGTTAGTGCTGCGTGGAAGAAAATTCCTGGCAGTCTGACCAAAGGCGAGACATTTAGCAACAGCACATACTCGAGAAACTCTGTGATTCCAAAGCCTAGACCAACAAGAAATCCTAACGTGAACAGAGACCGCTGGCTTTCGCCGTGACGATAGAACAACGGATAAGCCTTGGCTAGCTCCTCGATCAAAGGAGGCAAAATGGCAATTGACAAGATTTCCGCTTGAAGTTCCGGGAGATAGTTGCTGAGAAAAGCAGTTGAGGGCTCAAAGAAAACCGCCATCGGGATGCTTACTACTATGCCGGAGGCTAGAAAGAAAAGTTTCTCCATTAAACTGGGTCTGTGAACCTGAGCCACTGTTTCGCCCTCGCCGCGGGATTTTCAAACCTTGTCTGACTTCTCATTTAAGCTTGGAGATACGTGCGCATTGCATACTATAAGCCTTGCATCCTTCAGACTCTGTGTACGCTGTTCGGCAACCTTATATTTGTTCCAAGTAAAGCCTTTTGGATGATGGGCGCGAATAGATTTCTGACTGGGAGCTGATGAGATGTCGTCTGATCGTTCGGAGCATAATGGAAATAGATATCCTAATGACACCATGAGACTGCTTTTTGAAAGATCAAGCTGTCGGGATCTCTTGGATAAGAAAATACCTTCAGATGTTCTGCAGCTCGTTCTTGAGGCGGGAATTCATGCGCCTACAGCGGGGAACCTGCAACCGTATTCTATAATAAAAATAGAAGATGACGAAGCGAAGAGAAAGTTGGCGGAGAGGTGTGAACAGAATTTCATAGGCAAGGCGCCTGTATTGTTGCTGTTTTGCCTTGACTTGCATCGCAATGAGAGGTGGGCAACTCTCGAGGCTGCTCCTTACACTGCAACAAGCTCTTTTCGCCATTTCTGGGTCTCTTTCCAAGACGTTGTCATATGCGCCCAAAACATCTGCACAGCTGCAGATTCGGTGGGATTGGGTTCGGTTTACATTGGCACGGTGATTGATTTTCCGTCGGACATTCGGGCCATGTTCAAGTTGCCGAAGGGAGTGTTCCCAGTTGTCCTGCTCTGCATGGGGTATCCCAAAACGAGACCCAAGCCTAGAAAGAAGCTTGGCGTTGATGTCGTTGTTCATTCGGAGCGTTACCGCGAATTGGAAGCTCAGGAACTGCTAGATACGTACAACGAGAAATATCAGGGTGAAAAGGTTGCCGCCAGCGAGGATAGGGTGGAAACAGTTCTAAAGGTGTGCCGCGAAGTGCATGGAGGCGAGTTTGCGAAGAAGTGCGCTGACCGAATCAAGACGAACGGATACATAAACAGGGTGCAACATTACTTCGGCCTTCATTATCGAGCTGATCTCATGCCTGACGGAAATGACGAGTATATGAGACTCATGGAGGAATTCGGGTTCAAATGGTTCAAGAAATATGATCTACTCTCTGCAAGTACGAAGACGCAACAGAAATAGAAGCAAATCGCCACTCGACAAACTAATCGCAAGCAAGAGTTTTGTCCGAGTGTTCTAGTTGATTGTTTTCTCAAGTTCCTCGATGAAGTGTTCGTATTGTTTCATGCCGAGTTTCCAGCAGTCGGGGTCGGTGATGTCTAGGTCAACGGTTTTGGCAATTTCTTTAGGTGAGATGCTACTGCCGGCTGAGAGGATTTTCTTGAATTTTGGCACGAATCTCTTGCCCTGCTCTAGATATTTCTGGTATAGGGCGTAGACGAACATTTGAGCGTAGACGTACGGGTAGTTGTAGAATCTGAAGTTAGCAAGGTAGTAGTGAGGTTTCATCGTCCATTCTGCTTCCATGATGTCAAACCATTCAACCGTGTCTCCGTAGATTTTGTTTCTGGCAGTAGTCCAGTATTTGCATATCGTCTTGTAGTCTAGGAATTCTTCTCGTTTGATTGCGTCATAGAGGCTCTGTTCGAACCATGCCCGGGCGGTTACTTGAAAGGCTGACATGCCTGCTTCATCGAGAACCGAGCAGATGATTGCTGTCTTTTGTTTGTTTGACTTTGCTTCGCTGAGCAAGAGATCGGTCAGCAGTAGCTCGCCGAATATTGAGGCCGTCTCCGCGACGATCATAGGGATGTTTCCGTTAACGATTGTCTGGTTTGTTTCCCAATAGTAATCATGGGTAGCGTGCCCAAGTTCATGCGCAAGAGTGTAGACGTCGGTTAAAGCTTCGTTGAAGCTGTCAAGAATGAATGCAGATTTGCCCTCGTACCAGCTTGAGCAGAACGCGCCGTTTTGTTTGCCGAACCTTGGCGAAGAGTCAATGTGCTTTCTGGCGAACATGTCTTTCACGGCAAAAGCGTACTCTTCATCAAATTTCATGTAGGCTTTTATGATAACGTCTTTTGCTTTGCCATAGGTGAATTTCATTTTCGGCGCATCAGGCAAGGGAGCAACTATGTCGTGGCAGCCGAGTTTCGGCAGAGCCATCAGTTTAGCCTTCAGCTTGAGGTATCGCCGGTAAAGATTGACGTGATCTTCGATTGCTTTCAACAAGTTTTCGATGATCTGTTGATTGATGTCGTTGGCTATTAGGCTTGCATGCACGGGAGAATCATACTTTCTTCTCTCGCAAACCGTCAGCCAATCGTTGCAGATGCTTCTGAGGGCTGAAGAAAATACTTCGCCGGATTCTCCTAGGAGCCCGTAGATTGACTTGTTTGCCGATTCCCGCGTGGCCCGGTCAGGATGATGTAGTAAGCCGTTTGCTTCGCCATATGAAAGAGTCTTCTTCTTGCCTTCTACTTCAACGGCAAACATGCGGGTGTTGAGCCATTTAGCCTGCAGGTCTTGCCAAGCTCTTACTCCGAACTGATCTTTTTCGATGACCAGTTGTTCTTCAATTTCCGACAGCTGATGCTTAACTTGCCTCCTGAGTCTCTCTAGGGCATGTTTGTAATTTTTCAGGCATGGTTCGGAGATGATTTTTGGCTTCTCGTTGACTAGAGCTCCTGCCTCAAGTTCAAAAAAGGCCAGCATCTTGCCCAGTTTTGCTTCAGTCTTGCTTACTTTGTCATAAAGTGATTGGGTGTCAGGCAGAGTCATGTTGGCTGCAAAAGACAAGCCGGCGAACGATGAAACATCGCCTAGTTTCACTTGAAAAGCCTCCAAATCTTTGATACAGCCTAACAGTTGCTTGCCGGATAACTGTTTGATCTTTCCTTGGTATTTTCCTGCGAAGCCTTCAGCCACCTTGACGATGCTGTCTATAGCTCTTTTGACTGAAGGATCAGTAATATCAGGGAATATTTCGGACAGATCCCAGGCGATATCCTTTTTCATAGCAAAGACCGTCTTTTCTTAAGACAGTGCAGACTGAAATTAAATGTCTTTCGACGTTCCACTCGGTTGCCAAATCGATGGATTTCATGGCCTAGCGTCGCATTGACAACGTGCTTTTTTCGCTAAGTTAGGTAAGTATGTGGTTTGTCGAAATGATCTTGAGTGTTCTTCTAATGTCGTCCACAGTGTGGTAATGAATCAAAGTTGTTTTTTCGTCAGGTATTCGTGTATTGCTCTTGCTGCTTTCTTGCCGGCGCCCATTGCGCTTATAACTGTTGCTTCTCCTGTCACTATGTCTCCGCCTGCGTAGACGCCTTCGATGCTTGTTTTTCCGTTTTCATCCGCGACTATGGTGCCCCACTTTGTAACTGCTAAGCCTTCGGTCGTGCTTTGTATTATCGGGTTAGGCGTTCTTCCAACGGCCACTATGACCGTGTCAGTGTCCAGAATGAATTCTGAACCCTTGACCGGAACTGGTCTTCTTCTCCCTGACTCGTCTGGGGGCCCGAGTTCCATGCAGATGCATTCCATGGCTTTGACCCAGCCTTTCTCATCGCCGACGAACCTCGTCGGATTAGCCAAGAACTTGCAGAGTATCCCTTCTTCCTCGGCGTTCTCAATCTCCTCGTGCCTTGCGGGCATTTCCTCTCTTGAACGTCGATAGACAATGCACACCTCTTCAGCTCCTAAACGCAGTGCTGAACGCGCAGAATCCATAGCTACATTTCCACCGCCGATAACCACCACGTGCTTTCCAATTCTTATGGGCGTGTCGTAAGCTGGAAACGCAAAAGACTTCATCAAGTTGACCCTGATCAAAAACTCGTTTGCGGAGTAGATTCCGCCCAGATTCTCACCGGGCAAGCCCATGAACGCGGGCAATCCCGCGCCTGTGCCTATGAAAACGGCGTCAAACCCTCGCTTGAGCAGTTCGGGAATCGTGTAGATTCTGCCGACAAGATAGCCCGTGCAGAGTTCAGCGCCCAGCTTCTGGACGTAGTTAACTTCAGCTTGAACAATGCTCTTGGGCAGACGAAACTCTGGAATACCATAAACGAGCACGCCGCCTGGAAGATGCAACGCTTCAAACATCACGACCTTGTGCCCAAGTTTTGCCAGTTCGGCTGCAACCGTGAGCCCAGCAGGACCAGCGCCGACAACTGCAACCTGCTTGCCCGTTGGAGCTACTTTGTCCGGTGCTTTTACTCCTTTATGTCTTTCCCAGTCAGCGACCCAACGTTCGAGCCTGCCTATGCTTACCGGCTCGCCGACCTTGCCCATAATGCACAGCTTCTGGCATTGTTCTTCCTGTGGACACACACGTCCGCAAATTGCTGGTAAGGCATTCTTTTCCTTGACTTTCTTCGCTGCTTCTTCATACTTGCCTTCCCTAAGCAGCTTGATGAACTCGGGAATGGAAACCTCAACTGGGCAGCCTGTTACGCATTGCGGTTTCGGGCACTGCAGACAACGGTTGGCCTCTTCCAAAGCCTGTTGCTCCGTGTACCCCGTAGCGACTTCGTTGAAGTTGCTTCTGCGGACCTTTGGCTCCTGTTTCGGCATCGGCACGGCTTCTTTCCTGGGCTTGGGCTTCGGCTTATTTTCCGCCACACTTGCACTCTCCAACGGTTTCCCACAGCAGTGAGCTCAAACGCTCCTCCGGTAGAAACATGCGTTGCCTGTTGACCAGCTCGTCGAAATCCACCTTGTGCCCGTCAAACTCTGGACCGTCCACGCATCCAAACTTCATCTTTCCGCCGACTGAGACCCTGCACACTCCGCACATGCCCATCCCGTCAACCATGATAGGCATCAGAGTGACCACTGTGGGAATGCCAAAAGGCTTGGTGAATTGCAAGACTTCTTTCATCATGGTGAGTGGTCCCATTACGACGCAACGGTCGAACTTTTCCTTCTTCAGAATCTCTTTCAGAAAATCCAAGCCTTTGTAGCCCTTGGAACCGTCATCCGTCGCCACGTAAAGCCTGTTGCTTGCCGCTTTCATTTCGTTCTCGTAGAAGAGCAGATCCTTGATCCTTGCCCCAATAACAGTGGTGACATTGTTGCCGACCTCTCGCAGGGCTTTGATTTGAAGCAGCATGGGTGCGATCATGACTCCGCCTGCAACGCACAAGACCTTGCCGAAGTTCTTGATTTCCGAAGGAACTCCGAGCGGACCGGTGATGTTCCATATGCAGTCGCCCTCTTTCATGCATCCAAGTTGCTTCGTTGTCTTGCCGACCTCGTTGAACGCAAACGTCACAGTGCCTTTTTTCGTATCATATTCTGCTATGTTTAAGGGTATGCGTTCACCCTTTTCATCTATGATTAGCATTAGGAACTGGCCGGGCCGGGCTTTTTCAGCCATGGCAGGAGCGCGGACTTGGAAGAGCTTGATTTTTGGCGCTAGCTCCTTTTTTGCCAGGATTTCATACATGTGCCTTGGCCTCCACAGTCTCGAGTCTTAGAGGCGGCATAGAAGCGATCCTCTTGCAAAATGCTTCAAGTCTCTCGTTGAAGTCACCTACACATCGCGGCGACACTGTGAAAAGCTCAAAACGGTCGAGCAAATCCATTTTTTTCAGAGCGTTCTTCAACACAGACATGTTTCTTTCAGCGGTCTCTTTGCCCTCCTGCAGCTTGCAATCCTCAGGCGAACATACCACTGCCATGACTCCGTCAAAGCCACTTTGCAGTGCGTTCACAACATGGACGGGGTCAAGCGCCTTGAAACACGGCACCTCCAATGTCAACGCGTTCTTCTTGCGCAATTCACTCTCCGGGTGGTCTAGGGCCGAGAACTCGGACCATTGGCAAGCGAAGACAAGAATCAGGGGGCCTTTGCCTTGGGATTTCAGTTTTTTCGCAGCTTCAGTGTAGCGTTTTAGCACGTCTTCAAATTCGAAGCCTTTAACCTGAATCGCATTGTGCGGACAGACCAATGCGCATGCGCCGCAGCCCATACACTGGTCAGAAAGCACTTTGGGCGTGGCAAACGGTTCTGCTTCAATGGCCTTGTAAGGACAGATGAACACGCATTTGTCGCAGCCCACGCACTTCGTCGTGTCGTAAACGACTTTCCGCGAATACTTGATCACTCTGAAAGCGTCTTTGCTCAGGCCGAGCTGCTTAAGCACCGCTCTGCCAAGAGTCATCCGTCTCGTGTTTATCTTCGTACCCTCTTTGAACCTGCAAAAAGTGTCTTCACACTGAATGGATACGACTTTTTTTATGCCGGTTTTTAAGACCTTGAAAACAAACTCCGTTGGAATACGGCCTGCGCACGGCAAACGCAGTGGGATGTAGTTCTTCACTTTCAAGCCCTGATCTGTAAGGATTTCCTCAATTTCGCATGTTGAAGGTGAATTTCCGCGGCACATCAAAACAAGCGTGTCGCTCTTGTACTTCTCTGTCATTTCCTTAACGTATTTCACCAGACTGGCATAATCGTAATACATTATCTCAATCGCCATGGCCGGGCAAGCACTGTAACATATCCCGCAGACTTGGCATTTCTGCAGGTCTATCTCAACCTTGCCCGTTTCCAAGTCGCGCTTTATGGCTTCATAAGGGCAGATGGAATGGCAAATGCTGCATCTGCTGCAATAATCCTGATTGATGTTTACAGCGGCGCACGTTTCGCTCATTCCATCATTTCCCATCTTGCTGGCTTATGATATGGTTGAAGTTTCTAGCTTGGAAGCTTTGAAGGCGTTTTTCGAAAATATAATGATTTTGGAGGGTTTTTACTGTTTGTAATATGGTCTTCGGATGAAACCGTAGGCTTCAACCGCCGCGGTTATACCCTGTCCGACGGCCGTTCCCACCTGCTTGACCGGGTGGTTTGCCACGTCACCCGCTGCATAAACTCCGGCAATGTTCGTGTGTTGCAACGCATCAACGATGATGTTTCCGTTCTCATCGACCGCCACGCCAGCATCCTTGGCCACTTCACTGTTGGGTGACTCGCCAACCTGAACGAAAACGCCGTTAACAGCCAATTCTCGGGTTTCCCCAGTTTTCTTGTCAAGCAAGATCACTTTGTTGACCGCTTTCTCGCCGCGGATTTCCTTGACCTCTGTGCTCAGAAGAATTTCGGTGTTCGGCTTCCCTTTCAAGTCTCGCACGAGGGCTTCTTCTGCTCGAAAAGCATCTCTGCGATGGGCGATCTTGACTTCCGGAGCAATGCCGGCTAAGTAGAAGGCTGTGATTAGCGCAGAGTTCCCGCCGCCCACGACAAGCACGCGCTTGTTCCTGAACAATGGGCCGTCGCACAATCCACAGTAGCTGACACCTCTTCCGCGAAACTCTTTTTCGCCTGGAACGCCGAGTTCACGGTAGCGGCTCCCAGAGGCGATTATCACGGCTCCAGCTTCGTACGTGGCTTTTTGAGTCTTCACAGTCTTCTTTTCGCCGTTCAAATCAAGGCCGGTGACTTTTTCAAATTCGTTGATCGACACGCCTGCGCTCTTAGCGTGATCCACCATCTTCTGTGCGAGTTCATTTCCAACTATGCTTTGGAAGCCCAAGTAGTTCTGAACCAGTGGGGCTTCAGCAGTCGTGCCTCCAGCTATTTTTTCTTCTATGATCAACGTTTTCAACCCGCTTCTTACTCCATAAATCCCGGCAACTAGGCCAGCGGCTCCGGCACCGATGATTATCAGATCCCAACTTTCCATGCTAGACAACCTTGAACACTAATTCTTATCCGCAATCATTTATGAAGTATTCGCAGCTAGGCAAGACGAAAGATTCTCAAGGTTACTTTGCTGGAAGGAGTTCAAGCTGCTTGAGACGAGGACCAGTTACGCTTGCTCGCTGTTTTCACTCCTAAGACTAGGGCTGACAGGATTGCGATGGCTCCTATCGTTTGCGATGGGCTGAGAAATTCGCCTAGAAGCGCAGATGCGAGAACGAGGCCTGCTAGAATCTGCAAGAGAAGCAGCATTGCTGATTCAGAGACGGTGACAGCGCTCAGTCCCCTCAGATAAAGAGATATCGCAATCAACGTGCACGGAAAGCCCAAGTACAGCACAGAAGCCCAGCCTGCCAACCCCATTTTCAAGTCAAGAATGTTCAGCCCCCCAAAATACACTGCGACCGGAGCGAGAAAGACGGATGTGGCCACTATGTAGGCAAAAGACCTTCCGACAGATCCGACTCTCAACCGTTTACTCGCAACTATGAAAAGCGTGTAGCAAAGTGAGGTTCCAAATAGCAAGACATCACCGAACACGCTGGTTAGGCCCATCGACAACCTCGGGCTCGCAACAAGAAACAACCCTGCGAAACCGAGGGCTGTGGTGACTTTCTGAGCATTCGTCATCGAATCCTTCAAAAAAGCAAGCGCAACGGTTGGAACCAGTATCGGAGCAAGATTGGACAGAAGAGTCGCCTCGGAAGCAGTGGTCAAGTCTTGCCCCACGAACTGAAGAAGAAAACCCAACGCGTAGACTCCGCCAACCAGCCACGTTGACTCTTTCCTAAGCTCTCTCTTCAAACCGACTTTGTTGTCAAATGGAAGAGCAAAGATGACAATCACGACGGCTGCCGCTGCAAATCTCAAGAAAACAAGATTGTAAGGGTTGGTATACTGAAAGCCTACTTGAGAAGCAATGAACGTTGTTCCCCAAAGCAAACTCGCAATCGTGGTCAATAGTAAACCGGTTCTACGACTTGACACGCGAAGTCCCCATGCCCATGAAAACCCAAGGTCAATTCGGATAAACTTTGCCTTTTCATCGATCTTGATTTGTCCTACAACTATAGTTCGTAGATTGTGCCAGGTATCCTGGGAAACGGCTGCACTTCGGCCACGTGCTTTGCTTCAACTATCCAGCCAACGAGTCTCTCCAAACCGATTCCGGCGCCCGCCGAGGGCTTCAACCTCCCTTCTTCTGCCAGTTTCAGCAATACCCTGTAATTCTCCTTTCTCACGCTGGCCTTCTCCATTTTTCCGACAAGCTTTTCGTATTCAACCTCTCTTCTTGCACCAGACAATACTTCTCCGTATCCGGGCAAGAACAAGTCGTAGTTATCCCACTTGCCGTCCTCGAAATCTTCAAAGTCATAAAATTCCCTCGGAAGATTTGTAACCCAAAAAGGACAGTCGTTCTCAAATACCATCCGGGATTCCCATTCTTTTCCGTACTCTTTCTCAAGCGCTTCTCGGTCGTAAACTCCGAACGGAGGGCTAGGAGTAAGCAAGCTGTGACCAGCCCTCAGGTAAAACAGCTCATTAGACAGTTGCTGCTTCACACTCACTATCAACTCACAGACAGCTCCTTCAACAAAACGTCTGATGTCCTCAGAAGTGGCGTTCCTGACTTCGAAGTCAAGCTGGGTAAACTCGTAGGCATGAACACCGCTAGCGGCCCTTTCCCTTTTCTCTATCCTCACGTTCGGCGAAAGTACGAACAACTTGGGATAAACAAGAGAGCAAGCTACAAGCTTATGAATTATCATACTTGCCGTGGGTCTGACGGTTTTTCCGTATATTTCCACTTCGACTCGCTTCTCAATCGACGCGTTCTGATCCGGCCAAAGAGGGTCGGTTGACTGTGAAAACACCACTGGTAACAACCACTCAAACCCATTGTCTGCGAACGTGCCGGTTAGACATCTCTGTACATGAGTCATAATTCTTCCGATAACATGTTTTCGCTCCATCTCGCTTTCGCAAATCTCCTCCAGAGGCTTTGGTAACTCAACCGATTTTGGGCTGGCAAGTAACGCGCTCTTCTGAACGATTCTTTCTTTGCCGCTCGTACTCTTCATCCCCAGATCATCCAAGACACGACTACAGCGATATGATCCAACAAATAGAGCAGCCTTGATTATAAATTTTTTATACAAAAGATCGTAATATTCCTAGAAAAATCAAGCTTTTATAGGAGAAAAATGTAATAATTACAGTCATGGAACCAAAGCTCGACGACAAGGACTTGGCGATACTGAGTTTCATACAAAAAAACTGCAAACTGACCGCTCGGGAAATCGCTAACCGCATTAAGTCACCAATAACCACAGTTTTCGCGAAAATCAAACGCATGGAAGAGCTGGGAATCATAAAAGAATACAAAGCAATTCTGGACCCCCGTAAATTCGATTACGGCGCGACAGCTTTCATCCTAGCTTCAGTCTCCTACGAAGTCAAAAACAATGAACAGCAACCTTCACAGAGAGCCATAGCCAACGAAGTAGCGAAGTTCCCAGAAGTCCAAGAAGTTCACATAATCACCGGAGATTGGGATATGCTGATTAAGTTGAGAGGGAAAGATGTTGAAACAGTGGGGAGAATCGTGATTGATAAACTGCGACTCGTTGAGGGCGTAGCGAAGACTCTCACATGCATGGTCTTCGAAACCTGCAAGGAGACACTAGAATTACCAGTCGAAATAGGAAAAACTCGCACACACTGAGATCTTCCAGCACTTCATACCCGTGCACCAGACTACGTTACACACGTTGTTTGACCTAAGAGCACGCGTACCGTGGCCGAATACTATCACTTTCTGTGATGATGAGAAGCTGCAGGAAAAGAACCTAGATGAAACGAAGCCTTCGTAACGATAGACCGCTTACAATGGCTGTTAGTATCGATCGCGACGTGCATCGCAAAGCTTAAAAAGACAACGCGGCACGTATGGTAGGGCTTTGAACCCAAGTTTAACGCGAACAAACGAGTACGCCAAAGCGGTTCTGGTTCTGGAAGACGGGTCCTTTTTCTCTGGTTTTGGCTTTGGTGCAACGAGACAGGTTACAGGAGAAGTGGTGTTTTCCACCTCAATGGTCGGGTATCCTGAAGCCTTGACAGATGCGTCTTACAAAGGGCAGATCTTGACGTTAACTTATCCTCTTGTTGGCAACTACGGTGTTCCGCCAAGAGATTCTGAGAACGGGGTTCTGCGGTATTTTGAGTCCGACAGCATTAAGGTGAATGGGCTGATCATCTATGAATTGTGCAGAAGTCCGTCTCATTGGGCATCATATGAGAGTCTGGATGAGTGGCTTGCCAGCGAAGGTGTCCCGGGTATTTATGGGATTGACACTAGAAGACTTGTGAAGAAACTGCGTGTCAAAGGCGTCATGCGCGGAACACTCAAGGTTTGCGAGGAAGATGAGGAACCAGATTTGGAGAAGCTTTTGAAGGAGGTGAAGTCGGTTCGAGATCCCAACTCGATGGATCTGGTCGCCGAAGTCACCATAAGAGAACCGATGTTTCACGGTGTTAGAGGGGGCAAAAAAGTGGTAGTGATAGACTGCGGCGTAAAATACGGCATCTTGCGAAGTCTATTCAGGCGCGGAATTGACGTCATAAGAGTGCCCTATGATTTTTCCTCAAAGGAGATTGTTGAATATAAGCCCTACGGCGTGGTGATTAGTAACGGTCCGGGCGATCCTAAGAAATGTGTCAAGACGGCCACGTGCGTCAAGGAACTTGTTGACGAAGGCGTCCCAATAATGGGAATATGCTTGGGCACGCAGATATTGACTCTGAGCATGGGCGGTGACACGTATAAGCTGCGGTATGGTCACCGGTCGCAGAACCAGCCAGCACTCGATCTGGAAACGGGAAGATGTTACATAACAACTCAGAATCACGGGTTTGCCGCGGACCCAGATTCGATAAAAGAGACCGACTTGCAGGTGTGGTTCATCAACGCGAACGACAGTACGGTTGAAGCTGTAAAACACAGGCACGGTCCGGCCTTTGGTTTTCAGTGGCATCCTGAAGCAGAACCTGGGCCGCTTGACACGGAGTTTCTTTTTGATGAATTCTTGAAGCTCGAGGGAAGATAGCAGTGCCGAAGTTTGACTGGATCCGGAAGGTCTTGGTTCTGGGCAGTGGAGCAATAAAGATCGGTGAAGCTGCAGAGTTCGATTATTCAGGGAGTCAGTGCCTTAAGGCGCTGAGAGAAGAAAACATCGAGACAGTTCTCGTCAACCCTAACATAGCCACGATTCAGACGGATCCTCATCTTGGAGGAAAAGTGTATCTTTTGCCTTTAACGCCGAGACACCTGACGAGGGTGATTGAAAGAGAGAGGCCTGATGGAATTCTGCTGGGATTCGGTGGACAGACGGCTCTAAACTGCGGAGTTCAGCTCGAAAAGGAGGGCGTTCTGGAGAAGTTCAGCATCGAAGTCTTGGGAACACCGGTGCGGACCATAGAGGATACGGAAGACCGGGAGCTGTTCAAGCAGGCCATGATAAGGGCGGGGTTGCCGGTGCCGCGGAGCAGCTCAGCGACTTCCCTTCAAGACGCCATTGCGGTGGCGAAACGAATAGGGTATCCGGTGATCGTTCGCGTGGCCTACACTCTGGGAGGAAAGGGCTCTGGAGTTGCACATGATGAAGGGGAATTGGTTGAGATAGTGAATCGTGCCCTTGCGCAGAGCATGATCTCGCAGGTCTTGATTGAGGAGTACTTGAACCATTGGAAGGAAATTGAGTACGAAGTCATGCGGGATCATGCTGACAACTGTTTGACAGTCTGCAACATGGAGAACATCGACCCTATGGGAGTTCACACTGGGGATTCGGTTGTTGTCGCTCCGTCGCAGACTCTGTCAAACCTTGAATATCACTCGCTTCGAACGGCTTCGATAAACGCCATAAAAAGCCTGGGCATAGTTGGAGAATGCAACATTCAATGGGCACTGAACCCATGGAGCGTAGATTATCGTGCAATCGAAGTGAATGCCCGCATGTCAAGATCGTCAGCTCTGGCAAGCAAGGCAACTGGATATCCTTTGGCTTACATAGCGGCAAAACTCGCGATTGGTTATCTTCTTCCGGAGTTGACCAACAAGGTTACAAAGGTTACTACTGCTTGCTTTGAGCCCGCGTTGGACTATGTAGTTGTCAAGTTTCCGAGGTGGGATCTTCAGAAATTCAGGAACGTCGACAGACACATCGGTCCGCAAATGAAGTCTGTGGGGGAAGTGATGGCAATTGGACGAAGTCTTGAAGAGGCTTTGCAGAAAGCTGTTCGAATGCTGGACATTGGAAAGAAAGGATTGACCTGCAACTACGATGAAAGAATCATCGAACCGATTGAAACGTTGAAGGACATATTGGCTAACCCTACGGATGAGAGATTCTTCAAGTTAGTTAAGGCTTTGAAGAATGGTATCTCGGCTAGGGAGATCTATCAACTCAGCGGTATTGATCCTTTCTTCCTGCAGAAGCTTGAAAACATCGTGAACATGGAAGCGAAACTCCGCGCGACAGGTCTTGATGGCGATGAAGTTTTGCCTCTGATAAAGGAGGCAAAAAGGCTTGGGTTCTCGGATGAACAGATCGGCATTTGCCTGAGGACTGACGAAATGACTGTGCGAAATCTCAGGAAAAGAACCGGCATTGTTCCTGTTGTCAAGCAAATCGATACGTTGGCTGCAGAGTGGCCAGCGAAGACCAACTATCTTTACATTACGTACGGCGGAGACGAGGATGACATAGACTTCAGTCCGGATAAGAGTAAGGCTATGGTTCTTGGAGCGGGAGTCTTCAGAATAGGATCAAGCGTGGAGTTTGACTGGTGCGCCGTAAACACCATTTGGGCTCTTAAGAAGAATGGCATACAGGAAGCTATAATGATCAACTGCAACCCGGAAACAGTTTCGACAGATTACGACACTTCCGACAAGCTGTATTTTGAAGAATTGACGAAGGAGCGCATACTGGACATATACGAAAAAGAAAACCCGTTGGGAGTGGTCGCGAGTGTTGGTGGGCAGATTCCGAACAATCTTGCATTGGAACTGAGCAGCTTAGGTGTAAGACTGCTTGGCACATCGGCGGAGAGTATAGACCGCGCTGAAGACCGTGCGAAGTTTAGCGCCCTGCTAGACAAACTTGGAATCCGTCAGCCGGAATGGAAAGCGCTCACGAGAATAGAGGAGCTCAAAACCTTTGCTGACAAGATTGGTTATCCAGTTCTCGTTCGGCCAAGCTATGTTCTCTCTGGATCTGCGATGAGAGTCGCCTATTCAATAGACGAACTGGAGAATTATCTTACACTTGCGGCTAAGATCTCGCCTGAACATCCCGTGGTAATCTCGAGGTTTGTGAGGAACGCGCGAGAAGTTGAGGTTGATGGTGTTTCAGACGGAGAAGACGTGTTGATTGGAGCCATAATTGAGCACGTTGAAAACGCGGGTGTCCACAGTGGAGACGCAACGATGAGCATACCTGCCCAGACACTTACGGACAGCGTGCAAAAAACGATTGAAGACTACACCCACAAGATCGCAGAGGCTCTCCACATCAAAGGGCCGTTCAACATTCAGTATCTCGTGAAAGATGATGTGACCTATGTAATCGAATGCAATCTGCGCGCGTCGAGATCCATGCCATATGTTAGCAAGACGAGAGGTATCAATCTGATAGAACTTGCCACACTGGCGATGTTGGGCAAGAAATTGAAGGATCTCGGCGTCCTCGGGCTCCCCCCTGTAAAACACGTAGGTGTCAAGGTTCCGCAGTTCAGTTTCATGCGGTTAAGCGGAGCAGACCCCGTACTCGGAGTAGAAATGCTGAGCACGGGCGAAGTAGCATGCTTGGGAGAAAGCTTCACAGACGCTCTTTCAAAAGCGATGTGCTCGGCAGACTTCAAGATTCCGCAGGCCGGCGGCTCAATCTTGATAACCGTGGGCGGTAAAGAATTGAAAAAACAGATCGTGCCCCTGGCGAAAGAACTGAAGCAGATGGGTTTCAGAATCTACGCGACAGAACACACTGCTGAGGCTATTATGAACGCTGGGGAGAAAGATGTGTCGATACTGCGCAAAGTGAGAGAAGCCGACAAAAAGCCGAACATCGCTGACTACATCCGTGAAGGAAAGATCGATCTGGTAATCAATATACCTCCTGTAAACGCATCGGAAGAACAAGAGGACGTTTTGAGGGACGAGTACACAATACGGCGGTTAGCCATTGAATTCAACGTTGCGGTTCTGACGAATCTCGAGTTGACTTCAGCACTAGTGAAAATCTTGAGGGAGGAAGACTATTCCAAGTTTACTGTTCGTTCGTTGAACGAATACATGGAAAGCTTGCCTTGGAATATGTGGTGAAGAACTCATTGCGCCAGTTCAGGGTTCTGGCGAGGATCTTTGGACGCACGCGCTGTTAACCAGGAATTAAGAATTGAGACTATAGATTATGGTCTATGACGTGAATCAGTCTGCGAAACCCAAAGTAATTCTCAATTTCTCCATCTTGAAAGCCTCAACGAAACACAATCCGCGGAGAAGGCAACCCCCCTTTATATCCCAATCGCAATGTTGACGATTCCTTAGTGCATTGCATAACAAGAAACTGCTGCAAACCACGCTATGACATTGAAGACAAACCCAAGCAACAGTATGCAAGTCTCTGGCCCGTGACACAGTGTTATTGAAGACGACATCAGCCTCTGAAGCAGGGACTGGAACGAGAAGTGCCCAGCGTGCAATTATGGTCTATGTCAACCGATTGGTGGGAATTGGGTCAGAATTGCTGATTGACTGTAGTCTGTTCAGGGCGAATGGCATTCTAGCTCGCTCTTGTAGAAGGGGTCTGGGCCGACTTCTTTCATGACCTCTGCAGTTGCCTCGTTCAAGCCCAGCTTTTCCGTGTACAGGGCTCTTACGAGTCTTAACGTTGCCTCGTCTGAGTGAGACAAATCGACGTATCCGTTCCATGAAATATAGGCCTTGACTCCTCGTTCGAAGAATCGTTGCATCACGTACGGCGTTGCTGTTCCGTTGCATCCTGTTAGTATTATCGTTGTGCCCTTTAGCCCGTCAGGGTTGTTGTTTCCGAGGAAGACTGCGTTCAGGGCGAAGTAGGGAGTCTCGCTTTCGTTGAAGGTGTATGCCTTCCTGACGGCTCCTGTGAGCTGTTCGTTGACGTACTTGGATTCAGTGTACTGTTCGCCGCTGAAAATGTAGAGAAATCCGTCGGTGTGTATCGTGCTGTGAAGCCTCAGGATCAGAATCTTGTATCCGCCGATGTTTCTCAGCAAGTCAATAGTAACGTTTGTTCCTCTGAAGACATCAACGCAGTACCCTGCACTTGAGATGTAATTAACCATGCTTCCAATCAAAGTTGCGTTGGGGTCAGTGTCGTACAGACCGTCTAATATGGCGGCCTTGAGCACGTTGTCGTTCGTTTGCGGTTTGGGCTGATTCGCTGCAGAGGGCCAGTTTGCCCAGACGACAAAAGCAGAGATGAGAATTAGGCTGAAGGCAGTGAGCGTTATCGTTTTTCTTAGTCGTGGCGAACGTGATTTTTTCTGGGCACCTGTGCTGTCGCTCTTTGGGGTTTGCGGCATGGGTTGTCTGTTTTTCTTTTTCTTTGTCGATCTCTTACGTGCCTTGCTGCGTGTCAACTGGACCACTGGTCAAGTCACTGTCGCTTGCTGGTCTTAAATAAATTGTCTCTCAAAATGAGAGGTTTGTCCAAATTTGCCGTGCGTTGCTTGCTGGTTCAGGCGCATGCGGGGTGTGGGCCGAGTAGATTGCCGTTAACCAAATAGGGGAGGAATCTGCAGTAGAAGTCCTTGCATTTTTCGAGTTTTCTGCAGTCTCTGCATTTCTGCAAGTCATCTGTTCTGACTTTTCCTCTGAAGAATGTCCATTTTTCCGAAAACCAAGCGTCCCAGATTTTCTCTTTTTTTAAGTCGCCCATTATCCACCGCGGGTCGGAAACGACGAGGTTGCAGGGATAGACTAAGCCTTGACTGTCTATTACCAACCTCGTTTTTCCAGCTTGACACGAGACGTATCCCTTTCGGGCCTCAAGAACTGACTCTTTTAGAGGAGTGCAGTGCAGAAAGGCATCCACCGAAACATCTATTTCTCTATGCTTGGCTTTTGCCACGACCAAATCGTTCATTACTTTTTCGTATTCTGGATAGGACGGAACCCAGTTTGAGCTGCCCTTGATTCTGCCCATAGGCTTGATATCCAAGAATGTTATTCTGGCTGCGCCGTGTTTTGCGGCAAGGCCAATGATCTCCTCGTATCTGTTGAGATTGTTCTTCTGTAGGCAACAGTTTATTCCATATTCGATGCCATGCCTTTGAAGGATCTCTAGGGCCGCGATCGTGCGTCTAAATGATCCTTTGACTCCTCTGAACAGGTCATGGCCCTCCGCGAGTGAATCGTCAAGGGAAACCGTTGGTATGGTTCCTGATTCATGCATCAAGAGCGCGATCTCTTCATCCAGCAAGGTGCCGTTGGTCAGCAGGACCTTGCGGAAGCGTTTCTGTCCGAGGTAAGAAAGGACTCTGCGGACTTCCCGGTGTAGCAATGGTTCTCCACCGTTTATTCTGAGTTCCAGAACTCCCATCTTTTCCAACTGATCAAAGATGGACTTTAGATTGCTCAGCGGCAGCTCTTGTGCATTGGCTTTTCCTGCGTCAGCAAAGCAGTGAAGACAAAGTAAGTTGCATCGACTCGTTATGAAGACATCCACAGAGGCGGGAGCTGACAGAAAGGGAAGTGTAAATCTTTCGTACGCTTCAGAGCTTATCCTGATCCTCTCAGGCGGCTTCGCCTTTTCGATGTCAGCGTCACCTTGAACATAGCCCGATTCTTTCATGTGTTTGAGGAACTTTTCGCATCTTTTGTAATTGATTCCTATTTCTTTTGAAATCTCCCGAGCGCTCGCAGATTTGTCATAGATGCATTGCAGGATCCTTGATTCCTCGGCATTCAAGAACTCTGTGTTGACTCTTCTGTAGTCGAATACTGCGTGAGTGTTGTAATATTGAGGCTCAGATCTGAGTATGGCCGTGGAGCTGAGCGAGAGCTTTTCAGACATGATCGTCACACTTTACATCGACAATTTGCGAGTCAGCCATAAAAACATGTCTTCACTTAGCTTTTTCAAATCAACTTGGATGCAAAAATTCTAATACTGAATGAGACAATTAAAGGTCCGGGGATATCATTTGAGGAAAGGAAATGTTGATGCTCTGAGCTTGAAGCGAGGTCCAAGCGAAAGTGGCATACTGGCGCCTCCACCTCAGCCTCATCCTGTCGGAGGAGAACTAGCGCCGATTGACACCTTTTCGGTGTTCATGTCGCAATACGGGTTTTTGTTGATCCTTGTACTGCTGATACCCTTGGCCTTCATACTGTACAAAAAGCGGAGTTCGGTTATGAACTTGCTCGTGCGGGCGCACATGGCGTTCTGGCGATTGGTTGGCTAGACAGCCCTTTTCTTTTTTTCGCAGCAGTTGAGCAGCGATAGATCCGATCAATCCTTCATAATCGGCCCAGTTACTTGGGCTTTATGCCCTGGACTCTTATGCTAGCAACCGAATCTTCGAATTTTCTTGCTCTATTAATGGAGATCTTCGCTTTCTTTATCACGGCTTTCACAGTGGGGTCATCAACAACTGTTTCCATCGGAAACAAGTTTTCCTCAATCACCCTCACGTCGCGGAAACCCGCCTGCTTGATCAACTCAAGATACTTGGCCTTCATCAACGCGCCAGCCACACAGCCAACATAAGCTTCCACGCTTTTTCTCACCGCTTCAGGAAGCTCCTTCAACAGGACGATGTCCGAAATCATCAGTCTGCCAGCGGGCTTTAATACTCTGAAGACCTCTTCGAAAACTCTCTTCTTGTCGGGTGAAAGATTGATAACGCAGTTTGAAATGATAACGTCAGCAGTGTTGTCAGCAACAGGCAGATTCTCGATTTCGCCGAGACGAAACTCCACGTTTCGGTGCTTACTCTTTCTAAGGTTCTCCCTTGCCTTGTCAAGCATTTCAGGCGTCATGTCCACTCCGATGACGAAGCCTTTTTCTCCAACCCTTTTTGCAGCGAGAAAACAGTCAAGCCCTGCGCCTGAACCCAAGTCAACAACAGTTTCTCCTTCTTCTAAAGATGCCAAGGCGACTGGATTGCCACATCCCAGGCCTAAATCTGCACCTTCGGGAACAGATTCCAACTCTTTCGCACTGTAGCCGATTTGCTTGCTCGCTGATGTGCAGCAAGGTTTCTCATTTTTGGCCACTTTAGCGTAGCCTTCCCTTACCATTTTCTTTACTTTTTCTTCCTTCACACCGATCTCCTCCTACTTCAAGATCTCCTTGAGCATTGGCCCAAGCATAGTTTTCACTGAGCTGCCGAGATCCTCAGCCTTAATCATCATGATACAACACACTTCACCGTTGCGTTCGCAGCCGATCACAGCCAACTTATCATTCGGCTTCAGCCGTGCTTTGTCCCTCAAGTCTTTCGGAAGGACTATCTGTCCTTTCGCGTCTAACGTCACGACAGCATCAACCTTGCAGCATCCGACGTTGCTTGTCATTTTCCATCCGCATAACATAATATCGGTCGGAATATTTAGGCTTTTCGGAAAAATAAGAATATTCAGAAATATCCTACCGACCCATCGAAACTTTACGGACTACATTGTGACTCTACGGACTAAATCGCCAGCGTGAGCAGTTCTGCGATGTCCAAGATCTGTATCTTGCCCTCGGCTCCGGTGGTTTTGACAGCGTCTTCAAAAGTCAATATACAGTACGGACAAGCTGCGGCTAGAATGTCCGCTCCGGCTTCTACGGCGTCTTTCACGCGGGTTTCCGCCAGACGGGGACCTGGGATATCAACCCACATCCTTCCGCCACCGCCTTCGCAGCAGACGCTTCTGGCTCTCGAACGGTCAAACTCCAACAGCTTCACGCCTGGCACGCTCTCAATGACTTTGCGTGGTTCATCATAGACGCCGTTCTGTTTTCCCAAGAAGCAGGGGTCGTGATAAATCACTTTCTTGTTCATTTCCTTCGAGAACGTGAGTTTCTTCTCATCAATGAGTTTCGCAAGCAACTGTGTATGATGGAGGATCTCAAAGCTTGTCTGGTTGTACCTGTTCTTAAAAGCATGATAGCCGTGTGGGCAGTTTGTGACGGCTTGTTTTATGTTGTATTTGCTGAAGGTCTTCATGTTTTCTTCAACTAGAAAATCGAATAGGCCTTTTTCGCCCATGCCATAGACTTCGCTTCCGCAGCAGTTTTCCTCATCGCCCAAAATGCCAAAGTTCAAGCCGGCTTTCGTGAAGACGGTTGCAGCGCTTTTGGCTACATTCTGGATTCTCGGATCATACGCTGATGTGCAGCCGACGAAGTACAGGACGTCTGCCCCTTGGGAAATGTGCTTAAGGTTAAGCCCTTGCATCCATTCGGAACGCTTGTTACGTATTCTTCCCCATGGATTACCATTCTTGAAAATACTTTCCAACGCGTCGCGGATAGTCGGCGCAATCTGGCCTTCCTCAACTGCCATGCCGCGAATGTCGATCAAAAACTCGTATGGATTCAAATCCTTCGGGCATCGAACGCCGCAGGTGCTGCATGTCGTACAGCTCCACAGCTCATTCTGTGAGTGAGGGGTCAATTTGCCCAGAGTGGCAACTTCACGCATGTACTTCCTAACGTTCAAATTCGCTTTCTTTGCAACGGGACAGCTACCAGTGCACGTTCCACATTGAATACATTCAAGAAGCTTATGTTTCTGGGCAAGCTCTTGAGCATTCATATCGTCCATCACTTTTTGATGAAAAAGGAGCATAAGGTTATTAAAGCGTTTTCCCGTGAATCAAATAAAACAAATGTTGATCGTGGAGATTGCCGTCAATGGAGAAGAAATCCCCTAAAATCGGCATTTTCGTGTGCGAATGCGGCGGCAACATAGGCGACGTCGTAGACGTCAAAGCAGTTGTTGAAACTGTTAAGAACTGGGATGGTGTTGCCGTAGCCAAATATCACAAGTACCTGTGCTCCAAACCGGCTCAGGAAATGATTCTTGACGCCGTGAAGAAGGAAAGTCTGGACCGCGTCGTGGTTGCCAGTTGCACACCGCGTATGCATCTTGCTACTTTTCAAAGCGTTTTAGAACGAGCCGGTTTGAACCCGTTCATGCTTGAATTCGTGAACATCCGCGAACAAGACTCGTGGATCCTCGGTCCCCATCCATCGGCTGAGGCCACAAAAAAAGCCATTAGCCTCATCAAAGGCGGTTACGAGCGCAGCCGCGAGCTTGAACCGTTGCAGACCATCAGTGAAAAAGGTTCCAGGGAGATCCTGATCATAGGCGGAGGAATTGCCGGGATCACGGCTGCATTGGAGCTTGGTTACTTGGGCTATAAGGTTCATCTCGTTGAGCGAAAACCCAGCATTGGCGGCAACATGGCCAAGCTCACAAAGGTTTTTCCAACCTTGGACTGTGCACAGTGCATTTTGACTCCGAGGATGGCAGAGGTCGGCAGGAACACGAACGTTAACTTGTACACATACGCTGAGGTCCAAAAGGTAAGCGGACGCCCAGGCAACTATGACGTGAAGGTGCGCATGAAGCCCCGGGGCGTCGACGTTCAGAAGTGCAGAAGCTGCGGCGTGTGTACGAAAGTGTGCCCAGTGTCTGTCCCAGACGAATTTAATGAGGGCTTGGCGCAGAGAAAAGCAGCTTACATCGAGTTTCCACAAGCCGTGCCTTCGGCCTATACCATTGACTTCAAGGCTTGCACGAAATGCCTGAAATGCGAGAAGCTTTGCCCGGCAAAGGCCATCAGCCTTGCAGACCAGGGAAGCACAATCGATTTGCACGTCGGCGGCATAATCATGGCCACGGGCTACGAGCTCTACGACGCGAAGAAACTTGAGACTTACGGTTATGGCAATTACAGAGACGTTATCACGATGATGGATCTGGAAAGGTTCGTTTCTGCCACGGGTCCAACAGGCGGGTACATAAAAAGGGCTGACGGTAGCGACGTCAAACGGATGGCCATCGTGCTGTGTGCAGGTTCGCGTGACAAGAACTACATTCCGTATTGTAGTCGCATCTGCTGCATGTACGCGTTGAAGCAGGCGTTCGTGCTTAAGAAAATGCTCGGCATCGATGTCAGCATTTACTACACGGATATCCGGGCCACGGGCAAAGGCTACGAGGACCTTTACTGGCGGGACGAAGAAGCGGGCGTCACCTTCATACGCGGCAAGGTCGCCGAGGTCTACAAGGACAACAAGACAGGCAAGCTCGTTGCCGTTGCCGAAGACACGTTAACGGGCGAGATGACGGAAGAACAGTTTGACATGATTGGACTGGCTACACCGATGGTTCCGCCCGAAGGTTTGAAAGAACTGGCTGAGAAAATGAAGGTCTCCATCGGCGAAGACGGGTTCATAACAGAGAAGCATCCGAAGCTTGACCCAGTGGATTCGCTCGTAACTGGAATTTATGCTTGCGGTTGCGCATTGAGCCCGAAAGACGTGCGAGACACGGTGTCAGACGGCCTAGGCGCATCTGCTAAAGCCGCCTTATTCTTGAAAAGCGACTACGTCACAACCAGTCCAGAAAAAGCCTACGTAATCACTGACCTGTGCAACGGCTGCAAAGCGTGCGTACCAGTTTGCCCGACAAACGCGATAAGCATGGGCGAGAACAAGGCCAAGATTGACCCGTTCCTCTGCACCGGTTGCGGGGCGTGCATACCCGTTTGCCCACAGGAAGCCATTGACTTCAAGAACTCGACAGGCAAACAGGTAATCGCTTCGCTGAGAGGAGTCTTGGCTGACAAGGATCCTGGCGAAGTCAGAGTTGTAGCCTTCGTTGACAAGAACGTTGGCTACACGGGCATGGACTTTCTAGGCCTGGATCGCACCAATTATCCGGCGAACATCCGCATCGTACCAGTTCCAACAACTGCGATACTGGGGTTGAAGCATCTGCTCTACGCCTTCGGTTACGGGGCAGACGGCGTCTTGGTGATTGAGGGAACCCAGGAAATCGACGAAAAATTCACGAAGAAACGGATGATTGAGATGGGAAGGGAACTGGCGAAATACGGTATTGAAAACATGCGGGTGCGCTACAGCTACGTGCCACTGCCAGTCTACAAGAAAGCCGCAGAACTGTTCACAATGTTCACCGACAGGATCAAAAAGTTCGGGCCGCTCCCGGAAGACAAGCGTAACTCAGTAAAGGAAAAGATCAAAGCCTAGGCGCACACCATAGAAATGGTGCCAATAGCTAAACACATTATTAGCGAACTCGAGAGAAAGCTTAGAACTTTTCCTTTTTTCATATGTCATGACCTCGTTGCATATGAACAAGGTGTGAAAATAAAAGAGTTCAGATCATCTTGAGTGCAATATCAGGGGTACACACGCCCTAGATTTAATTTTCCTTGACTCCTCTAGTCTGCCCCAGAAGGACAGCATATATACATTTTAGCTTCTTATTGTTAATCGAGTCGATTAAGATGAACAGTACAGGCATTGGAAAAAATCCAAAGGTTGTCTGGACCATTTTGGTTGTCCTGCTGTGTTCACTTTCCGTCTCGCTAGGATTCAACATTTACCTGTTCTCCAAAATGGGTCATGAAAATTGGGGACACAAAGACGAGACCTCTCTCCCAATAGAGGGCCATTTCAGCCAGATGTGGGATGCCTTCTCAATAAGAATAACGCCAGATAGGGCAGTGCTGTCAGTCACATACGATCGATACTTCAATGTCTCTGTCACGGCCTTGTACTGGGCGCCGTTTCAGTCTGAGCCTCGTACATTCAATTT
>Ga0315268_10001020_pt1 | contig 32804 bp, 45 predicted proteins | sample C1_top_MG_FD_204535 | JGI IMG/M metagenome (GOLD analysis project Ga0315268, IMG submission 204535) | Sediment microbial communities from Yellowstone Lake, YNP, Wyoming, USA - C1_top | ecosystem: Environmental > Aquatic > Freshwater > Lake > Sediment | place: USA: Wyoming | collected 2017-08-01
ACTGTGGGTAAAAAAAATTGAGGAATCAAAAGAATTAGTTAAAAAATACATTCATTACGCTCGAAAAATAACACCCTCCTTCACAGAAGAAGCAAAAAACACATTGAAAGAATCATACTTGGCTCTGAGAGATTATCAAACCACGGAGAACAGAGCAATACCCATCAATGCACGATATAGAGATGCTCTTGCCAGAATATCCATCGCAATAACTAAGTTACACTTATCAGAGATTGTAACAAAAGAATATGTTGAAGAAGCAAAAAAAATAATTTTTGAATCATTGATTGGAATAGCAATTGACCCAGAAACAGGAAAGTTTGATGTCAATATTATTGAGATTGGAAAAAGCACCAGTAAAATAAATCGAATAGCAGTGATTGAACAAACACTGATTGACCTGAAGGAAGCAGATATTATGCAAATTCACAGGATGCTCAAGGAAAAAGGAATTGATATACAATTACAAGAACTCGAATCACACATTACACGAATGCTCCGAGACGGTTTAATATTTGAACGAACACGAGGAATATACAGACCACTATAACTTACCGAGGTAAATGAAATGGTATTGAACGAATCGAATTTGTGGATGCATCATTTGAAGAAGTTTTTGAAGAAAGACGTTGTTGTTGAAACCCAGCAGGGCGATGTGGTAATGGGTAATCTGAGAGCTATTGGATATAATCACATAAACGTCATCATCAAAACAGACAAAGAGCGAATCCTGATGAAGAATGTTGCAAGCGTGCGATACTTACTCGACCAAGAAGAAAAATCTGGGGAAGAGAATGCCTGAAGAGACAATCAACGAAATAATCAAGGTTGAGCAAATAGTTCGAGAAGAACTCAGAAGTGACATCAGAGCGAGAAATGAGGACAAATGGCTTACCTACAAAATTATGCGTAAGTTCACACCGATGTATCTCAAGTTTGAGGACTTCTGCAAGATACCAAGCTTTGAGACCATCAGGAGAACTAGACAGCAGATTCAGAATGGCGATAAATTATATCCTCCGACGAGCGAAGAAGTGCTCGCAAAAAGGCAGAAGCGAGAAAAAGTTTTTAGGGAGTATTTTGTAAAATGACTCGATGCAAGGCTAATACGTTGAGTGGTACTCGGTGCACGCATACTACTGCGGTGGGAGACCTTTGCTTAGTTCACTTCATGCGTAAGAAGAAGATTCGCTACAAAACGTGGAACAAGGATGATTGAGGGGAATTGTTATGGAAAAAACTGAAATTATTGTTGACGGAGTGAAATACGTCAAGGAAAACACGGCGAGTGAGAGAAACTGCGGAGTGATGGATTCCGCAAATGTTGCGATGGTGCTCGCAATCGAAGACTCGTATTATGAGGATAACGAGAACATCATTCATTTGCCAAAACCAAGTTTGAGACTCAAAAAGAATGGCACGCTCGCAGAATTCGATACGAAGTTTGGCTCAGAAAAAGCGAAGAGCAAGAATGGAACAATCATCAGCGTTGATTACATCAAGTTTGCGAGGCGAATCATTAATCTCTTGAACGGTGATGCAATCAACACAGAAATCGACTTCGTTGTATATGAGGGTTGGAACTCAAAAAACGAGTTCATCAAAGATTACCCGATACTGTTGGTATATGGTAATAGGGGCGTGATGATTGCGCCACGAGTAGAGAATGATTAAGATTGGTGAGTGCAAGCGAGAGTAGGGGTAAAACATATCCTCTGAGACCGCCTGTGTAAGAGTTTCAGAATCACCTCTTAGCTCGGCACAGTTCACCAAAAAAAGGGTAGAGGGGCACTGGCTCTTACCTGCGTGGAGTTCATGACTTTGGCAGGCACTTAGGGAATCGAGTACAGCCCCGCCCTAATTCAAATGAGAAAAAAATGATTGAGCGAAAAATATGTCCATGTTGTGATGAATTCGTTGATATTGAATACAACGATGATTATTACTTTATGAATCGTTGGGCGGGAAAGCCCACCATCTTTTAGTGGTGGGATGAAAGCCCACAGTCAACAATCAAGCGATACATCGAAGAACAGAAGGGAAAATGATTGATATGAGACCCGAAGTTAACATTTTGATTCGTCGCAAATGCGAAACTTGTGACAAAGCAGGAGGCTGTGAAAACTGCCTTTTTTACGAAGAACCATGAGAAAAATTATCCATAAATACATAATGAAAGAATACGATGCAGAGACCAACAAGATGGTGGGCTACTCGTATCTTTGCAATTGGGCTGTTGGAGCGAACTGGCTAAAAACAGACATCGCAAACAAGAGAGTCAACTGCAAGAATTGTTTGAGGGCAATCAAGAAGTACAAAAAAGAGTGCCCAGACAAAGACATATCATTCATACGAAACTTGTAAAATGTCAAACAAACGCAAAGTCACGAGGTATATATTCAATTTCAAATTGTTGGAGGGATACGAGTTGGTTAAAGAAGAAAAAGCGTCTGAAACAGACAAGGAATCGCTGTCACAATCATTCAAGGAATACTTGTGGATAAGTAGTGAGGGCTGGCATCAAGCACGAAGTCTTGCAGGAGATTTGCAGAAAGCAGCAACACTCCTCAACAAAAGAATTGATAACTCTAATGATAAAAGCCAGCTCGCAATCGACGCAACAAAAACACTCAATAACTTGCTCAAGGAGTTGACAATGCAAGTCCAAAAAGTAAGCGACCAACAACGACTGATGTACCAGTCAATGATGGAAATAAACAAGGTGCGAGTAGAACAAGAAAACACATTAGCACTGAGAACACTGCACCTCGAACAAGCAATGGAGCGATTGCTCATAGAAAAGTACGGGGGAGCAAAATGATGTCTGAAATATCAATCAGAAAAAGAATTGCTTTTTTGAGAAATTTAGATGAGCACAATCTCGAAGATTGGGAAAAAGAGCGATTTAATCACGAAGTAGTAATTCTGCTGAAAGTATTGGAGGAAGCATAACAATGAGCACCAACATTACTGTTTTTGTTGACGGAAAAACATATCAGGGCAAAAAGCGTAGCATGACTATGAGGAATTATCAGCAAGCACAAAACTCGGCGAGTCTTGCCATTTTTGGATGGTATCTGAGTATGAGTTTTTGTGTATTAATACTTATTATTCATGGCTGGGAACACTTACAAGAATACCTATTCTCATACACCATATTTTTTTCCCTACTCGTACTGAGCCATATGTATTGCACACTATCTCTCCTCATAAACACGAGCATCGAAGAAACAATTGAAATAAAGAAACTTAAAAAGTAGATAACTTGGTCTTCCATAATAAAATGATGACATTCTCAGAGAGATTCCAAGTGAAGATAATTCATAATGGCTGTGCTCAAGAAATTGTTATAAAAAATCACTATTTGCATAGACAAGCACCTTGCAGCTTTGCATTCGGATTATTCGATAAACAACAACTGAACTTCTTTGACCAGCCAACGTTGGTCGGTGTAATAATGTATGGTACGCCATCATCATCACCTCTCAGACGTGGAATTTGTGGGGAGGATGAATCGGATAATGTGATTGAACTTACTCGGTTATGGATAAAGGATGGACTACCGCAGAATGTTGAAAGTCACCTCATTACAAAAACAATGAGGAAAGTAGATAAGGAAATTATTGTGAGCTTCGCAGAGCCACAAAAAGGTCATCTTGGAATAGTTTATCAGGCATGCAGTTGGCTCTACACGGGTCTCTCTGCAAAAAGAACAGATTGGACTGTTAAGGGAATAAATAAACATGGGCAAACAATAGCAGATAAATATTCAGCAGAAGAAGTCAGGAATATTTTCAAAAATAAATTCAGTCTTGAAAAAAGACCACAAAAACACAGATATGTTTATTTTAATTGTGGGAGACTGCGGAGAAAGGAACTTTTTAAAAAACTTAATTATCCGATAATGCAATATCCTAAGAATAATAAAGAAAGTTTTTTAAACTCGAAAGACTCAGCGAATACTGATGGCAAAGCGAACAAAAGTAACGACTAGCTTCTGGGCAACAACAAGGGAAGGAAAGAAAAAGAAAGTAACATTCTTGGTGAGGAGATAATGCTGACACTGAGAGACGTATTAATCATTGTGAACGTCACAGCAGTCATAGGATTCCTTCTCGGCGGAATACTATTTTTCATTGTAGGGGCGATGATTGGAGTGACGGTCTCAACTATTGTTTTTGAAAAACAAAAGATAAGAGGAGTTTGGTAAAATGGGATACCCGAGAGACAGTCAGAAGTGGGTCAAGCTCACTCGTTACCACATCCTCGAAAAAATAATGCAAGAAGAAAACAAAGGCAACCCCATCAGCATCACCGAATTATACCAATACTTCAACGTCAAAAAGCAAGTCATCGTCGGAAGAATCAGAAGCCTCTACGGAGACTCATACATCAAGCCACTCAAATACGCAACCATCTTCCCCTCAGACATCAACGGGGACTCAAGATGGGTTCTTGGCGCAGCAGCCAAAAAGTGGCTCAAATATCACAACGACCACACATTCCTTTCACAGAGAAACAAGGGATACCAGGCTAAGGCTGACTTCATTGGTGTGGCGAGCAAAAAATACGTCAACAAAAAACAGATAGACTACATATGACCACTACTGTAAAGTTGGAAGTGCTCAACGACCCAGAACGAATCCTCAGAACCATAAACACAAAGATGCGAGTCAACACACACATCATCGAACAATACAAAAAAAACATTGTTGAACTCGAAAAAGAACAAGAACTGTTGAAACAACGATTGCTTAAAATCGTAGAGGGAGAACATGAGTCTGGAACGTAACTGGCATCGTGTAGCACCGCATATTCTTGGTAATGAATACTTCAAGAAGTTTGTGTGCATACAATTATTCACCATGCCAGAATCAGGAGAGAAGTTCCACATTCTCGCAATCGGCGACGTTGCATCAGGAAAATCAGACATTGGTTTGAGCATCACCAAAATCATGCCTCAGGCACGTTATTGCTCCAAAAAAGTAACGGGCGTAGGATTGGCTGAAGCAGTCAGAGACACTGACAAAGGAATCGTTATCGTTGATGAATTAGACAAAATCGAACAAGAAGCAAGAAACTCCCTATTAGAGTGCATGCAGACAGGATTCATCACGAGCGACAAATTCGGAGACCACCAAGTAATACAAGCACGAATCAACATCCTCGCACTCTGCAACCCAACTTCGAGAACACTCTCAAGAACATATAGCGCAGCACGACAAATAATGTTCAGCATGCCACTCATCAGCAGATTCCACACATTCATACCCGTGTATGGCGTCGAGCCAGACAAATACGAGCGAATCAGCGTAATGAAGAACGACTCATCACTCAAAAACGACGCAGAATTCCAAAGATTCGGGGAAGAAATACAAAAAATCAAGGAAGAAACACCAGAAGTCCGCATCAACCAAGACATGGCAATACAAATCGGCAGATACGTCAAATCACTCAAGCTCTCAAGCCCTAACAGAGAATACATCACTCCGAGAACCATTGAGGGAATCCAGTCAGCAGTCAAAGCAATCGCACGAATGAATCGGAGATGCGAAACACAACCATCCGACTTTGACGAAGTCAAGAAACTCTACGAGGCACTGCAAAAAAGATGATGAGTTGTTGTAGGGGTTGCAAAGAAGAATTTAATTGTGCTTTGCTTCATTGTATAAATCCATACCTACACAAGACAAAAAATATAAAAGGGAGGGACTGATTGATTTATTTGATAAAATAATTGAGCTACTCAAAAAACAGAATATACACGAAGGGTTATTGCAAAAAGACAAAGCTTATCAACAATTTGTAGCTCTATCAATGGATTGCACAAATATCAACAATACTTGGTTGACAGCAATGACCCAGCATGTAATAGAAACATTTTTATAATCCATTACCAAAATGATTTCTGAACACAATGTGGCAAACGCTCGTGACAAATGCTTACTCAACACAAGTAATGGTAGCGTATGCGTTACCCATCTTAGTAAACAAGTTCCAGAAAAGGACAGAGTACGACTCGGCAATGAATGTCCTGACAATTGGAGTGACGCTGATGATATTGTACTCAAAAAAGTTATTTTGCGAAAAGGTCAGCCCTGATGGATGTTAAATCTTTGGCTTTGACGTATGGCGGAGTAGCCTTCCTCGTAATTGTTGGTATCTTCCTCGTAGTTCCAATAATTAACGCTTCAATCATTTGGTACAAAACAGGAAACAAGATTCCATTCATTGATTCCACAGCAGGAGCTTTTTTTTTGGCAGAAAAAGATATTGCGACGCAAACAGCGAAGCTTGACAACAAGGAGCTTGCAAACGTTGCAAGAGTATTCATAATCAAAGACTTGTTCGTAGTGGCAGGATTCTATTATTTGCTCTCAAAACTCTACTTCTGGGCAATGGGCAAGCTGCACACAGAAGGAGCATGGGCACAATTCTGGATATACGTCCCCGTCACCCTTATGACGCTCGCATTCCTCGAATTCATCTACATCCTCGTAGCACACCAAGAAGCATACATTCCAGGAACAGGCATCGCATCACTCATCAAGGTCATATTCACAAATCCACAAATACTTTCAGGAATAAATCTTAACCCCGCATAGCCAACACACAAGGCAGGTATCACATGAAAAAAGAAATAGTTGGCTTAGACAAAGACATTATTTTGTATCTCCAGAAAAATCCGAACAGCCAAATCATCCAAATAAGCAGGGGCATCAACCGCAGAAAAGGCACAGTCTACAAAGCCTGCATACGCCTCAAAAAACGCAGCTACATCTTAGAACACAGAACCAGCCCACTGCAAGGCGGAAAACTCTTCTTGAACCACGACCTCGTAAGCATCAAGAAGGGAGAAACCAACTATAAGCCAATCATCGGCACACTCATACTCATAAACGCAATCGGAATACCAACAAGTTATTTCTTAAAAGAATACAAACTCATCTTCGTGCTCATCGCAAGCAGCATCACAGCAGTATTACTCATAGCAACCATCGACGTTTTTTTCAGCGAAGAACGAAAAGTGGTTGCAAAAGAACCAGTAATCGACGACAAAGCAACAGAAACAACGCCAATTCTGTGAAGTGGTTTCCACGCCCAAAATCAGTGCACAAAACTTTTGTTCTCAGACGACTCAAAAGCGGTTTCCACCGTAATTCGACGAGTGTTTATATAGTACCCTCCCTAAATCAGTCGCATCGGTACACAATCAGTATTGTGTGCACAAACCAAAAAAACAAGATACGGAGGAAAAAAGCAGATGAACGAAAAAACAACAACCGTTCTGATTGTTCTATTGATTGTTGCTGTCATAGGAATTGGATGGATGCAATTATCCAAAGCCCCAGCTTCAATCGTGACAACCACATGGAACGGCGAAATCAATGCTGCGTGGGTAACATCCGCAGATACTGTTGGCAAATCAACAGGAGTAGTTGTGAACGACACCTTGTTCAACATGACCAGCATGGCTGCATTTGACACTGGTTACGCAACAATGAAAATCGAAGTCAGCCCAAATGTCAAAGACATCGTTGTCAAGACAGAACAGGCAACAGGAGCAACACACTTCCTCGCCCAAGACTTCGCAGTTGTTGAAAGCGACCCAGATGCGACCTCTGCACTCGTGCAGGCAACAAGCATCGAAAAAATCAATGACAAAGCCGACATCAGAGCAACCATAACCTACGAGTTCACGAAGAGTGTTGATGTCTTTGGACAGCTCACCTTCAACAACGACCAGGATGCAGCTCTTGGTGCAGGCGCACTCAGTACCGTCAAAGTCAGTGCTGGACAAGCCGACAGAGACCACGACGAAGTATTGATGTATGTCATCAAGTAAGCAACCAAAACCAATTTTTTTAATTTTTTTTTTCGTTTCAAAAATAACGTGGGTGGGAAACCAGCAATGAATACTGTCGAAAAAGTCATCTTAGTTCTCATCGGCATAGCCATCATACTCGTCGCAATCCCCCAGACTCGTGCACTCTTTCAAGGCAGCAGAGTCATAGCAGACCTCTCAATCAGCAGAGGCGTTCTCGCAGCACCAGCATTCAACGATGCGCAAAGCACTATCAAAGCATCAAAGAATCCGCTCGCAATTGTTGGCGGGCTCATATCAATACCGTTCACTGGCGAAAAAGAAGTTCTCAGAATGTACGTTGACGGCGCACAGTGCGCCGAAACAAGCTTCAATATAGATAGGGGCGCAAGCACGCAACAAACTATTTATTGTTCTGGACTCAGCAAAGGAACTCACAGCGTAAGAGTAGACCTTGTGACTCCAACAACTATCTCTGATTCAATCTCAGCACAGGTGACACTACAATGAAATACAACATTGATGAATTAACTTATGATTCAAAACTTGGACAAGTTAAACTAAGTAAGAAACATCACCATGTACACACTATTTTTGTAAAAGATTTTCCAAGAAAAGAAATTCTATTGTTAATACAAGGAGGAAGTTCAATATATTCAGTTAAACCATCTACATCATACAGACGAGCGAGTAAGGTGGGGATAATCTCAACAGTGTGGCATGAAAAAGGAGCATTCTGTCATTTATATGATAAAAAAGGTATACTGGACTGTGGGGCAAAAAAATGAAACTCGACCTTTCATCAATTAAGCTTTGGGTAATCCTCGGCATAGCAGGACTCCTCACAGTTCTCTTCACGCTCTTCGGATTCTTGTTCATCATCAACTACTTTATGAGCAGCGTCATAAAAATACTTGGAATCGCAGCAATAGCAGTAGCGTTTTACTTCATGCTCCAAAAAGAAGAAAGAACACAAAAATTCGGGTACTGGGCAGTTGTGTTGGTCGGAGCAGCACTCATCTTCATACCATTCGCATCATTCAACTTGCTCGCAACTATTCAGCCAATGACGTGCGCAGGAAGCTTTACTTACACGACAGCAGAAATCACAACGTCACCAAACCTTGCTTACCAACAAGTATATAGAATAACCGCAATACCAACAGGAGAAAGCGAGTGCCTCGCAATCAGTTGGGACTCAAAAACAGCTCCGCAACCAGGAACAAGCGTTGCTCAAGGAAGCATCCAAATGATGAGTCACGCAGTACAATACAGGCTCACACAAAAATCAGCAGTAACAGACATCGTAGTATCAAAAACGCAGAAAACCAGCGCAACAGAGTGCACAAATTATTGTGGTGGAACAACAGACCCCAACCTCAGACTCATCAGAAGCTGGTATCAGGGCGGACTCCCCTTCATCAACCACGACTGCGCCTGCATCTACGACGAAACAATCGGAAACCTCAAATCAGCAGGCGACAAAACACACAAGTGGAACGCACTCCTCAGCATCAGCAACGCAGGAGAAGCAACGCTCTCAGACACACAACTCAGCGCAACCATCGGCGACAAAGCATACATCGTGTGGCAAGGCAATTATTTGGCAAACAAAGAACCAAGCACCGTGTACGACGTCTTCTTCAACAACAACGGAGCAGTCAACATGGTTAATGGATTTGTTGCAACAAACGCAGTGACATATGCTAACTCGTGCTCAATTGCTAGCACCGCAGACGCAGATAATTGTGCCCTCGCATACAACAATGGTGTGCTCGCACAAGTATCAGGTAATGGCGGAATAACCGCCTACAAGCAAGCAAACCCGACAACAGTTGACTCGGTGACAATCCTGCCAGACACACTCACCATCAACACAAAAGAATCAGACGTAACCCCAGTATTCAAACTGGATTTGAACGCAGCATGGCTCGGCATCCAAAAGAATTGTGGGCAACCAACACTCAACTGCCCCTCGAGCACGGTCTCGCCATACCAAAACCAAGTTGGCAACTTTGAAGTAAGACTCACCAACGCAGGAAGCCTGCAAGGAAGCTTCTCGCTCCAAAGCAACTGCCCAGGCATAGCGGGACTCTTAACCGCAATACCTTTGAAAGCAGGAGCAAACAACCTCGTTGGCCTAAGCATGTATTCATCCCTTGCAAAGAGCGGAACATGCAGCATCACTGCTTACGACATAGGCTGCCCTGACAGAACCAGCACCTGCACAGCCAGCTATGACATCAAACAAACACCAACACCCATTCCATCACAAGTCTGCGGAAACAATGTGTGCGAAGGCTCAGAAACATGCCAGAGCTGCACAGCAGATTGTGGTGCGTGCCCAACCGAACCAGTCACACCCACAACGTACATCAACTCAATCTGGTACTGGATTATAGGCATCTTGGTGTTACTCATCGCAGGATATTTTGTGTGGACAAAAACAAGCGTAGGAAAACAAATAACTGAAACCATCACAAAATGGTTCAAGTAAGGAGGAAAAAATGATAGTTGGAATACTTGGAAGCGTCTCAGGACTCGTCCTGAAAATGAAGAAGTCATGGAATGACACCATCAAGATTCTCTCAGGAATGGGGGGAATCATCGCAGCAGTGACCTTCGTGTTCGGAGTAATCGGATTCTCACTCCTGAAAACTGTTGCAGCAACAATGACGACCGAAATACCAGCGAGCATAGCAGTTGTGATTGCGAACATGAACCCACTCATCGCTGGGCTCATGGCTGGCATTGGCGCAGGCATCGTATTCATCGTATCTGGATTGCTCGGAGCACTCATCTACGAAGGAGGCATCTGGCTCTTGCACCTCGTCGGTGTCAAAGTCGGAAAGAAGTAATTGTCCTGAACAAACCTGCCATAGAAAAAGTTTCGCCCCCAATACTCCCCGAAAGGGGAGGAGCAGGGGTGCATTATTACATTCACAATATTCAATAAATACTGAAAGGAGATGATTTGAAATGGCAAAATACTCAAACAAAAGCGAACACGAAGACCTGATTTTTGGCTTCATTTCAAAAGACCCAAGAATCCTGCTTCATTATTTGCCACTCGAAGCAGCAATAGTCATATTCCTCGCATTCCTCGGAATCAATCTCTTTTCAATCTGGCTACTCATAGCACTCTATTTGTTGCTCGCACTCGTCGATATGGGAGTGCACGCAGTATTCAATGTTCCGTGAGATGTAAAATGTCAACCTGTAACTCGTTCAAAACTGCGAACAAGCTTGTCTGCCACGACTACGCTGGCGGTAGCGGACCTCACGGTAAAGGCAGAACGTGCATACGTTTTGTGCCACAAAATGTGAGGGTATGCGCTGACTTCGGAAAAAAGGGTCACGGAAAGCTCTCAGCAGCAACAAGGGAAAGAATTAAGGAGTCAGTTCACGAAGGAAAGTTCGGCGGAACAGGAACATTTCATTCAATCAGTGCGTGCGAAGCACAAGTCAGAAAACAACTCGGAGAAGGAGTGCCTTACGCTACTGTGAGCAAGCGAGTCAACCTCATCAGAACATTCAACAAGTGCAAGAGCAGCCCCAATAAAAAGATTTGCAGAGTTGCGAATCCGTGCGAAGAATACTTGCGGAGCTGGAAAAGATGAATAACCCCTCAAAATATGTTCTCATTGGTCTCGGAGTCTTCGTCGTTCTTATCATAGTTCTTAGGTTTGCAGGAATGCTCAACATTTATTCGCAAGTCACTACGGCAAAGCAGTGCACAGTCGCAATGGGTCAGAATAGCCAAGTGAGTGCGAGCTGCGCTTACGTCTCAGACCTCATTCACGAAGGTAATGGCAATTCAGAATCTGGCATCAGCATCACTCTCGCAGACAGCTTAGAGCCACAAATAATAAGTAACTACATCAACTTCAACATAAAGACAAATCCAGCATTCGTCGCCTGCCTTGATGCAGACTGCTCACGATTTGTTGCAAAGCCCAATATGGGCATGGAAGCAGCAATCCAAAACGTTGGCGGAAGCTGCACAGACACAACCAGTTATCCCGAATACGCAAACGTGCCGTTCTGCTCAGTTCCAACAGGCAACACACTCACCATCATGTCTGGCGGACTCGCACTGACTGACGAATCAGGGTGCAGGTCATTCCCACCAGCGTGCGGAGTAAGCAACTGCGTTAATTGTTTCGCAGACAAATTTGATAGGTACTGTACTCCGTGCGGAGCAACATATCAGACATCATATACTTGGCAGAAAGCAAGCTCAACAGTGACGTGCTCAAATCCACAAAACAAACAAACGCACATCTGCTCAATAAGCACGGGAACAATTGTGAGCCAAGTCGCAAGCCTGCAATCTTCGGGCAAGTGCAGCATCAACTCAAATTATGGAGTTCTTTCAGGCACAATTGTGGGATTTGCTTCAGCAGGAACTGAATGCGCCCTACATCTCCCTGCGAGCATCCCACAATGCAACCAACCATACGATACTGCGTGCGTAATCTTGACAACACCACTCATTTATGATTGGAGCACCCAGTACATACCCCCTACTGAGACTCCCGTAACACCCCCAACAAACCCCCCAACAAACGAAACGCCCACAGTTCCCCCCACAGTTCAGCCAGCAGGAATCCTCCAAAGCATCAGGGGATTCCTCGCTGTTGCTGCACAATTCGTCATCACGAACTGGATAATCATGCTGATAGCAGTAGGACTCGGCGCATACGCCCTCTACATGCTATTCTGGAAAAAATAGTTTAGACCACAACACGGAGGAGAAAGCAAATGGCAAAAAAGAAAAATATGGAGTGGTTGGAAACCACAGCTAAGTCGATACTGGTAATAGGAGGTATCAACGTAGGATTGGTTGCGCTGAAATTCAACCTCATTGAAAAAGTACTCGGCGTTGCAACAGTAGCTACACGAGTAGTCTACGGAGCAGTCGGACTCTCAGCACTCTACGTCGGATACTGCCTGCTGATGGGCGAAAAGTAATTCGGAGGAACACAAAAAATGGCAACAGCACAACAGCTACGCTTCAAACGAGCAAGCGTGAGTTGTCAGGAAGAGATGAAGGAGAAAATCTTGGACAACCCACGAACAAAAGGACTTCACGCATACGGTGCTTGCATGCGCAAAGAACTCAGGCATAGGAGAACCTAAATGCCGAAAGGAAAGGACAAAACTCCTGGGTTCAGCATGAGTGCTTGCATCACAAAGATGAGCAAGAACAAAAACATCGATGAACCAGGAGCACTTTGTCAGAGCATGTACCAAAAGGTCTCGAAGGGAGAGATGAAGAACGCTTTCCCAGAGAAACCACTGCGTCATGCAAAAAAATAGAAAGAATTAAATAATCGGACTACTCAAAAAGTCACCACAACAAAACAAATCTTTGGCAGGTGATGATTTTTGACTGATTCAGGAAACAAATGGTACGCAATCATAGTCACCATAGCTATGATTGTAACACTCGTGCTCGCATTCCGAGAAACAACGAAGTACAACAAACTAACCGATGATTATAATGCGCTTGCAGCAGTCTACACGCAAGAAAGTGCGTGGGACTGGAACTTTTGCAACGCAAACATCTGCGTGAAGAGCACCAAAGCATTCATCAACCAAACCGACTTCGTGCTCTTATACAAGCAAAGAAGCGATGACGCCAAATACATAATCAGAATGCACAAAGACCAGTGGGAAACATTCAGCAATCAAACTCAATTGTTGCTCGCAACAACAATCGCAAAAACCATTACCAACACAACGATGCCAGAGGGGAACAACACATGGACAAAAAACCAGCAATCATCCTGATTTCGGTATTACTGATTCTCGTCACAGTCATCCGAGCACAAGCAGCACTCAAAGACGAATTCACCGATTACACAACTGCTGGCAATCTCTGTGCTGGTGATGGAAACACACATAATCGTGGAACACAATTCATACCAACATCAACCTATAATATCACCTCTTTCGCAATGCTTTTCAACTCATCAAGTGGCTCAACAACTGCAAACCTCACAGGATACCTCCTCGATGATTCAAATACGCTTCTCGCAACCGCAACCAACAAACTCGTCGGCTCAACGCTTACGGGAACGCCAACGTGGTTCATATTCACAGGAATTAATCAAGAACTCGTCGGCTCAACAACGTATCGACTTGCAGTATCCTGCGAAGGTCAAGATGCTGATGCAGATGTTATTTGGGTATTCACCAACGAATCAGCGTCACTCAGCCAATTCTACGGTGGCTCATTCCCACCAAGCAACTCAGTTTCGGGGTACAGACTTGACTTCAAAGCATATGATTCAACCGTTGTATCGAATGCAAGTATTTACTTTAATTTCACCGAAACATGGGATGCAACGGACAGCCAGCCAGGAGAATGTCAGGGAATAAAGTTGAATGCCACCAGCAACATAAATCTCAACGAGGTATCACAAGGTGCTGGTGGAAGTGCAACAGGAGCATACTTGTACGCAGCAAATGATTCTAATGGCAATGTTTGCAACGATGCAGACAACACAAACTGCATGGATAACTGCGAACTCTTAGCAAGCAGCAACTTCTCATCAGACCTAGCACCCTTCGATTACAATCTCAGCGCAGGAAAAACATACTACATCGTTGGCTGGAGTGGTGGTGCTGGATTTAGTAGAACTTACAAAGCAGTAACTTTCCCAATCAATAATTCAGAAGTCAACGTTCTCAAAGGATTCAATGCGGCTGATGATGGAACATATTTGATTCAAATACACGGAATCAGGTACACACTCGGCGCAAATGTGACACCACCAATACCGCCAGTACCATTCAACGCTTCAAACATCAATGATTGTTTTAACTCAACTGGCGCAGAAAACGTGGAGTATATTGTTCAGTCAGACTTTGTTTCGAGCATAACTGGAGCAACATACTGCATCGATATTCATGCAGCAAATAATATCACTATTGAATTGAATAACCACCTAATAAATATGTCAACCAGTCTCGGCATGTACCTTGGTGGAAACATTACAATGCAAAACGGAGGAGTTGATGTATCAGACGGAACTATTCAAGCTATTGGTGGAGATACAACCATCACCAACACAATAATCAACGGAAATAACATTGTTTCCGTAATTCAGAATGACTTTGGTGGTGAGCCTTCCAGTTCATTATCAATATTTGACTCAACAATAATTGGTACACCAACAGCATCCGCAGTTGTTTGGTTGTACAATGTAACATTTGCAAACATTTCTGGAAACACAATCATTGGAAGACTACCTATAATTTTGACTCTCTTCAGTCGTACATTTTATTCGAGCAACAACGTCTACAATTCGACCAACGCAGGAATTCCTCGCTCATTCACAGTGCAAAACAACGAAGTTTACTCATACAATGACACTATGATTAATGGCGGAGCAGTTGTTGATACTTCAAGACCAGTAACAGTTCTATATGCAGCATACCCAATCATTCTTGACTCCATGAAAACAGTTGGGTACGACCACTTACTCAGAATCGACCAACCAATAGCAGGACTCAACGTCACCATACTTAATCCGAGCGGAGACTATCAGCGATTATTCCAAATATCGGAAAACTCGAGCGTCATATACGATAACCTGATAATTACCGACGTAGATGTTCCTGGATTAATGTACGTTGACTTCGTTAAAAGAAACTCAACTGCGTACTCATATTTCTTCAATTTGTCAAGCACGGGAACTGTGATGGTACAAGATAAATGGTTCGGAGACGACACAATCGACGAATACAGGGGAACAGCATTTATTCAAACTCTCACCACAGCAGCGACATACTTCCAGTTCACATCAACAACCTCAGTACCAAGACTTTACAGAATGGTTAGCTCACCACCGAACATAACGCTCATTAACCCACTAACCACGGTAACAACTTCAGCGTACACACTCGCAGTCGCAACCAACAAAAATGTTTCCTGCAAATATGGCACAAACTACGCACCATATGATAACTTGACCAGCGTGTTTGATTCAACGGGTGGAACACTGCACACACAAGCTCTCGGAGCAGCAAATGGAATCTACACTTTCACAGTTGCGTGTAAAAGCTTGTTCGGTGGAATCGGCAGCGACAACTTCACGGTTGACATAAACATTGCAGCAACTCCGCCATCACACAATAATAATCCAACAACGACAACGACAACAACCACGGGAACAACACCTAGTCTTAGCGGAATAAGCGATTTGTGGAACAAGAAGATTACGCCGTTCTTCAGCAACCTCAACCAAGTCACAGGGTTCACGGTAGCCAACGCAGTAGGAGTCAGCAACCCCAATGTTGCGCAAGCAATCGGAGCATTCATCGTGTTTTGCGTGATTGTTGGATTGGGATACTTGGGATACCTCGGATATGCGTACTTATCTTCGTAGAACTTTTCAGGGCAGGTAATCAGATGTGAAATTGTCGACAGCATTATTATTCATGGTACTCTTTTCCACGCAAACACTAGCCCTCACGATAACCAGTCCGCAGAACAATGCGACCTACACTTCTTCCGACGTATTCTTCAACATCAAAACTGATTCGGCAAGCACTCTGAGCTTTCAAGAAACAGGAAAGAACAAAGTAATCCTCTGCGCTTCCTGCGTTGAAAGCAGCTCAATCCAGACCTTCGAGCGAGGCACACACACAATAGCCGTATCAGACAAAAATACTGCGCAAATCATCCAATTCGAGGTCACACAACCCATCTTGACCCCAAAACTCATCTTGACCCAAGACTCAGGATTCGTTTACAACAAAAAAATTGTGGCAAAACTCGTAGTAACAGAACAAACAGGAACAATGGTAAAGCCAGACTCAGCAAGAATAAGCATCACAGGAGACCAGCTTGATGAGCCAATAAACCAGCAAATGACGCAAAACAACGGTTACTTCGAGTCAAGCGTAACACTACCATCCGAAGGAACGTACCAGTTCGACGCAGTAACAACAGTGCAAGGCAGCACGCTAACAACAACCCAGGTCTACGCATACCACGCCCAACCCAGTCTCCTCATATACAGCGCAGCATTCATCATCAACCAAAACAAGGAATTCACCGTGATACGTCACGCAACCTACATTTACAACGAAGGAATTGATGCAACAAACATCGTGGTGAACCAAAAAAGCCCAAAAAACAGCTTGATTCTTCGACTCTACCCACAAACAGCCAACCAAGACCAAATACAATGGCTCATACCCATCATCAAGCAGGGAGAAACCATCAGCGTAGCATACGACTATCAGACCACGCAAACAAACACCATGAACCTTGAACAAGCAGAAATCATCCTCGGAGAACAAAAAATTGTGGCAAACCCAGTCAGCATAGCAATCCCGAAGTACGAAAACTCTCCAATGAGCACCTACAAAGCAATCCTTGACTCAAAAGTTGTTGGAAACACCGTTACCTTCACCACATCAGCTTACGCAGACACAGACACCTCGGCAACAAAAATCAGCATCTCAGACGAAGACCAACAAAAAGATTACTCGAACACCAAGCCAGGCATCTACGAGCTTACCAACACAGTGAGCTTTGACAGAGAACAAGTTGGCAGAAACGAAGTATTGCAGCCAGCAACAATGACTATGACTGACGCTGGAATACGGGTGCAGAGCGAAAGCCAGCCAACACAAATCTTTGTCCCAGGGCTGACAAGCCAGAAGCAAAGCATCATCAAAACACAAAAATTAAATATATCACCTGCTCTGGTTATGATATTCATAATTTTTGGGTTATTAATAACATTCATGGTATTAGCAAAGACAGTTCCAAAGAGACAGCAACGATGAGACCCCACTCCATATTACTCTTTATTGCAGCACTCATAGCTCTTTCTTCAGCGCAAGCTGCTGTGCAATTCACAGAGTACAAAAACATAACAAGCCTCAGAGAGCCGAATAGGAACATTGATTGGGAAATAACCATCACTGCTTTTGGAAACGTCACGAACACAACAATATTCGAGTACAACATCACTCCGCCACTCGACGCTTTTTCTTTCAGGATAAACAAACAATATGTTCCCCTACATTACACGCTTGCCAACGGGACAGTTTCAGCGTTCATCGCTCTCAGCGACGATATTAGTGCAAATCAGACAAACAAATACTTGCTCACTTACACAACAAATCCAATTCAAGCAGATATATCAAGAACGTTTCCATCAATTTTTTACACAGACGAAAAACCAATAGTGGTCATATTCTCAACGCTGCGAAGTTTCACACAAGACAACGTGACAGACTTCAACGTAACAATCATTTTGGGATACGGAGAGAACGTAAAACAATGCGATGGCAAACTCTCAAAAGGCTGCCCAGACTCAATCAATGCCGACAAAGGAGTAGTCAACGGAGACTACATCATAGATTATGCGCTCATCCCAGGCAACCAAGAAGTAACGAGAACTGTGAGCTACGAAGTGCCAACCATGACTATCCTCGAAACACAGAAAAGCAAAATAAATCTTGACGGAAAAATGGTAGGACTCATCATAATGAAGATGGCAAGCGGAGCACCATTCCAAATGCCCGTAGTAGGAGTGAAAACAGACGTTGAATGTGGCAGCGTTGTGCAAGTCAAAGACCAATATGGCACAGAGCAGACAGTGACGTGCAAAGGAAAGAAAGCAGTAGTCATACTCAGGGGAGTTGCGCAACAACAAGAAGTACAACTCTACCTCCTATATAATTTACCAGCATCCCAACAAGGAACAGCTCTTAGCGTGGCAAGCATCGTTGACACGAGCGCAAAAGAAGTCACTACCATAAAAGGATTCAGCTTAAAAGTGTGGATGGTGGGACTCATTGTGCTCATCATCGTAGCAACAATGATTTTGTATTTGAGGCAATAAAGATGGGAAAAACAATCAACGCAGTGATAGTCGCCATCATCGCCTTAATCTTCGCACTCCTCGCATCAAAAGCTGCCCTCGGAATCGGAGAGCCAACGCAGCAATTTAACAAGATTTATTTGAACCCATTCTATCGGGAATCAATGGCACTGAACACTAATTATTCTTACTCCATGACAATTAATCCGCCAGACAAAATAAGCTCAGTAGTCAACGCAATCGTCTCTTTCAACGCACAAATCAATGGTCAAACACAAATGTTCACACTCTGGGTAAACGGAAAATCGTGCAACACCGCAAATTATTCGGTTGCAACAGCGTTCTCAACAACGGGAAACGTGCAGTTCTCTTTTGATTGCTCAAACACAATAACTCAGGCAGGAACATACAACATGACTTTGCGCTCATCAGTGAACACAGGAGCGATGACTGGATGGGTAGACATTACCTACATGAACAACCCAAAGGGAACGACTGACATATTTGGAACAGAATACGTCGAAGGAGATGATGCAACCATATTCTTGCTTCTCAAAGATTCGGGGGGAAACCCAATAGCGAATGGAACATGCACCATCGACGTATATTATCCGAGCATAGCAAACTTATCGCACCCAATATGGATAAACAAAGGACTCATGCTTTACAAAGAAAACGGATTATACTTCTACGACTTCACCGTACCACTCAACACTGGACTCTACATGGTGAATGCGCACTGCTCATACATCAGTGATAACAACTTTTATTATTCACTTAGCAGCAACAAAGCACCCATCAGAAACGTCACCACTGGAACGTATGCAGGAGACCCCTTCGTACTCGACGATTATACTGAGTGGCTCTACACCCAATGCGACTCAGGAACAGGCGGAGGCGGAAACAAAGTCTGCGACGCATACTACGAGTGGAATATAACAAGCCCCACACTTGGTAACGTCACACAACTATTCGTATCATACTTAGGAGAAAACAATGGGGCAAACCTCCTCACCATGTATTATTTGAATTGGAGCAATAACAATTGGACAGTACTACCAAACACACTGCTTTTCAAAGCAACTGCTTCAAGCGGAGTGCCAATCGGAGTAGACGAATACTTATCGAACAGCATCCCAGTGAGCAATCAATCCATAAGAAATGGAATAGTGAGAATAAGGACGTACACTACTTCTGGCTCAACATTCAAACAGTGGGATAATTGGATAGCACTCAGAACAAGCCAGTACGCAACAACCATACAAGACCTCAAAGGCTCAGGCGAAATCCACGTCAGCGCATCACCAGCAGGAGAAAACAAGTACTTCAAAGTTCTTACTTGTAATGGATTTGTTGATGGGAGATGTGGAATATTCACAAATGATAATGAGTTTGACCAAACAGAAGGCGAAATTGAGCACTATTTGAACGTAACCGCAACTTCTACGAGAACAAGAGTTGGCATCACATTCAACACGCCATTCACTGTTGACTGCACCGCTTTGTATTGGATTAAGTGGCTCAATGGAACAAGCTGGCAAGACTTCACTGATTACTCATTGTACAGTCAGCCCAGTCAAGAAAACTGTATCATTACGCTGCAACAAGATATGAGCAGTGGAACAACGTATCATTATTGGATTAAAGAAGACAACTATATGAAATGGGAAGTTGAATGGAGCAAAACCACCCTTGACAAAATAAAAGAATCAGTTATTGATATTTGCAAGTGGAGAAATTACACCTACAACGTCCCAATCACTGAATCAAGCATCCTACCAGACGACACAACAACGCTCTTCTGTCTGCACCTTTATGATGATTTTTACTACGTTGACATTGATTACAACGACTCTCAACCAATTGATAATGCTGGAGAGTTCGCATCATACGTCCAAGAACTCAGGTTCTACCGAAAAGACATCTACGCAAAAATCCAATACCTTGACATAGCAACAGCAAAAAACTTTTCGGGAATAGTCAGCATTGGTGGAACAGAATACCAAAGCGGTGAAACTGGCAAAATAGTTGTGAGACTCATCAAGGGAAGCGGAGATGTTGAAGCAGGAGCAACCTGCAACACAACAATTTTTTATCCGAACCAGACAACATTCATTAATCAAGCACCAATGACTGAGTTCTACAATGGAACATACGCTTACTCATTCATCGTTCCAAGCACACAAGGAATCTATATTTATCAGACTGATTGCTTGAAAGCAGCAGTAAAATACAAAAGCCTCGAAACTTTTCATGTTTCGCCAGCAGCAAATAGTGCAGCACAAATCAGCAACCTATCAGCGCAAATCAAGTTCTTGAAAGACACCAGCGAAGAACAAGTACACCTTGTAACAGACAAAACAATTTCTACGCAGCCAACTATCAGCAAAACAACACAACAACCAATTCTCCAAACAACAGCAACTACCGCAGATAATCGAAAAATTAATATAGCACAACTACTCATAATTGGAGTAATTGCAATAATCCTCATCGGCGCAGTAATTTTCATGTTAAAAAAAGCGAGGGAAAAATCAAATGAAAAAATCGATTTCAATCGTGATATTGGCAATATTGACAATGATTCTGGGAGTGATGGCAGCTAACACCGTTAGCGTGAACCCACTTAATTATGGCGGCTCGCCACAGAACGCAACGGTGAGCATCACTAACACCGAAGGAATAGCTGTAACATACACGGCGACACTTCCTTCAGGATGGACAGCGAACTCGGGAAGCGGATGCGTGGCAGATAATGCAACAGGTGTGCACTGCTCAAGCGTCGCAAACGGCAACACCGTAACATTCTTTGCCCAAAACCCATCTTCAGTCGCATCACACACCCTCTCAACAATAACCCTCACCACTACTTCTGACTCAATTACAAACGCACAACTCCTCCGAATAGACGCATCAGAAATATTCTACACGCTCGTAGAGTACGGACGAGGCGACGGAGACTATATGTATTCGAGCAAAGGAGACTTCAAAAGCGAAACAGGATACCCCTACCTCCCAGAAAACACGAGCTTCGAGCTAAACTTCTTACATAAGCTCTTCAACATCAGACAATACTTCGGACAACCCTACACCGCAACAGGCGCAACATTCTCATGTACTTATCCTGGTGACTCGCTCATCCGCACACATCTGGACACAAACACTATTCTGGCTCAGAACTGGACTGTTAATTATTCGGTCGACGAAATACCAACTTCTTGGGAACGAATGGGCTACGCAGGAATCCAGTTCTCAGCCAGAGTCAACGGCACAACCCTCAATGTTGCGTGCAGAAACATCCAGTACACAATGAATAACGGAGTTGTGAGCGTTCCAACAGACGCAGTAATCCTCCAAGTTGTGACCATCAACCCACTCAGCGTAGTTGCAAGCTCAATTCCATCAACAATCAATGAGGGAGACTCAGAAGTCATCATCACCTACACCATGACGAACAACGCTCCATACATTATGATGAAGCCAACAGTGCAAATAGATTCACCTTCACGAGCACAATTCATCGGTGTGCGTGGCGAACTGTGGGGAACAGGACAAAGCGAATACACGCAAGTGCTGACCGAACTTCAGCCAGGCGAGACATATGCGGTGAGCTTGCTTGCAAGATATAACACGACTGGTCTTGCAAGCCAAAATCTCGCTCTTAGCAGAGGAATCGAAGTGCAATTCATTCCGCCGTGGCAAGCCAACGCTTACAACCCAAAAACAGTCATACAATACTTGCCAGTCTCAAGCAACATAACGTACATCAGTGGAACGCCAGCAAGCATCAATAGCGTGCAATCGCAGCTCAACCACATCTACGTCCAAGTTGACAGCATCAACAGTACCGTGAATAACATAAACACAACCACAAATGCGATATTGGCACTCGAACAATTCATCAATGTCACATTTGAAGGAAAATTAGACTACATGAACAACACATTGAACCAAATCAACACAACAGTCAATAATCTTGACACAGCATCAATATTATCATACCTATCAAGCATCAATAGCACCGTTAATAATTTGAATACAGCTCAACTTATAGCGTACTTGGCAAACATAAACGCAACAACGACAAATGACTACGACCTCGATTTGTACTTCAACAACACCGTATTCGCAGGAGTGACCCTGCCACAGCTTTACGCACAAATAAACGGAACATTTGCGCAAATACAACAGAACACAACAGCAATCCTAAATAGCATCAGGAGCTTCAGGGACTTCCAAGAAGAAGCAGTATTCCTCGTGACAGACGCACAAGTCTACGGACAAGAAGCAAAAACACAGTTTGACGCAGGCAACCTCGGAGCATCAGCAGACAACCTGCAAAAAGCAGCAACCAGCCTCGAACAAGCCCAAAAAGTAATGGACGCAAAAGAAGCAACTGTGTACGCAAACAACCTCAACTTGTTCCAACGAGCAATTAGGTGGGTCACAAACCTATTTTGACGATGAATGAAACCAAAAACAATTTTTTTAATTTTATTGATTTTGTTCGTAGTGAAAACAGCGACAGCCACCTACTTTTATGAGCCAGCAAACATACAGCCGAACCAAAGCAGAGTTTACAGTATTTCAGTGAGCGAGCCAGGAAACATATCAGTGACATTACCAGCAGAGCTTGGGCTATTGCAGGGAAACTTGACAAGTATTAACAGCCTCCAAGCCAACTTGTCAAGCAATCCCTGCACCAAAGGAAGCATACCAAGAGTAACGGTGAGCATCAATGGAGTACCACTTTATCAGCTCAGATTTGTCTGCATACCAGACGAAGACTTGTTCAACTTCAAAGCAGAACTCGGTCATGGTAACTTCAACTACCTCTCAACCAACAAAGTGCCGTCAAACACGGAAATAGAAGTCTACGCATTGTGGCGAAGCTGGAACATAGGCAGCTACCTCGTACCAAATGAGCGAGCCAAAAACATATCGATGACGTGCAACTATGAGCCACACCAACTCGGACTTACCAACTCCGAGAACGTCATAATCTCAGATAACAACATCACGGCAGACTGTGTGTTCGAGGATGTGAATCCGAGCTGGTTCAGGTTGTGCTACTTGAGCCAAAAAATTAATACTACCACTGGAAACACAATGCAATACTCGTGCAATAACATGAGCCAGCTCTACGAACACACACGAGTCTTCGTCCCAAAAACAAGTGCCGCACTCGAAGCAAGAAGCACCATACCTCTCGCACTCAGCGTAACTGATTCTGGCAACGGAATAATTACGTCAACAGCAAAAAACACGGAAAAGTACGAACTCAGAGACCTCAACTTTGTGTTCGATGTCGGCGGATACAAAGAACAAAGACAACTTGCAAGCCTGAAACCCAATGAATCAGCGAGATACGAAGTGTTTGCTGAAGGAACAGGAACATTCACAACAAACGTCATTTTCAAGCCAGAATGGGAATTCAACAGCCGAAGCCCAGAGCCATTCTCCCAACAACAAAGCTCGCTCTACGTTTACAACAATCAGACTCCCAGAATAACGTACATCGAATTCTTTTTCGACGACAAATATTACACTGATTGGAACGAAACATTCAACATGATTCTCTCACTCGTCAACCAAACACTCTTCGTCGCAAACAATCTATCAATGAATATGAATGACACAGCACTCATCCTCGCAGTCAAGAACGACACCACAAACATCTTGAACCACTGGGGAAGCGTGTACGCAATAGACATCAAGAACGCTCTTGACAACATACTCCTCGAAGTCAGACCAATCAGGCAACTCGCATCAAATCCGCCCCTTTCCAGCGAGACAAAAGTAGCACTCAACGGAATCACGAGCTACGCAGTCAGCAACTTAGAAGCCCAAAAACAAGCCATTGTTGTCGCAAAACAAACCCAGCAACAATACTTGTGGATAGTGTTCATCATTGCTGGAGTCGGAGCACTGTTTGTAATCAACTATTTGCTGAGAGACAAAAAAAAGAGCCAAGAGAATGCCTGAAAACAAAACAAACTTCAAAGAAATCGTGTACGAAAACGTGCCAGACTCAATAGTGCCACCACTCATCATCACCATATACGTCATCCTCATCCTTGCTCTTGAAGCAAGCGGAACATACAAAACAAATCCCGCAATATTCTTCGGCGTACCCATACTATACGCAATCATCTTCATCAAAGGACAAGACATCAACGTCATCTCCGACATCCTCGGATTCTCACTCAAAAACAATTACGCAAAAATAATTGCGGTAGTAGGAATAGCTGGAGGAGCACTCGTAGGATTCCTCCTCGCATACATGGCAACCGTCAAAAAAGCAAGCATACTCATCGCTTTGTACCCGTTTGCTTTTGCCAGCACAACAGACATTGCTAGTCGCTCATCAACACTCCTCTCAGTCAGCCCAGAAGTCCAAGTCATCGTATTCATATTCGTTGCAATCGGAGAAGAAGTTTTTTGTGTATTCTTCTTCAAAAATATTGCGAACTGGCTCTACCCAGGAATCACTAACAGGATAAACCTAGAAATCTTCGCAGTAGTAATTGCGAGAGTCCTGTGGGCAGCGATGCACTGGTTTGCCTACAATGGACTCTCACAACCAATCATGTATTTGTCAGCAATCTTTTTGGGAATCATTTTTACCGCCGTAGGCTGGGCTTTCGGAATACTCGCTGAACGACTCAGTACCGAAAAAGTATTCTCAGAGAAGCGAAACTTCAACATTCCCTTTATGATTTATCCAGCAATAGCTGCCCATTTTGTATTCGATGTTGTCCTCATTTTTTGGATGTCATCATGAGTGACAGCGAAAAATATAAATATGAGTGGGGTATGTGTTTTGGGTTATGGGGAATGATTTGTCGAAGCTTGATAAAACAAACAGGATATACATCACTCCAGAGCTTTCTCGCATAATCCACTTAGAAAAAGAACAAAAAGTGCTCATCAAGACACAATCAGGAAAGTTAATCATTAAGCCAGTAACTAGCAAGGACATCGACGAATTATTATAAAAAAGTGAGGGGCGAAACATATGGTGAAGGCAGGAATCATAGGCATTTTAATCTTGGTGCTGCTCTCAGCAACAGTGAGCGCAGTGCAAATCAATAGCGCAACAAATTCAAACGACGCAATCAAGCTAAAAGCGGGCGGCTCAGTCCAAAGAACATACGCAATAGCTCTGAACCAAAACGAAACCGTGGTTCTTAATGCTCCATCAATCACACTTTCTGGTGTTCTCGGAAGCATCAGCCAAAGCTACTATACCCAGAGTGGAAGCCTCACCATAACATTCTTCGCCCAAGATGATGCAGAAGTAGGATTCCAAAACGTTGCCTTGTTCTTTCAGTCAAATCAAGCAAACCAGAACGCAAACCTCATCATCAACCTCACCGTTGCAACCTCGATGTACCAAATCTATGATAGCTTCGTACAAAAAGGAAGCATCCTGCAAGTAGGAAGCAACATCAAAGTAACCGTCAACGGAGCAGCCCCCGATGTGAGCTACACCGTATCGGGCTGCGGTGGATACGACCAAAACATGATTGTTGCAAAAAACGCTGAGAAAAGCTTTAATTGCGGAGACGTAAAACTCTCAGTCAATCCAACAGAACTCTATATTTTCGGAGACCAAGTAGCAATCAAGATGCACATTGAATCAAACCAAAACTTGCTCGTCTCACCGTACACAAACACAACAACGGTTTCGTCCTGCGAACTCTCACTCAACACAATCAGCACAGCCCAGCGAGGAAGACTCTTCGGACTAGAAGCAGTTGACACAGACGGAAAACCAGTCCAAGACGTATCAGTCATCGTAACAGATGTTGGCGGAGGAGCAGATGACATGCACGAAGTCACTGACCGCACAGGCTACACATCATTCAGAATCCCCGAAGAAGCAGTCGGCGCACTCATCATCAGACTCAGCAAAGAAGGATGCGAAGCATTCAACAAACAAATCGAGTTCGGAGTCAGCTACGAAGCATACCAAGCGACACGGATTCGGGAAGCAGCAGGAAAATCATTAATCATAAACGGCACAGCATCAACAATTTATTCGGGAGACAGCTTCTCAGGATACGTCAACACAGGACTCGGAGACCGAATAGACGGCGCAGAAGTCAGAGCAATGAGCACCAAATCAGAAAAAGTATACTCAGTAACAACCAACAAACAAGGAAAATTCTCATTCGACACACTCGACGAAGCAGCAGACTGGACAATCCAAGCCAAAAAAGACGGCTACCAACTCAGCGACGAACTCACCGTATCAGTCCTTGAAAGAAAATATTTGACGCTCGTCCCAATGGTTGATGGCAGCTTCACAAACATTGGTGTTGCAGGACAAAAAATACAGTTCAAACTCACCGATTCCAGAGGAGAAATAGTTCCCATAAGCGGACAAGTAAGATTCGGCAACCAAAACGTGAACATCGTATCAGGCATGAGCGACATCGTGCAACTCACTCAAGAAGGTGTCATCAACGCAAACGTAGCAGAACAACCAGGCTACACTGCGGCAACAGCGACAATCACCGTAAAAAAGAACCTTACCTATTACTACATTGCAGCAGGAGCAGGATTCCTCGTAGTCATCCTCATCATAATTGCGGTCAGAAAAAAAGGAAGGCGACCACTCAGCTACGGCATGGGCGGAGTCTTTGACGAAGGCGAAGTAGCGATGAGGGAAGCGTAAGATGGGCTTTGTTGAGAGTCTCAGAAAGATTTTTTTGCGTGAGCAAAAGATTATCACGCAGGTCACAGACCCAGCTCTGCTTAACCGAAAAGTTAAGATTGAGAACGCTCAACTCAGAGCAAGAGTTTTGAAGCTCGAAGAACAAATCAAGAGCGCAAAAAAGAAGGAAAAACCCGACCGAGACGAAGTACAAATCTTCGAGGAAGTCAACAAGAAGCGCAGACAAGTAACGCAGCACACACAAGCCAAAAAAGTCAACCTCATCCTCGATACCCCCATAGAGATAGGATTCTTCTTGAAAAATAATAGGCGTGTTGGGGTTTTCAAGGGGTTTCAGATGCGTGAGACAAACGACGGTCTCACGCTCTGGTATCCCTTGATGCTCAAAGAAGGAGAACTCAAAACATTTGACGAAGCAGTCCTCAACCCCCTAGAAATGTTCAAAAGCACCATGAGCATGGTCTCGCAGCTCAAAGGCGGAAAATTTGATTCAAACTACGACGTCACAAAGGACGGAAAACCAATCATTCGCACCATAGGACAAGACCAAGACAAAACTGCCGAACTACAAAATTATCGCTCACAAGTAGAACAACTCATGCGCAACTACGAACAAGAAATAGAAAGCCTCTCAAAGCAACTCAACGAAAAAAGCTACGAACTCAAAGAAGCAAAACAACAAATCATTTATCAGAACTCCGAAAAAGCAGACATGGAAATGACAGCAGAACTCGCAAGCACCGAGCGAGACATTTGGAGCACAAAGTTCGCAGGACTCATACAGAAACAATCAGAGATGGTACGAAACACTGCGAGCGCAGTGAGCGCAGTCCAAGACATGAAGATTGACCAAACCCTTACCAGAAACATGAACATCGAACTCATCAACATCTTGCAGCACACACAGCAGCAGCTCGCACACGAGTACCCCATGACGCTGCACGAACAAGAACGAGAAAAACTCCTCGAAACAGTAGGCATGGTCACTGAGACAGTGCACAACATGCAAAAACCAACGCCAACTCCTCAGCAACCACAACCAAGACAACAACCACAGCAGGCACAATAAAATGACGTATGAATCGATGATAATAGTGTTGTTGAGCACACAAATGATATTGTTCTTCATATGCGTACTCACAGAACTCGGTCTTTTCAGTGTATGGGCAATTTTTTTCGCAACAGCAATGCAGATACTTATTTATCTGTTGACAATAATTGATGACACAACAGGTGATTAAAATGGGTTTCCGCACCAACGTAACAATCACGAGCAACAAGTGGCTTCAAATCAAAGAAAAAAGCCCGAGACAACTACACAGACTCATAGACCTCTGCATAGACCTGCTCAAACACAACGATAGCCTCAGCAGAAAAAGCATTTATTTCGGAAGAGACGTATCAGAATTCGTCACAAAAATCTTCAGGATAATAGCAGAATACGAAGGCGTCATGTACGCAAAACTTCGAGGCGGCGAAAGATATAAAAAGGTAGAAGAAGACATTTACAGAACACTCAGCCAGTTCTTTGATAATAAAGGACGGATGAGCAGCGACTTCACCAAGATGCTGAGAGAAGAAAACGCATCATTCGAGCTGCAAACACTCAGCTCAACCGCAGTGGCATTTATCGAAAGCAGGATTTATGATGCACTCAGCCAAACACTCGGAGACATTGAGAACGAAGTATACACCAAGTTTTGCGATAATAGCTTGGAGCGAGCAGGCATTATGCCGCCAAGCGAATCAGAAAGAGAACAAATGCAGCAAGCAACACCGAACAGAGCATATTATGAGCAGGGAGGCGGAGGAGATTACTAGATGGCAGAAATTATTGTTGAGTGTAATAATTGTGGAGAAATCATTGATGCTGATGACTGCGTAAAAGAAGACGGATTATTTTATTGCAACAAAACCTGCCTGAGATTGCTCAGAGAAGATACAGGCTACTACGATATTAAGAAGGTGAAACCAGTTGGCAATAGACTTGTTAAGGCTCGGAAAACCAAAAAATAGGCTCGGACACTACGTCCTCATAGAGTTCAGCGATGAGGCAAAGCGTAACAGCGTAGGATACGACCACTTGAAGCGAATAGTGCACTACGTTGACGGAAAAAGAGCCAGCCAGCCAATGCCGTACTCGAAGTACGAAGAGATGAGGCTCAAACGAGAAAACATTCCCGTTGTTGATATTACAAAGGGTCAGGGTGTTCCAAAAGAGTCGCTGATGGTAACTGACGTTCAGGAGACTTTCGCAAATATTTCAATAACGAGGAATTTGTAGTGGTTACTCACTTGCATTGCTCGAAGTGTCCGCAACCAGTTCATGTGATTTTGGATGATGGAATATATTTGTGTGTTGAGCACTGGAAGCGTTACGGGCATCCAGCAGAGATTGCTTGTAGACTCAACTTGAAGGGGGAAAAGAATGGTTAATGAAAAAGAGAATGTGACGCTGGAAGAACTCAGAAAGCTCGGCGAGACTTCTGAGCAGATGGCAAGAAACATCAGGATGATTAGTCGCTCATTCAAAAAAGTGAGTGCTGCTGGATTGACTTGGCGTATTCGGAGATAAGAGCAAGTGTTGGGAATGCTACTGCAAAAAAATAAGATGAAAAAATGATGGAGCTAAATATTGTAGAGGACGATTTTGGTTTCAGAAACCAATACTGGGTGTGCTCAAAGTGCAAAACCACGAGCACTACTGACTTTTTCGCAGTCTTGTCGAGGTGTCCCAAATGCGAAAAGTAAATAATAGGACTGTTGCAGAAAAATTGTTCATTTTTGCTAAGGACGACGGAACGGTTGTCTGCGAAAGATACATCTGGAGAAGAGGGAGAATTGGATGATTGAGAGAGAGTTTAGACTGACAGAAATTGAGGTCATAGGAATACTTGAGAGAATCAAGCGAGCTGATTTGACGCCACCATACGGTTATTCATCAACATCAACGAACAGGGAGAGTGTTTCTCCAAAACCCGGGCAGAGGTGGATGACACCATACGAGATTGCTGATTCCGAACTCAAAAGAATAAAGATTCGGTTGGGGATGAAGGAATGAGTTGGCATTGCGGGTATTGCGGAAGTTCTGACCACGTAACAGGACTCATTTACATCTTTGATATTCGTGGAGGAATTCCAATAACGTTTTGTGTTCATCTCAAGTGTCTAGCGAAAACATTCGATGATGAAGAACTCAGAGAAGAAATACTTAGCCTTGATGATGAAGAGCAAGCGAAGGCTGATGATGCTTCTGACGAAGAAGCGCACGAAAAACAAGAGAGAGAAAAAATATGAGGGTTGACGCAGCGTTGTGTCAAGCCCACGAGCTTTAGTCGTGGGTTCAGTAGCAATCAATCGCAAAGTATATAAATAAGTATCTGCCACAAACATACTATGGCAAATCAGAGATGGAAACGGTCAAACAAATCAGTGTATAATGTAGGATACCACTTAATCTGGTGTCCAAAATACAGGAGAAAAGTCCTGATTTCGCCAGTGGACACCGAACTCAAAAAGCTACTGATGATAAAATCAAAGGAGATTGGTGTCGAGATAATAAAACTGGAAATATTGCCAGACCACGTTCATGTATTCGTCAAATGCGACCCAACATCAGCACCGCATTGGATTGTCCAACAATTCAAAGGGTACACCTCGAGAATGTTAAGAGAAAAGTTTTCATTCCTGAAAACTCGATTGCCAACACTCTGGACAAGGAGCTACTACTGTGAGAGTGTTGGACACATATCAGAATCAACAATCAAGCGATATATTGAAGAACAGAAGGGAAAATGATACTCACATACAAAATCAGGCATGGGAGAGATTTCAGTAGGGAGTTGTTTCTTGCTCGTAAGGTTGCGGAGTTCGCTCTGCAATACAAATCGCAGACAACAAAGGACGTTAAACACTTTGGTTTGAAGGCGCAGATTTCAAATCAGATTCTCAGGAAGTATTCAAGGAGTAAGACAATAAAATCAGTCGGTTCAGTCAAACTTACCATCAATGGATACTTTGTGAAAATTGTTGATGAACAAATAAAAATTCCTTGCTTGAAACTTGTGCTTCCAATATTTTTTGATAAGTCATTCACTAAAATCAATCAGGTCGAAGTAGGCAAACAGTTTGCCTATATCTCAGTGAGCTACAAAGAACCACCAATAATTAAACCAGAGCAGGTGATTGGTGTTGATAGGAATACCAAACACCACGTTTTGGTTGCATCAAATATTTGTACTGGTAAGGTTTTGAAGCTGGGCAAGGAGTGCCACCACATTCACGACAAATACAAGAATATGCGCAGAGGATTCCAGAAGCAAGGCAAACTCACGATGGTCAAGAAAGTCAAAGACAGAGAATCCAAAATCATTCGTAACCTCAATCACCACATCAGCAAAGCACTCGTGCTTGAAGCACGAGACAGCAATGCAGTGTTGGTGTTTGAAGATTTGAAGGATATAAGGCAGACGGCAAAGCAGAGAAAGAAGCAGAGGTATTCCTTGCACTCTTGGAGCTTCTACCAGCTCGGTCAGATGGTGGAATACAAGTCCAAAAAGTTTGGAGTACCAGTTGCATATGTCGAACCACAATACACCTCGCAGAGATGTAGCAAGAATGGGTGTGGTCACATAGACGCAAACAATCGGAAAGGAAATTTGTTTCGCTGCACGAAGTGTGGTGCAGTTGAGGATTCTGGTGCGAATGCAGGTTTCAACATTGCGTATTTGTGCCAACAAGGAATTCCTCGATTCAACACAGACAGGGATGTGTTGAAGGGCAGCACTGATACGCCCAGAGAGGCAACGCCATGAAACTCGGCGACCTCAGAACCCAACGAACTTCAGTCGTTGGAGTATGTCAGCGAAACCTCATTTATTGCGAAGAAACTCACAGCTTCATTCACAGGCTCTACAATGCTTGGAAACAACACTTCCCCGAAGACCACAAACTCGCTCAACGGGAAGCATTCGACGTAATGAACTTTATGGCTGATGAATTCGCCCAAAACAGACCAGACCTCGAAGCAAACGAGAAGGCAAGGAAGGCAAAGAAAGCAATTCAAAAAATCAAGGAGAGTGAGGCTGCATCATCTGGCTCTACATCGTCATCGGAATAATACTGCTCCTCGCACTCACCGTTTACCTATTATACAAGTGGGCGAATGGTCAGGGCGGAGGATTCGTCAGCGACCTATTGGTGGGCTGTGGAAAAGCAAAGCAATCAATCAAAAGCCTTTTCGGTGACTGCAATGAATGATTCAGAAAGATTCGTGCTCGAAGTGCTCGTAATAATTGCAGTAGCACACATCTTCTGCGAGGTAACAAGATGAAAAAGATGTATAAGGCACAAAGAGAAAAGCCAAAGTGCAAAGCCTGTGGTTTTCCAAAACTCAGAATGAAAAGCTCGACGTGGTATGGAGTCAAGCATGTGTGCAGAATCA
>Ga0315268_10001021_pt1 | contig 32775 bp, 28 predicted proteins | sample C1_top_MG_FD_204535 | JGI IMG/M metagenome (GOLD analysis project Ga0315268, IMG submission 204535) | Sediment microbial communities from Yellowstone Lake, YNP, Wyoming, USA - C1_top | ecosystem: Environmental > Aquatic > Freshwater > Lake > Sediment | place: USA: Wyoming | collected 2017-08-01
GTGCAAGAGTGGGCGCAAACTGATAATCACCGATGCGGTGTTCAGCATGGATGGCGACATCGCTCCGCTGCCGGAGTTGCTGGCACTGTGCGAACGCTACGACGCCTGGCTGCTGCTGGACGATGCGCACGGCTTCGGCGTGCTGGGCGAGCACGGGCGCGGCGCGCTGGCGCATTTCGCGCTGGACTCGCCGCGCATCATTTACATGGCCACGCTGGGAAAGGCGATGGGCGTGTCCGGCGCGTTTGTGGCGGCGGAAAAAATCGTCATCGACACGCTGGTGCAAAATGCGCGCAGCTACATCTACACCACGGCCAGCCCGCCCGCGCTGGCGGCGGCGCTGTTGACCAGTCTGAGCGTGGTGCGCCAGGAAGAGTGGCGGCGTGAGCAGCTGCGCAAATTGATCACGCAGCTGCGCAGCGGCTTGGCCGGATTGAAGTGGCGTCTGCTGGAATCGCAGACCCCGATCCAGCCACTGCTGGTCGGCGGCAATGCGGAAGTTGTCGCGTTGAGCGAGGAGCTGCGCGCGCGCTGCATCTGGGTACCGGCCATCCGCCCGCCCACCGTGCCGCAGGGCACCGCGCGCCTGCGCATCTCGCTGTCGGCGGCGCACAGCGCGGCCGATGTCGATCAGCTGATCGGGGAGCTGCATGACCTTGCACGGTAATCCAAAATTCGCGCAGCGATTCGATTGCTCCCTCTCCCTATGGGGTAACCAGCGACTTGGCTGTGGTCGTTTACAGCCTAGTCGAATGGCTAGTTGTTTCACCCAGAGGGTTGGGGTGGGGGAAACGTGCAGGGCGGACTCAGATATTGAGGTAGAAAATGGCCGCCTTGCACGTTGAAAGCCATGGCAGCGGCGCGCCGCTGGTCATGCTGCACGGCTGGGGCATGCATGGCGGAATCTGGGGCGGCGTGGTCGATCAGCTGGCGCAGCATTGCCGTGTGCTGTGCGTGGACCTGCCAGGACACGGATACAGTGCGCTCCCCTCTCCCGACGGGAGAGGGGCTGGGGTAACCAATGACTTGGCTGTCGTTGTTGGGCAGCCAAGTCAGATGGCTAGTAGCTCCATCAGTGAGGGAGCTCATGATGAGAAAAGTGCTCCGAATTTAGGGCAGTCCCTCACCCTAGCCCTCTCCCGGAGGGAGAGGGAACCGGATCGGCAACTTTTACTCGACGCCATCGTCGAGCAGCTGTCCGCTCAATTCGATGAGCCACTGAATGTGTGCGGCTGGTCGCTGGGCGGGAAGGTGGCGTTGCGCTGGGCGCAGCTGCATCCGGCGCAGGTGGAGAAGCTGGTGCTGGTCGCGAGTACGCCGTGTTTCGTGCAGCGCGACGACTGGCAGTGCGCGATGGCGGGGGCCGTGTTGCAGGAATTTGCGCATGCGCTGACGCTGCATTTTCAGCTGACGCTGCAGCGCTTTCTCGCGCTGCAGATGCGCGGCAGCGAAGCCGAGCGCGCGGTGCTGCTCGAATTGCGCGCGCGCATGTTCAGCCGCGGCGAGCCGGATGTCGCGTCGCTGCAAGCGGGGTTGCAAATACTGCGCGACACCGATTTGCGCATGATGCTGCCGCAGCTGGCACAGGCGGCGCTGGTCATCGCGGGCGAACGCGACAGCCTGATCCCGGCCGCCGCATCGGCCTATCTGGCGCAGCAAATGCCGGACGCGCGGCTGGTCAGCATAGCGGGCGCGGCGCATGCGCCGTTCCTGTCGCACGCGGATATTTTTGTGGAGCAGATCACGAGTTTTTTGCATGAATGAATTCCTGATAGACAAGCGCCAGGTGCGCCGCGCATTCAGCCGCGCAGCGCTGCAATACGATGCGGCCGCGGTGCTGCAGCGCGAAGTGTGCGGCCGCATGCTGGAGCGTCTCGATTACATCAAGCTGCAACCCGCGCGCGTGCTGGATGCGGGCAGCGGCACCGGCTGGGGCACGCGCCAGCTGGCGCAGCGCTATCCGGCGGCGTAGGTGGTCGCGCTCGACATCGCGCTGGGCATGCTGCATGCCGCACGCGAGCAGTCGGGCTGGTGGCGCAAGCTGTTTTCTGGAAGTAAACAAAATGCGCTATGCGCCGATATCGAGGCGCTGCCGCTGGCGAATCACAGCATGCAGCTGGTCTGGTCCAATCTGGCCGTGCAATGGTGCAACGATCTGCCGGCGACGCTGGTCGAGCTGCAGCGCGTGCTGCAGCCGGAAGGACTGCTGATGTTCTCCACTTTCGGTCCGGACACGCTGAAGGAGCTGCGCGCGGCATTCCACGGCGCGGACAACTACAATCACGTCAGCCGCTTCGCCGACATGCACGACATCGGTGACATGCTGCTGGCGGCCGGATTCGCCGAGCCGGTGGTGGACATGGAATACATCACGCTGACCTATGACGACGTGAAGGCCGTGATGCAGGATTTGCGCAGCATAGGCGCGCACAATGCCACCGCCGGGCGGCCGCAGGGCATGATGGGCAAGACGGCGTGGAGCAAGGTGCTGCAGAATTACGAAGCGCTGCGCCGCGACGGCAAGTTGCCCGCGACGTTCGAGATCATCTACGGCCACGCCTGGAAGCCGCAGCCGAAAAATATCGCGGACGGGCGCGCGATCATCAAGACCCCGTTCAAGCTATGACACGACGCACTACAAGTTTCCTGTTGATCGTTGCGGCAGCGGTGTTGTATGCCTGTGCCACGACAGCGAACTTTGATGATTATCTGAACTCATGGGTGGGCCGGGACGGCAACAAACTGGCAAGCGCCGGATGGGGCGCACTGGATCAGGTCAAACAGTTGCCCAATGGCAACAGCGAACATGTTTACCTTCCTGTTGCCGGTAAAACGATCGCGGATAAATGTCTGGCCATATTCGAGGTCGATGGAAAAACGGGAAGAATAGTTCATGTGCGCCACAAGGGCGGCCAGTGCAAAATGGTGAAGCCGAAATGAATTGCTTCGTCACCGGCACCGATACCGGCGTAGGCAAGACATTGGTCAGCTGTGCGCTGCTGCATGCGTTTGCCGCACAGGGCTTGCGCGTGGTCGGCATGAAGCCGGTGGCGGCCGGCTGCGATGACGACGGCAGGAACGAGGATGTGCAACAGCTGCGTGCGGCCGGCAATGTGCTGGCCAGTCTGGGCCAGATCAACCCCTACAATTTTCTGCATCCGGTCGCGCCGCACATCGCGGCACGCAACGCCGGCGTGCGCATCGAGTTCGCGCGCATCCTGACCTCGTACCGCGAACTGGTTTCGCAGGCGGATGTGGTGATTGTCGAAGGCGTGGGCGGTTTCAAGGTGCCGCTGAACGAGCGCCAGGACAGCGCCGAGCTGGCGCAGCAACTGGCGCTGCCGGTGATACTGGTGGTGGGCATGCGCATCGGCTGCCTGAACCATGCGCTGCTGACCGCGGATGCGGTCAGGGCTTGCGGCCTGAAGCTGGCCGGCTGGGTGGCGAATGTGCTGCAGCCGGACATGGCGGCGCTGCAGGACAATATCGAAGCGCTGGAGCTGCGTCTGGCTGCGCCGTTGCTGGGCGTGATCGGGTATCAGGCGCTGCCGGATGCGCGTGTGGCGGCGGCGCAATTGAATATCGAATTGTTGAAAGGTGATGATGAAATTCCTGTTGCGTAGTTTGCTTTTACTGCTGTTCATGGTCAGCCTCGCCGCATGCCAGAAAGCCTCGCCGCCGCTGCCGACGAATGCCGTGGATGTCAGCTGGCGTTTTGCGCAGGCGGCGGATTTTCATCTGACCGACGCAGCGGGCAAGGCGCGCAGCCTGGCCGAGTTTCGCGGCAAGGTGGTGGTGCTGTTCTTCGGCTATACCCATTGCCCGGAGGTATGCCCGACCACGCTGGCCGACCTGGCGCAGGTGATGCGCCAGCTGGGGCCGGATGCGAAAAGGGTGCAGGTGTTGTTCGTCACGCTCGATCCGGAGCGCGATACGCCGGCGGTGCTGGCGAAATATGTTCCCTCGTTTGATCCGACATTTATGGGGCTGTATGGCGATGCCCAGGCCACGGCGCAGGCCGCCAAGGTGTTCAGTGTGAATTACGAGAAGCACGCCGAAAAATCCGGCTATACGCTGGATCATTCCGATGGCACTTATCTGATCGGGACCGATGGCAGGACCGTACTGATGTCGCCCTATGGTCAGCGCACCGAGTTGCTGGTGCAGGACATAAAACTGCTGCTGCAGCGGGCTGGCTGAGCTTTATTGCAGAGGAAGCTTTTGCATGCTTGAGGTATGATGGTAAAGGATAAAATTGGCAGGGGGCAGGGATGAAAATATTGCTGGTGGACGATCATGCGTTATTCCGCGATGGCATGCATTACGTGCTGAACCAGCTGGATGCGCAGGCGGAAATTGTGGATGCCGGAAACTTTCTGGACGGATTGAGCGCGGCTGAAGCCAATCCCGACCTCGATCTTGCGCTGCTCGATCTGAACATGCCGGGCAGCGACGGCGCGACCTCGATCAAGCTGTTTCGTGCGCGCTATCCGGGCATTCCGGTGGTGGTGGTCAGCGGCTCCGATCAGCGCCACGATATTGAAGATGTGATGAACAGCGGTGCGATGGGTTTCATTTCCAAATCGTCGAGCAGCAAGATCATGGTGCAGGCCTTGCGCATGGTGTTGGACGGCGGCGTCTACCTGCCGCCGCAATTGTTGCAGCAGAAAATTGCCTGCGTGGAACCGGGAAGCGGCGACAAGCGCAACTGGCGCACCAATGAATTCGGGCTGACGCAGCGCCAGATGGAAGTGTTGCAGCAGCTCGCCCGTGGTTTGTCGAACAAGGATATTGCGCAGGCCATCGGCCTGGCCGAAGGCACGATCAAGATACATGTGGCCGCGATATTCGCCGCGCTGCGCGTGAATACGCGCATGGACGCGGTGCGCGCAGGACAGCGTCTGGGCCTGATTACACAAGGTGACTCCGTTTCGTGAATTTCAATTTCCTGTTGTGGAACACTCCCCCGCTATGAGCAGCATGGTCGACAAATCCGCCCCGTTGCCGGGCCGTCTGGTGATGCTGTTGCGCGAATCGCGCTGGCTGCTGCTGCTGGGCGTGGCGCTGTATCTGATCCTCGTCCTGTTCGGCTATGACCGCAACGATCCCGCCTGGTCGCACAGCGCCAGCGGCGCGGTGCTGCACAATCCGGGCGGCATGCTCGGTGCGTGGCTGGCGGATGTGCTGCTGTATGTGTTCGGATTCTCTGCCTGGTGGTGGACGATATTTCTGGTGCAACGCGTGTGGGCGGGCTATCGCGGCATTTCTCCGGACAGCCTGTTCAATCGCCGCGCGCTGGGGCTGGCGCTGGCGGGTTTTGCGGTTCTGCTGTTGTCCTCCAGCGCGCTGGAAGCGCTGCGGCTGTATAGCCTCAAGGCCGCGCTGCCGCTCGCGCCCGGCGGCATGCTGGGCGCAGTGCTGGGCGATGCGCTGGCGCGCCTGCTCGGATTTACCGGCGCCACCTTGTTCCTGCTGGTGCTGATGGCCATCAGCTTCAGCCTGTTCAGCGGCTTGTCGTGGCTGCGATTTACCGACTGGCTGGGCACGGCACTCGAGACCGGTTATGTCTGGGCGCGCAATGCATGGCAGACGCGCCAGGACAGGCGCATCGGCGAGCATGCGGTGAACGAGCGCATGGTGGTGGTCAAGGAAGAGAAAAAGCGCGTGGAGGAACACGAGCCGATCTACATCGAGCAGCCGCTGATAGAGGTGCGGCAATCGGCGCGCGTGGCAGAAGAAAAGCAGGCGCCGCTGTTTGCCGACCTGCCGGATTCGCCGCTGCCGCCGCTGCATCTGCTGGATCAGCCCACGCATGAGGTCGAGCTGCTGTCCAACGACACGCTGGAATTCACCTCGCGCCTGATCGAGCGCAAGCTCAATGATTTCGGCGTGGAAGTGAAGGTGGTGGCGGCCTATCCGGGGCCGGTCATCACGCGTTACGAGATCGAACCCGCGGTCGGCGTGAAGGGCAGCCAGATCACAAATCTGGTGAAGGATCTGGCGCGCGCGTTGTCGGTGGTCAGCATCCGCCTGGTCGAGACCATACCCGGCAAGGCCTACATGGCGCTGGAGCTGCCCAACCCGAAGCGGCAGATCGTGCAGCTGTCCGAGATACTGAGCTCGCAGGCCTATGCCGACATGCATTCGCCGCTGACCATGGCGATGGGCAAGGACATCGCCGGCAAACCCGTCGTGGCCGACCTGGGCAAGATGCCGCACGTGCTGGTGGCGGGCACGACCGGCTCCGGCAAATCGGTGGCGATCAACGCGATGATATTGAGCCTGCTGTACAAGGCCACGCCGCAGCAGGTGCGCCTGCTGCTGATCGATCCCAAGATGCTGGAGCTGTCGGTGTACGAGGGCATCCCTCATCTGCTGGCGCCGGTGGTCACCGACATGCGCCAGGCAGCTTCCGCGCTGAACTGGTGCGTGCAGGACATGGACAAACGCTACAAGCTGATGTCGTCGCAAGGCGTGCGTAACATCGCCGGCTACAACCAGAAGGTGCGCGACGCGATCAAGGCCGGCGCGCCGCTGACCAACCCGTTCACGCTCACGCCGGACAACCCGGAAGCGCTGGAAGAACTGCCGCTGATCGTGGTGTTCATCGACGAACTGGCCGACCTGATGATGGTGGTGGGCAAGAAAGTCGAAGAGCTGATCGCGCGTCTGGCGCAGAAGGCGCGCGCCTCCGGCATCCATCTGGTGCTGGCGACGCAGCGCCCGTCGGTCGATGTGATCACCGGGCTGATCAAGGCCAACGTGCCGACGCGCGTGGCGTTCCAGGTGTCGTCCAAGATCGACTCGCGCACCATACTCGACCAGATGGGCGCGGAAGCGCTGCTGGGCCAGGGCGACATGCTCTACCTGCCGCCGGGCAGCGGCTATCCGCAGCGCGTGCACGGCGCGTTCGTGTCCGACCAGGAGGTGCACCGCGTGGCCGAATACCTGAAGGCGCAGGGCGGGCCGCAATATATCGAGGGCGTGCTGAATTCTCTGGAAGAAGCCGAAGAGGGCGGCGAACTGGACGGCGGCGCGGATGCGGAAGCCGACGCGCTGTATGACCAGGCCGTGGACATCGTGGTGAAATCGCGCCGCGCCTCCATCTCGCTGGTGCAGCGCCATCTGCGCATCGGCTACAACCGCGCCGCGCGACTGGTGGAGCAGATGGAGCACGCCGGCATCGTCACGCCGATGCAGAGCAACGGCAACCGGGAAGTGATCGCACCTGCGAGGCAGGATTGAGAGGCAGGATACGGGATTGAGTAGACCCGCTGCACCGTTTTTACCTGAATCCCGTATCCTGAATCCCGCATCCTAAAAGGGACTTATGAAAAACATATTGGCTGCATTACTGCTGTTCATTTTGCCGCTCAGCGCCCACGCCGACGCCACCGACAAGCTGAAAAGCTTCATCGCCTCCACGCGTTCCGGGCAGGCGAATTTCAGCCAGACGCTGCTGGACAAGAACGGCAAGAAATTGCAGTCGGCGGCAGGCACGATGCAGTTCGTGCGCCCCGGTAAATTCCGCTGGGTGTACCAGAAGCCTTACGAGCAGCTGATCGTCGGCGATGGCGCGAAATTCTGGCTGCACGACGTGGACCTGAACCAGGTCACGGTGAAGAAGCTGGATGCGGCGCTGGGCAGCAGCCCGGCCGCGCTGCTGTCCGGCAACAACGAAATCGAGCGCGGCTTCGTGCTCAAGGACAGCGGCAGCCGCGACGGGCTGGACTGGCTGCAGGCCACGCCGCGCACGCAGGACAGCAGTTTCGAGAAAGTCATGATGGGATTCAATGCGGATTCCGATCTGGTGGTGATGGAGCTGTTTGACGCCTTCGGCCACAAGACCGTCTTGCGTTTTTCCGGCATGCTGCGCAACCCGCAACTGTCACCCGCGTTGTTCAAGTTCGTTCCGCCCAAGGGCGCGGACGTGCTGGGTGAGTAAAGCGCGCTTCGCGCCTGAATGATGGGAAGCGGCCATGTCTGATCTGTTCAAAACAGAGCCTGTCCCGCCACTCGCCGAAGCGCTGCGGCCCGCCACGCTGGACGAGGTCATCGGCCAGTCGCATCTGCTGGGCGCGGGCAAGCCGCTGCGGCTGGCGTTCGAATCGGGCAAGCCGCATTCGATGATTTTGTGGGGGCCGCCGGGCGTGGGCAAGACCACGCTGGCGCGGCTGATGGCGCACGCCTTCGACTGCGAGTTCATCGCGCTGTCGGCGGTGTTCGCCGGGGTCAAGGACATACGCGCGGCGATGGACAAGGCGCAGCAGGTTCTGGATCAGTACGGCCGCCACACGCTGCTGTTCGTCGACGAAATTCACCGTTTCAACAAGTCGCAGCAGGATGCCTTGCTGCCCTTTGTCGAATCGGGGCTGGTGACTTTCATCGGCGCGACCACGGAGAACCCGTCGTTCGAGGTCAACTCCGCGCTGCTGTCGCGCGCGCAGGTGTATGTGCTGCAGTCGCTGGACGACAGCGAGCTGCGGCAGCTGCTGCAGCGCGCACAGCAGCGCGCATTGCCCGGGCTGGAATTCGACGAGGCGGCGATCAATACGCTGGTGGGCTATGCCGACGGCGACGCGAGACGATTTCTGAACCTGCTGCAGCAGTCCGAGACGGCAGCGACTGCGGCGGGTATCCACAACATCGATGGCGAGTTTCTGACCAATGCGCTGACGTTGAATGCGCGCCGTTTCGACAAGGGCGGCGACAATTTCTACGACCAGATTTCCGCATTGCACAAGTCGGTGCGCGGCTCCAGTCCGGATGGCGCGCTGTACTGGCTGTGCCGCATGCTCGATGGCGGCGCCGATCCGAAATATCTGTCGCGGCGCATCATCCGCATGGCGTGGGAGGACATCGGCCTGGCCGACCCGCGCGCGATGCAGATCGCCAACGATGCGGCGGCGACTTACGAGCGCCTCGGTTCGCCCGAAGGCGAACTGGCGCTGGCGCAGGCGGTGCTGTATCTGGCCTGCGCCGCCAAGAGCAATGCCGGTTACATGGCTTACAATCAGGCGATGGCATTCGTGAAACGCGACAAGTCGCGCGAGGTGCCGGTGCACCTGCGCAACGCGCCGACGCGGCTGATGAAGGAGCTGGGCTATGGCCACGAATACCGTTATGCGCACGACGAGCCCGATGCCTATGCTGCAGGCGAGACCTATCTGCCCGACAACATGCCCGAGCCGGGCTGGTATCAGCCGGTGCCGCGCGGGCTGGAGAGCAAGATCGCCGACAAGCTGGCCTGGCTGCGTCAGCTGGACAGGAAATCGGCAAAGCCCGGTTGAATATCGCCATGTTGCCGGAGTGAAATCGTGTGTTATCGTAATACCTTGTTCTTGATGCGCTGCGGCATGCGCAGATCGGGAAATTCTAATTTTGAAAGGCAAGGCTGACCGATGAGCAACGCCGGCGAATTCTTCCTCGGGCGTCAATCCATTCTGGATCGCGATCAGAATCTGGCCGGCTTCGAGCTGCTGTTCCGCTCCGGCCAGAACAATTCGGCGCAGTTCCGGGATGACGTCACCGCCACCAGCGTGGTGATGAACCACGCCTTCAACGAGATTGGCTTCAAGACCGTGCTCGGCAAATACCGCGGTTATATCAAGGTCGATCAGGCCATGTTGATGAATGACATGATCGAACTGCTGCCGCAGGAACAGGTGGTGATCGAGCTGCTGCCAGGCATCGAGATGGATGCCGAAACCGCTGGGCGCTGCAGCTATCTAAAGGCTGCGGGCTATACGCTCGCGCTGGGCGGGTTCAGCCATTATTCCGAAAAATGCGAATCGCTGCGCGGCATCGTCGATGTGATCAAGGTTGATGTTCAGTGCCTGGATCATGACGGCCTTGCTGAAATCGCGCGGCATCTGAAGAAATGGCCGGCAAAAATGCTCGCTGAAAAAGTGGACAGCCGGGAAGCCGCCCAACATTGCATGGAACTCGGCTTCGACCTGTTTCAGGGCTACTACTTCGCCCAGCCTATCATCATCACCGGCAAGCGCCTGTCCCATTACGAGCTGGAATTGTTGCGCCTGATCGGGCTGGTGATGGGGGATGCCGAGACCGGGGAGATTGAACAGGTGTTCAAAAAAAATCCCGGCCTGAGCTTCAGCCTGCTGCGCCTGAGCAATTCTGCTGCCAGCGGCGCGCATCGAAGAATCACATCGATCAGTCATGCGATCATGGAGCTGGGCCGGCGCCAGCTGAAACGCTGGCTGCAGATGCTGCTGTTTGCGCATGACAAGAATGCCTCCTTCCCCGACCCGTTGCTGCAGCTGGCGGCGACGCGCGGAAAATTCATGGAGCTGCTGGCGCGGCAAATGGGCAGCAACAATCAGGAGCTGGAAGATCAGGCATTCATGGTGGGCATCATGTCGCTGATGGATACGCTGCTGGGCATGCCGCTCACAGAAATAATTGCGCCGCTCAATCCGCCGCGCGAGGTGCGCGAGGCGTTGCTGCATCGCGCCGGGCCGCTGGGGACGCTGCTGCTGCTGGTAGAGCAGATGGAGAAAGATGACATGGATGCGACCGGCGAATTGGTGGCCGGGTTGGCCCCGCTTGATGCTTCCCGGCTCAACGCAGCACAGCTGGAGGCGCTGTCCTGGGCCAACAGTCTGGGGCAGACAATATAGAGCGTCAGCCTGCGCTCACAGCGCGATGGTGGCGAGCGAAATGTCGTCGTGTGCGCCCAGTCCGCCTAGATGGGTGGCGATGGCTTGTTTGAGTGATTGGTGCGGATTGTCTCCCTGCAGCGCGGCGGCGATGCGTGTCTCGCCAAAGCCGATGCCCTGTGCATCCATCGCATCGGACAGGCCGTCGGAATAAAGCGTGAGCCAGCCCCTGTCGTTCCACTGGAAATATTCTGTTCCGGCATCAAAGTCATCATCCGGCAGCAGCCCGAGCGCGGTATGGCGGGAAATGAATTTCTTGATGACCTTTCCTTGCGCATCCTGCAGCAGTGCCGGCGGATTGCCCCCGTTCCATATTTCGACGAGGCGGTTGCTGCGGTCGACGCTCAGCAGCGTTACGGCCACGAAATTTCCCGGGGGCAGCAGGGTTTTCAACTGTGTATTGATTTCACGCACAATGGCGGAGACGGTGAAGCCCTTGCGCGTCATCTGGGAGAACACCTGCACCAGCGGCAGCAGGGGAATTGCAGCCGGCAGGCCGTGCCCCATCGCATCGGCGAGCAGCACATAATCGCGGTTCGTGCAGTATTGCTGGATGACGACCAGGTCGCCGCCCAGGTTCTCCGTCGGCTGCGACCACAATTCGACTCCGGGCACTGATAATGAGGATTTGGCGACGATGTTATCCATCAGCTCCCGCGCCATATCCAGCTGCAGCTCGGAGGCCTTCTGGTAGACCAGCAGCTCGTCATTGGAATCACGCAGCTTCGATTCCAGCGCGGCGATGCGTTGCATGGCGGCGATTTTTGCCAGCAGGAAAACAAGATCGACCGGCTTGGGCAGGTAATCGTCGCCGCCCGCTTCCAGGCCGCGCACCATGTCATCGCGATGAGTCAGCGCGCTGAGGAAAATGATCGGCACCCACTGCTCGGTGTTCAGCGCGCGAATGCGGCGCGTGGCCTCGATGCCGTCCATGACGGGCATCATCACATCCATCAGCACCAGTTCGGGCATGTCCGCCTGGAAGCGTTCGATCGCCTCCTCGCCATTGACGGCGGGGATGACGGTGTGGCCCGCCGAGGTCAGCACAGTCTGCAGCAGAGTCAGGTTGGCCGGCGTGTCATCCACCACCAGTATTTTGAGGGAAGTGCCTGCTGTGCCGGGTATGATGTTTTCGATGTTCATAGTGGTGCCGTTGTATTCCTTTGTTACAGCCCGCCGCGTCGCAGTGATTTTATACGGGAATCCCGCATGGAACAATTTTGCATCTGCCGCCAGTGACGCGGCCGTCTCTCGAATGCAGCTTCATGTCGCGTATAATCCCGCCCGCGCGGGTCGCCAAGGATGATACGCTCAGGCGTCGCCGCGCGGGAAAATTAAATTGTTTACGCGTGCAAGCTCGGCAACAGTTGCATCGCATTGGAGAATGGCATGTTAGACCTGCAAGCATTACGCAATGATTTGGCCAATGTGGCAGCGCGCCTCGCGACGCGCGGATTCGTGCTGGACACGGCGCGCTTTGAGCAGCTGGAGGGCGAGCGCAAGATCATCCAGACGCGCACGCAGGAGCTGCAGGCCAGGCGCAACAGCTCCTCCAAGCTGATCGGGCAGGCCAAGGCCAAGGGCGAAGATGTGTCCGCGATCATGGCGGAAGTGGCCAGCCTGGGCGACGAGCTCAAGCTGGCGGAAGCGCAGCTGAATGAGGTCCAAAGCGCGCTGCAGCAATTTCTGGAAGTGTTGCCGAACATGCCGCACGCCAGCGTGCCGCCGGGCAAATCCGAGGCGGACAATCTCGAAGTGCGCAAGGTCGGCGAGATTCCCGTATTTGATTTTGCCGTGCAGGATCACGTCAGCGTGGGCGAGGGGCTGGGCGGGCTGGACTTCGAAACCGCGACCAAGATCAGCGGCGCGCGCTTCTCGCTGCTGAAAGGCCCGCTGGCGCGGCTGCACCGCGCACTGGCGCAGTTCATGCTGGACACGCATACCGAGCAGCACGGCTACACCGAAGTTTATGTGCCTTACCTGGTGAACGCGGCCTCGATGCGCGGCACCGGCCAGCTGCCGAAGTTCGAGGAAGATCTGTTCCGCGTGCCGCGCCAGATGGGCGACGAGGGTGAGACAAATTTCTACCTGATTCCCACCGCTGAAGTGCCGGTGACCAACATGGTGCGCGACGAGATCGTGCCGCTGGAGCAGTTGCCGCTGAAATTCGTGGCGCACACGCCGTGCTTCCGCTCCGAGGCAGGTTCCTACGGCCGCGACACGCGCGGCATGATACGCCAGCACCAGTTCGAAAAAGTGGAGCTGGTGCAGATGGTGCATCCCGAGCAGTCCTACGACGCGCTGGAAGCGCTGCTCGACCACGCCGAAACGATATTGCAAAAGCTGGAGCTGCCGTATCGCGTGGTGAAGCTGTGCACCGCCGACATGGGGTTCTCCGCCGCGCTGACCTACGACATCGAAGTGTGGCTGCCGGCGCAGAACACCTATCGCGAAATTTCTTCATGCAGCAATTTCGAGGCATTCCAGGCGCGCCGCATGCAGGCGCGCTTCCGCAACGAGCAAGGCAAGCCGGAACTGCTGCACACGCTGAATGGCTCCGGCCTGGCAGTCGGCCGCACGCTGGTCGCTGTGCTGGAAAACAATCAGCAGGCCGATGGCAGCGTGCGCATACCGGAAGTGCTGCGCCCCTACATGGGCGGGATCGATATTATTAAAGCTGGCTGATTGTTTGGGTGCAGGCTAAGCTGCGTGCAGGTTAAGCTGCGTGCAGGTTAAGCCGCAACGCGGCGGCCGTAGCCAAAGTTATCAACAGGCCGACGGGAGCGTGCGCATACCGGAAGTGCTGCGCCCTTACATGGGCGGGCTGGAAATTATCAAGGCAGCTTGTGCCTGGACGTGTCGGGCAGCTTCAGGCGAAACGGGGATGTTGGCAGATTCGGCATTTCATGCGTATCCAGATGTTTCAGCATGTCGTAATACAGGCGCACGGTTTCGACCAGAATCACCGCTTCGCCGCCGCGCGCATAGCCATGTTTGGTCTGCTCGAAATACTCCGGCTGCGTCAGCAGCGGCATCATCTTTTTTACATCCAGCCAGGTGTCGGCGTTGAGCCCGGCGCGCGCGGTCAATACGCGCGCATCCTCCAGATGGCCCTGGCCCTGATTGTAGGCGGCCAGCGCCAGCCAGATGCGCTCCTCATTCGCGATGCGTCGCGGTAATTCTTCCTGCAGCAAGCGCAGGTAGCGCGCGCCGGCAAGGATGCTCTGGCGCGGGTCCAGTCTATCCGTCACCTTCAGGCGATCGGCCGTTTCTTCGGTCAGCATCATCAGCCCGCGCACATTGGTGGGTGAGGTGGCCAGAGGATCCCAGTGCGACTCGTGGTAGCTGATCGCAGCCAGCAAGCGCCAGTCTATGCCGCTCACATTCTGCCCCTCTTCAAACAGCGGCCGCAGATGCGGCAGATCGGTGCGAGCCTTGGTGATGAAGGTCACTGAATCTATCGCTTCCAGCCGTTCATTGTGTCCGTAATAGCGGTCGAGCAGGCGGCGCAACGTGCCGTCCTGTTTGATGTTGGCGAAAAAATTCTTCGCCTCCTCCAGCAACGCCGCGTCGCTGTCCGGTGAAAATGCCCAGGCCAGCCTGGAAGGCGCGGCGATATCGAAGGCGGCATTCAGGCTGGGGGTGTAGTTGCGCGCCAGTGCCAGCTGCTCTTCGTTGGCGATCGTGCAATCCAGCTTGCCTGTTGCCACATCGGACAGCAGATTGGCCACGGTCTGCTCGTTGCGCGCCTCCCAGTGCAGAGACGCCAGCTTGCTTTGCGCTTCGCGCAATACGGCATCCTGGGCAGATCCGGCCACTACCGCAATCGTCCTGCCGGGCAGGTCATCGAGGCGCCTGGGGGGCGTGCCTTTGCACACCACCTGTTCCTGCACGGTCTGGTAGGAGGGGGAAAAGCGCATGCCGGCAGCCTCAACGCTGCGCAATCCGGCGGCGGCGATATGCCCCCTGTTTGCCATCAGCGCCGGGATGATTTGATCCGGCGGCAACGGCAGCAGTCTCACCCTGGCCTGCAATTGCTTGCCGAACAGGTTGACGAGTTGCTGCTTGAACTCGGTGTCCACATTGTTTTCTCCCCGCACCACGATGACCGTGATCTCCTCGCGCCAGGGCTTTTTGGGCACTTCGGCAGGCGTGCAGGTAACAAGCAAAGCCGCACCCAGCATTGCCAGCAGGATGAGTCCTGTGCGGTGTTGCGTTGAAGGCCATGAGCGTTTGAACTTGAACATGTAAACATTCTGCCCGATTTTTTCATGATGCTGGTAAAATGCGCACCCCCGGAGAGGTGGCAGAGTGGTCGAATGTACCTGACTCGAAATCAGGCGTAGGTGCGAGCCTACCGTGGGTTCGAATCCCACCCTCTCCGCCAGATGTCAGTATTGCCGCGTCCAGTGACGTACACGAAGCCCGCTAAATCTCAATGATCTAGCGGGTTTTTTGTTTTGTGCCGTGTTTTCCCGTCTATTGCAATCGCGGGGGTATTGGGGGTATATTTCATGACACATACCCCCACCGCAAGAAAATGTACCCCCAGCGAGGCAAGCACGATGAAACTATCTGATCCGAAGGTGAAGAGGGCCAAACCCGAAGCGACCCCTTACAAGCTATCCGATGGCGGCGGTTTATTTATTCTTGTGCAGCCTAACGGCTCAAAGTATTGGCGGCTCAAGTATCGTTTCGGGGGCAAGGAAAAGCTGCTTGCGCTGGGGGTATATCCAGACGTAACCCTGGCCCAAGCCCGCACCCGCCGCGATGATGCGCGCAAGCTGCTGGCGAACGAAGTTGATCCTGGCGAGATAAAGCAAACCCAGAAGAAGCAAAGCAAGATTGCCATTGAGAACTCTTTTGAGGCCATCGCCCGCGAGTGGCACGCGCTGAATACGCCACGCTGGACGGCTAACCACGCTTACGACGTGCTGCGCTCAATGGAAAAGGAAGTATTCCCCATTTTCGGTGATGCCCCCATTTCCGCGATTGATGCCCCCACCGTGCTGGACGCGATCCGCAAGGTTGAAGGGCGCAAGGCGTTTGACGTGGCGGGGCGGGTGTTGCAGCGCGTGCGCGTGGTGTTCGCCTATGCCATCGCAAGCGGACGTTCGCGGCACAACCCGGCGGCGGAAATCACGGGCGCACTGGCACCCCGCCCGAAAAAGAAACACTACCCCGCAATCGCGCCGCACGAATTGCCCGAGCTGCTGCACGCCTTGGCGGACTATTGGGAGCGCGACAAGGCCAGCCCCTTGGCGAAAATTGCCACGCGCCTGCTATCGCTAACTTTTGTCCGCACGGGCGAGCTGCGCGGCGCTCAGTGGGGCGAGTTCGATTATGAAAAGATGCTGTGGACTATTCCGGCGGAACGCATGAAAGCGCGCGAACCTCACACCGTGCCGCTATCGCGTCAGGCGGTGGAAGCCTTGGCGGAATTACACCCGCTTACCGGACACGGTGCGCTGCTGTTCCCCAGCCGTTCCGGTGAAGGCAAGACCATGAGCGACAACACCATCAACATGGCAATCAAGCGGGCAGGCTATGCAGGCAGAATGTGCGGCCACGGCTTCCGCTCAGTGGCTTCCACTTACCTGAACGAGCTGGGCATGATCCGGCCTGACGTGATCGAAGCGCAACTCGCCCATGCCGATAAAAACGCCGTGCGCGCTGCCTACAATCGGGCAGACTACATGGAGTATCGCAAGGCCATGATGCAATTCTGGGCCGACACGCTGGACACCATGCAGCAAGGCGGAAAGCTGCCCAAGTGGGCGGACTATGAACCGCACACCGGAGGCTATCGGGCGGCGCAAGTGATCCCGCTGCGGGCAAAATCGGCTGCCTGATGATGCTATTTTCCGTCCGGTACATGTTAAAAACAGTCGGGACAAGTCGGGACAGTCGGGACACCATGCCACCACTGGGCTTTAGCTGTCCCGACTTTTTAAAACGTAGTCGGGACAGTCGGGACAAGTTGTCCGATAGCGTCTTGCGCCGTCTTGCGTTTTGGCATTTGCTGGAAAATGCCGCGCGAAGGGTGTTCACTGCCGCCCCTCAAACCGGCGCGAATCAGACGAACAAACCTTGTTGGGGGTTAGCATTATGGCGGCTTTGAATTCTGGTATCACGGCACAGCAAGCCCGCGAGGATAGGGCTATCTATCGAGCAATGCACTTGCTTGAAAAACGCTTGCGCAAACAGGGCGCGGCATTTAACAGCCCCAATGCGGTGCGGCAATATCTTGCGCTGCATTTGGCTGAGCATGAGCGGGAAATGTTTTCTGCCTTGTGGCTGGATACACAGCACCGCCTGATTGCGGCGGAACATTTGTTTGCCGGAACGCTTACCCATACATCTGTTTATCCGCGCGAGGTGGCGCGGCGGTGTTTGCAGTTGAATGCCGCCGCCGTGATATTCGCGCATAACCACCCGAGCGGGTGCACCCAGCCGAGCAAGGCCGATCTGGTTCTTACGCGCGCGCTGATGGATACGCTTGCCCTGTTTGATGTGCCTGTGTTGGATCACTTCATTGTGGCCGGAGCTGATGCGGTATCACTTGCCGAGCGCGGCTTGCTGGGCGCAACGGATTTTGCAAGCAAGGAAGTGCAACCCGAAACGCCCAAGAAAAAACGGAAGAAATCCAGCGCAACAGCTTTATGAATTTGCCACGCAAAATAGTATAGGGGGCGATTTTGAAACAACATCTTTCCGCAGGGGTTAAACCGTTCGCATTCACGGACGATCAACGGCGCAATCTGTTGCTTGAGTTGCCTCGCCGATCCGCAAAGAATAGAGAGGCCGCCAATCGTTTCGTAGAGGCCGCGCGGCATGAGGTTGAAGGATGGCTATCACTTGATATTCAGCTACTCACTACCACCCCCAAAAATCACAAAGAAAAACTAGAGCGCCTCACAAATGCCGCAAGTGAGATCCGCGCCGCGTTAGATGACATTCCCTCCGATACAGGGGGATATCTTCATGCAGAAATCATTACAACGCTGCACTGTGACCCGTACAAACGCAAACACTTGCGCATCGGCTGGAAGTTAAAGCAGCTAGGCATTCATGACCCTTGTGAGGATAATTTTCTTGAGGAATTGCTAGGCGTGCTGGAAGAATCTGCAAGCCGCATGGCAAACACTTACGAAGTGCGTCCTGGGGTGGACAACGGACAAATGATAAGCCTGGCGGCAAAACTGGCTGATTTTTACAGCGATTGTTTTCAGAAAATGCCATCAGCGAGCAACGGAAGCAACTTTAGGAAATTTATGGCGGAATTATCAACAATTCTGGGGGATTCAGATTGGATGCTAACCGATTGTTTCGGGGCGCAGACCGTCCAAGATGCGATAGAAAGAGTTGAGGCAGCCCGCAAGCGTTACGCTGCACCTCCGTCAGAATAACAAAACCGTTTGGATTAACCGAGAATCCAGAAAAACCCACACGCGACCGCATCCTAATACGTTCTTACTATCTGCCACGCTGCTACCGTGGCAGATACAAACAAGGACGATGCGATGCAATCCAACACAGCAACCCCCACAAAGTTTTACCGTTTACCCCAAGTCCGCGAAATTGCGGGCGGCGTAGCCCCCAGCACAATCTGGGGCTGGGTTAAAAACGGCACTTTTCCGGCACCCTATAAACTTTCCGCGAACTGTTCAGCGTGGTGCGCGGCGGAAATCGAGGCATGGGCGAAATCCAGAATTGCGGCATCCCTCGATCAGCAAAAACCCAAAGCAGCATAAGGGGCGGCAATGAGTGCCGAAAAATCCCTTTCACAATCGCAACGCCTGCTTGAGCTGGTGAAGTTGCAACCCTTCACCACGCTGGAAGCGCGGCGCATGGGCATCATGAATCCAGCCCAGCGGGTAAGTGAATTGTGTAAGCGCGGGCATCCGATAGACACGATTAAAACACGGCAGACAGACGAATATGGGCACATGCACTGTGTGGCTATATACGTCTGGAATCCGCAACAGAAAAGGCAGGCGGAATTATGGGGATGAATAGAGAAACGCCACGCACTTGCAATAAGGTGAGCCGACATGCACGCCTGATGCAATCCGCTGCGCGTAAATTGGAACAACATGGCACATTGTTTGTGCTTGCCATAGAGGAATATCGTGCCGCGCATGAGTTGGTTTATGCAGCGGTGGAATTTGTGAATGAATATCTCGCACAACATCCGCGAACCAAGAAAATGCCGCGCGTGTTCTTGTGGCGTGGTGCTAGATATTGGCTTGGATACACAACGCATGGGCGTGTGCATGTTCGCGTGACAGGAAGCAAGGCGCGATTTAACAGCGCGGGGTTTGTGATATGAGCGCGCCCAATATAAAACAGGTGGCCGCCGCCGCGCTGTCCAGTATCGAGCGCATCTTGTCGCAGTGGTTGCCGGATGGAAAACGGAACGGGCACGAATATGTGGCGCGCAATCCCACTCGATCCGATAGCAAGCTGGGTTCATTTTCGATCAACCTTAACACCGGCGCATGGGCTGATTTTGCCAGCGATGATAAGGGCGGCGATCTGGTAGCACTGGTGGCCTATCTTGAGGGAGTGAAGCAAGGCGAGGCAGCCGCACGGCTGGCGGTGTTCCTGGGTATGGCAGTGGAAAAGCCGGACACGCATAAACGTGTCACAAGCGCCCAACAGAAGGCGGGTGACACTACCGCCCCAGCCAAGGCAGAGAAGCCGCAATGGGTGGCCTTGTTGCCCGTGCCAGATGATGCGCCGCCGCCTTACACAACGCACACTAAACACGGCAAGCCTTCCATGCGTTGGGAGTATCGCGCAGCGGATGGCGGGTTGTTGTGCTGGGTGTATCGCTTCGAGCCGAAAAGCGAAGGCGAGCGCAAGCAGTTTTTCCCGCTGACGTTTTGCCAGAATGCAGCGGGCAAGTGTGAATGGCGCTGGCAAGGGCTGCCCGATCCGCGCCCGCTTTACAACCTGGACAAGCTGTCCGCGAATGTGGCCGCGCCGGTGTTGGTGTGCGAAGGCGAGAAAGCCGCCAATGCCGCCGCCCTGCTGTTTCCTGATGCGGTATGCACCACGATGCTGAACGGCGCGCAATCGCCGCACAAAAGCGATTGGCGGCCACTGGCCGGGCGCGTGGTGTGGCTTTGGCCTGACTTAGACGAAGCCGGGCAGGCGTGTATGGTAAAGGTGGCCGCCTTGGTGCGTGAAACTGGGGCGGCAAGCGTCGAGATATTCAACCTGACTGCCTTTGCGTGCGCGCCCGGCGTGGGTGAAGATGATGCCCCTACCCTTTCCGGTGCACACCCATTGCCGGACAAGTGGGACGCTGCCGATGCGGTGGCCGCTGGCTGGGCTGCCGGGCATGTTGCGCTGCTGATGCAGTCGCATGAGCTGTTGCGGCCTGCGCCGGTGGACACGTCTGCACAAGTGGCCGGAACACCTCGCAACGCGGTAGCCGATGATGAAGGCGGCGAGCAGTTGCCGCACTTCCATTGCAACGAGCAAGGGGTGTGGTATTTCGGCAAGAATGACCAAGGCAACAACATGCCGCCGTTGTGGGTGTGTTCCAAGCTGGAAATTACCGCATCCACACGCGATGCGAAAAACGAAAGCTGGGGACGGCTGCTTGAATTTGACGATCTGGACAGAACGCACCACGCATGGGCGATGCCGATGGAATTATTAAGCGGCGATGGCAACGAATATCGCCGCATGTTGTTTTCGATGGGCTTGCAGATTGCCGCATCCAACAAGGCGCGCAACCTGCTATCCCAATACATTCAAACGGCACAGGTAGAACAGCGCGCCCGCTGTGTTGACCGCACCGGCTGGCATGGCAATGTGTTCGTGATGCCTGACCGCACCATCGGCGAAGATGAAGAGCGTATCTTGTTTCAATCGGCCAGTGCCACGCCCGGCACATTCAAACAGAAAGGCAAGATTACAGCCTGGCAATCGAATGTGGCCGCGCTGTGCGCCGGTAATTCGCGCCTGGTGTTTTCCGTGTCCGCTGCATTCGCTGCGCCGCTGTTGCACGTCACCGGCATGGAATCTGGCGGGGTGCATTTGCGGGGCGATTCAAGCACGGGCAAAACCACTGCGCTGCGCGCCGCCGCGTCGGTGTGGGGCGGTGTGGAATATCTGCAACGCTGGCGTGCTACAGATAATGGGCTGGAAGCATTGGCAGCCCAGCATTCAGATTGCTTGCTGGTGTTGGATGAGTTGAGCCAAGTTGACCCGAAAGCGGCGGGCGAAGTGGCCTATATGCTGGCGAACGGTAGCGGCAAGGCGCGGGCGAATCGTACCGGCGGGCTGCGCGATCCGGCAAGCTGGCGCATCCTGTTTCTATCCAGTGGCGAGGCCGGTTTATCCGAACACATGGCGGAAGCGAAAAAGAAACCGAAGGCCGGGCAGGAAATCCGCTTGCTGGATATTCCAGCCGATGCCGGGGCTGGCTGTGGCATGTTCGAGAATCTACACAGCTACGCAAACGGCGCGACCTTTTCCAAGGCTCTGACCGAGGCAGCTTGCAAGCATTACGGCACAGCGGCACAGCCTTACATTGCAAAGCTGGTGGAGCATGGCGAAAAGGTTGCGGAGTGGATCAAGAAAGCCCAGCGGGAGTTTGCGCACACGCATGTTGATGAGAGTGCGGGCGGGCAAGTGCACCGCGCCGCCTTGCGCTTCGCTTTGATAGGCGCAGCGGGTGAACTGGCAACCAAGTGGGAAATTACCGGCTGGCAACAGGGCGAGGCGATGCAGGCCGCCGTGATCTGCTACAAGGCATGGCTGGCACAGCGCGGCGGCGCGGGCAACCTGGAAGAGTTGAACATGCTGGCACAGGTGCGGCGATTCTTCGAGGCGCACGGCGAAGCACGCTTTACCGATTGGGACAGGCCGGTGAGTAAAACCGATTCGCACCCGCCGCGCACCATACAGCGCGCCGGATACCGCAAGCATATTCCTGCTGTGGATGATGAGAGCAAGCCGATTTATCTTGAAGATGTGGAGGGTAAGCCGCGCGCCACGCATACCGAGTATTACGTGATGCCGGAAACCTTCAAGGCCGAAGTGTGCGCCGGGTTTGATTACCGCGTGGTGTGCAAGCTGTTGGTAAAGCGCGGTTGCCTGATGACCGAGGGCAAGGGCTACACACGCAAGGAACGGCTGCCCGGTGGCGAGGGGTTGGCGCATTGTTTCCGCATCACGCACAAGTTGTTTGAAGGCGGTGGCGATGAGTGAAGGCGTGCGGCATTCTGTAACGGTGGCAATATGCCGCACGGCGTTAGACACTACCGGACAACTTGTCCCGACTGTCCCGACTGCGTTTTAAAAAGTCGGGACAGCTAAAGCCCAATGGCCGCAAGGTGTCCCGACTGTCCCGACTTGTCCCGACTGTTTTTAACATGTACCGGACGGGAAAGGGGCGGCGCGGTGTGTGTGGTGTGCGGGCAGAGAAATATATTCGCGCTGCCATTTTTGCCGTTGCACGATCCGATTGCAGACTGTGCGGGCTGAGTTATGGGCTTATCAGCCGCTCAAAATTCCAAGGTACTTCCTGGATCTTCACACTGCGGGTGCCATGACCGCGAAATTTCTCCAGTTACCGGTGGCTATAGGGGGGCATAACCGTATTCATGATGGTTGCAGGTCATGGGTAGGGGGTAAAAATTTCTGGAACGTCCATCTCCACGACCGTTGCTTTAACCATATTTTTGCGTGCGGGAATTTGGGATGGGGGTACATTTGGGGGTATAGCGTACAATTTTTTATTGTGGATCAAGCATAGGCGCGGCTTGCAGCGATTTGTTCGTATGACACCCTCGCCAGATGTCAGTATTGCCGCGTCCAGTGACGTACACGAAGCCCGCTAAATCTCAATGATCTAGCGGGTTTTTTGTTTTGCGTTCAGCGCAAGGTTTTATAAGGAAGCGATTGTGTCCGGCGCGTGCAGCGCAGACACAAAGCCAGGCTGATGCATGACCGCCTCAAGGGTGGCATTTGTAAATGGCAAAGGTGCGCTTGCCATACTCGGGCGACGCTTCCTTCACCACCGTATCGCCGCCCGACTCCAGCGCGCCATTGCGGGCCAGTTGCAATAAGTTGGCTTCCACGCTCTCGACGCTGCGGTTGATGAACCCGACTTCGGCAAGCACGCTGACGGTTATTTTCCCCTTGGACTGACAGTTCCCAACCTGGCTGGCATCCATCAGCGCGACCCGGAAAGAACCCGGACTCACCTCGATCAGGTTGCTGGCGCATCCACCCAGCCCCGCAATCAGCGGCACCAGGGCGGTAATGATTGAAACTCTTTTGAAAAATTGCATGGCGGCTCCGGATTGCTTGGTGAGTTATTTCGTGTGTGCAGCGTACGCTATATTAACGCCATCTGCTTCAGCCAAAAATGGATGTTGGGAAATTATTCCGGCGAGATTGGATTTTTTGTGTCAGCCCTGTTTGTCCGGGGCCATCAGGCACATATTGACCGTTGGGGAGCAGAGGCGTAGCGTGCCCGTTCCGGATTGAGAAGAGGCAGGAAAAAATGAGGTTTCAAGCGATGTTGCATGCAATTTTATTGACAGCTGTGCTCTCCGGCAGCGCCTGGGCGGGTGATCCCTCTGTCGAGTGTATCGATCAGCTCAAGTCGAAAGACGAGTTGCAGATTCTCGTGCCCAAGGTGGCACTGGGCAATGTGGATGACCAGACGCTGGAAATACTTGCCAACGATGAGGTTCCCACCAAGAAGGAGAAAGAGGTGATTTCCCTGTGGGCCAAGGCGCGCCAGGCATGCAAGCAAGCGGGCGCGGAGTGGCGCAGCCAGAATTATCCGGCCACGCTGATCCCGATTGTAGACGGATACTATTCGGATTTTTCTTCCCTGATGGCAGATCTTTACGCGAAGAAAATCGGTTACGGCGAGTTTGCCAAAACGCGTGCAAAACTTGAACAGGAATTCATGAAGAATATGGCGACAGAAGCGCAGTTGATACACCAGCAGGAACAAGCCGAGAAGCTGCAGCGGGAAGCGCTGGATCAGAAGCCGCTGCCTTCATCCGATCTGCGCACGCTGGACGCCGCCACGATCCGGCAAAGAAGATAGCCGATATACGCCCTCAATTCTCCGGAAGCGTGTTTGCCTGCTGCTGTGACAGCGGTGAAAATTCGGAGTCAGCGCGCTTTCCGGAGATTCTCCCGATAACGCTGTTGCGCTAAAGAGTCGAGGCATGCATGGACGCAGCATCAACCAGCCGCAATCAGCTTCCCCTGCATCCCGATCACGCGGGTAGAAGTTCCGCTCGCCTGCAGCAAGCGGCGCGCGCAGATGCTGCGGCCGTGCTGCAGCAGCTTGGCTCGCATGGGGACGGTTTGAGCCAGCAGGAGGCCGATGCACGCCTGCAGCAGTATGGGCCGAACGCGATTGCGCGGGAGCGGCGGCAATCCGTGCTGCTGCGTTTGCTGGGCAATGTCAGGAACCCGTTGGTGCTGCTGCTCGCGGCGTTAGGTGTGCTTTCTTTTCTGACCGGCGATCTGCGCGCGACGGCGGTCATTTTCGTGATGGTGATACTCGGCATCGTGCTGCGATTCGTGCAGGAGATGCGCGCCGACAACGCGGCCGAGAAGCTGGAGCAGATGGTCAGCAACACCGCTACGGTAGTGCGCGGCGGCAGGGAGCAGGAGCTCGCGCTGAAGGAACTGGTGCCGGGCGACATCATCCGCCTGGCTGCCGGCCGACGTGCGCGTGCTGTCGGCCAAGGACCTGTTCTTGAATCAGGCCGCGCTGACCGGCGAATCCCTGCCGCTGGAAAAGAAACCCGCGCCGGCCGCGGCCGAGGTGCAGAGTCCGCTGGAGCATCCCAACATCTGCTTCCTCGGCTCCAACGTGGAAAGCGGATCGGCGACTGCCGTGGTCATCTGCACCGGAGGTCAGACCTATTTCGGATCGCTGGCCGCCGGCATAATCGGGCAGCGCCAGCTGACCGCGTTCGATCAGGGCATCAACAAATTCACCTGGCTGATGATCATGTTCATCGCGGTGATGGTGCCGGCGGTGTTTCTGCTCAACGGCCTGAGCAAGCACAACTGGATGGAAGCCTTTCTGTTTGCGATGGCGGTGGCCGTCGGGCTGACGCCCGAGATGCTGCCGATGATCGTCACAGTCAATCTGTCCAAGGGCGCGCTGGCGATGGCGCGCAAGAAAGTGATCGTCAAGCGCCTGGATGCCATCCAGAACTTCGGTGCGATGGATGTGCTGTGCACCGACAAGACCGGCACGATCACGCAGGGCAAAATCGTGCTGGAAAAGCATCTGGACGTGAACGGCGAAGACAGCGAGAAGGTGCTGCATTTCGGCTATCTGAACAGCTTCCACCACACCGGCCTGAAGAACCTGCTGGACGAGGCCATCCTCAAGCATGAGGAGCTGGAACAGCACCTGCAGGTGCAGCAGAAGTATCGCAAGATAGACGAGATTCCGTTCGACTTCGTGCGCCGCCGCATGTCGGTGGTGGTGGAGGACGAGAGCGGGCTGAACATGCTGATCTGCAAGGGCGCGGTCGATGAGGTGCTGGACCTGTGTACGCGCGTGGAGCTGAATGGCGAGGTGACCCCGGTGCAAGCCGAGCACGACACCCGGCGCCGGCAGCTGGCGGACGAGCTGAATGGACAGGGCTTCCGCGTGATCGCGCTGGCTTACAAGCAAATGCAGGGCGCGCCGGATGAGCCCGTGTACACGGTCAAGGATGAATCAGACCTGATCCTGCTGGGTTTTCTGGCCTTCCTCGATCCGCCCAAGGATACTGCCGCCGAGGCGCTGAAGCGGCTGCACGCGCTGCACGTGGATGTCAAAATTCTCACCGGCGACAACGAAATTATCACCGCTTTCATCTGCAAGGAGGTGGGCATGCCGGTCGAGCATCTGCTGCTCGGTGCGCAGATCGAGGCGATGAACGATGACGAGCTTGCGGCAGCGGTCAGCGCGACCAGCGTGTTTGCGCGGCTGGCACCTATGCACAAGGAGCGCATCATCCGCGCGCTGCAGAGCCGCGATCACGTGGTCGGCTTTCTCGGCGACGGCATCAACGATGCGCCCGCGCTGAAGGCGGCCGATGTTGGCATCTCGGTGGATGGCGCGGTTGACATCGCCAAGGAATCCTCCGACATCATCCTGCTGGAAAGCAGCTTGCTGATACTGGAGCAGGGCGTGCTGGAGGGGCGGCGCGTGTTCGGCAACATCATCAAGTACATCAAGATGGCGGCCAGCTCCAATTTCGGCAACATGTTCAGCGTGGTCGGGGCCAGCGTGTTCCTGCCCTTTCTGCCTATGCTGCCGATCCAGGTGCTGGTCAACAACCTGCTGTACGATTTTTCGCAGACTGCGATTCCGACCGACGCGGTGGACGCCGACTGGCTGACCCGGCCGCGCAAGTGGGAGATAGGCGAGATCGAGCGCTTCATTCTGTTTGTCGGCCCGGTCAGTTCGCTGTTCGACTACCTGACTTTTTTCATCATGCTGTACGTTTTCAACAGCTGGCAAAACCCGGCGCTGTTCCACACCGGCTGGTTTGTGGAGTCCGTGTTTACGCAGACGCTGATCATCCACGTGATCCGCACCAACGGCATTCCGTTCATCGCCAGCCGCGCCAGCTGGCAACTGATGGCCACGTCGCTGATCATCGTCGCGGTCGCCGCCTGGCTGACGGTTTCGCCGCTGGCCGACACGCTCGGTTTTGTCGCGCTGCCGCCGTTATACTGGCCGCTGTTGGCTATCATGCTGCTGTGCTATATGATGCTGACCCAGCTGGTGAAGGGCTGGTTTATCCGCCGTTACGGTGCTTGATTGCGGTGTCGCAGGAAAAAACGCATGAACTGTAAAAAATTTATCCGGGCTGGAATTTTTGCGACTGTGCTGCTGACAGCCCAGGCGCATGCCGGCGCTGCGGCCATTCCGCTCAAGCAGAAAATGGTTGCGGTCGATTACACGAAGGAGGGGCGGCAATCGGGATGCGGCCTCAGGATGACGGCGGAATCCGGTGGTGATCTGTGGATCAACGTGCTGCTCAGCGTATTCGTCAGGGAGGCGGCGCCGCCATTGGGCATGTTCAAGGTGGTGGTCAAAAAAATTAATATGAAAAATGGCGAGCCGCTGTTGCAGCACGGCAAGATCACCTATTCCAGCATCGGCCAGATACACCGCGCCTGGATAAAAACCGCCTCCGGCCTGCAGCTGCTGCCGAATGAGGATGGCAGATCAACCCACGGCGAGGGCTATATGACCTCGACCGAATTCATATACACGGCGGATCTGCTGGGCATGCTGACGCTGGAAAATTTCACCGTCGGCTTCAGCAGGGAGGATGGGGACGCGGAAAAAATTTTCGAGTTCAACCAGCGCATCACTGCGGATGAATCTGCCAAGCTGACCGCCTGCATGAAAAACCTGCGCGCCACGATGGAAGAAAAAATAAACAGGGAAAGCTTGTAAGCGTTGCGCTTACCGGGTTGCGTTCCTCATTTGGAATACTCAGCATCGCTACACAACTGGTCACATGGAGATTTTCTTGAAATGAAAAAATATGGAATCATTCTTGCCGTTGTTATGTGTGCGTTTGCGCCATTTTCCTTTGCGGATGACGGTGATGTACGCCAGCTTGTCAAAATGCCGGACATGATGCGCCAGCACATGCTCGGCAATATGCGCGACCATCTTCAGGCTATCAACGAAATCCAGGCAATGCTGGGGGCGGGGGAATTCGACAAGGCGGCCGAGGTGGCGGAGAAACGGCTGGGCATGTCCTCGCTCGCCTCGCATAATGCCGCGCACATGGCTCCATACATGCCCAAACAAATGCAGGAAATCGGGACGCAAATGCACAAATCGGCCAGCCAGTTTGCGCTGGCTGCGCAGGAAAGTTCCGTGAGCAGTGATGCCCGTCAGGCTATCGGCGCATTGTCAAAAATCACGCAGCAGTGCGTGGCCTGCCATGCTGCTTTCCGCATTCATTAGAAGGTCATTTAATCCTCAACCCAAGGAGTTGCTCGTGAACGTCATCCGCTTTCTCACACTCATTGCCTGCCTGCTGATCGGCTCGTCCGCATTCGCCGCTGATGGTTTTGTTTCACTCAAAAGTACGCACAGTGCCAGGGACACCATGAACCGGCTCGAAGAGATCGTCAAAAAACGCGGGTTCACGATTTTCGCGCGCATCGACCACTCCGCCGGCGCGGCGAATGTCGGTCTATCTCTGCGCCCCACGGAATTGCTGATTTTCGGAAACCCGGCGGGCGGGACGCCGTTCATGGCGTGTGCGCAGACAGTCGGCATCGATCTGCCGCTGAAAGCACTCGTATGGGAGGACGCGTCGTCCCAGGTCTGGCTGGGCTACAACGATCCGGCATACATCGCCAAACGCCACGGCGTTCCGGAGTGTGCCGTGGTCGAGAAAATGCGCAAAGCCCTGGATGGAATTGCCGAGGCTGCTGTCGCCCCATAGTGCAGCGGTCAGCGGCTCATGGCGTAATTGCTTGATTTGCCCGATTGCCGCTCATCAAAAAAATCCGACCATTCATCCCCTGTGAATTGACGCTATCTTAGCCGCTCAGTAATCTGAGCTGACTGGGTAAACTTGAAGAGGAGGATGGGCGTGGACATCAGCATGAACACCAGCGCGGCGCTCGCGCAAAATGCCGGCAGCGATGTCGGATTGGCTGTGCTGAAGAAGGCCATGGACAGCGAAGCCCAAAGCGCAGCGGCATTGATCAACGCGCTCCCGCAGCCGCCGCAGCAAAATCTGCCGCCGAATCTGGGGCGGAACATCAACGTCACCGCGTGACGTTTCATCAGTCACTCAAGCTTCAGTAGAACCCTATGAGCGATTGCTGTTCGCCTTCCGACATCAAGTCTGCGCACCCGAACAAGCATCGCTGTCCGGTCAACGGCGTCGAGTATTCCGAGGTTTCGTCCAGAACGATTTCTCACCACATCAAACATGCGTGGCAGTGGGATGGCGGCGGCCGTCGTTTCTTCTTCTGCGAGGATCCTGAGTGCGACGTGGTCTATTTTGGCGACGACGATACTGTCATTCTCAAGTCGCAGCTTCGCACCGAGGTGGGCGTGAAAACAAAGGGGGGAGAGGCCGTGCTGTGCTATTGCTTCGGCGTCACCCGGGCCGATGCGCTGGGCGATCCCGCGATCAGAAAATACGTGCTGGATCAGACCCGGCTCGGGCTGTGCGCGTGCGACACCCGCAATCCGTCCGGGCGTTGCTGCCTGAAAAATTTTCCGCGCAACAAAGAGTCTGAATGAGCTGATCGCGAGCCGCGCACTCTGCAGCAGAAGTGCATGCTCACAGGCGGCACAGTGCCTGCCATAAATCGGGCTTGCGCACAGCCTGATATTTTTGGTCTGCATCGCATAACGGCATCGCTACACCTATTCCCGGGGTGGTAAAATCCGGGCCACTGCACCCTCTGTCACCATCATGTCGCATCCCACTTTTGTTTCACTCCGCCTGCACAGCGAATATTCCATAGTCGACGGCATCGTGCGCATTCCGGACGCGGTCGCTGCGGCCAAGCGCGATGCGATGCCCGCACTGGCGCTGACCGATCTGAACAACACGTTCGGCCTGGTCAAGTTCTATCTGGAGGCGCGCAAGAGCGGCCTCAAGCCCATCATCGGCTGCGACGTGTTCATCAGCAACGAGGCCGAGCGCGAGCAGCCCTATCGCTTGCTGCTGCTGTGCCAGTCCAATGCCGGTTATCTGCGCCTGTGCGACTTGCTCACGCGCGCGTTCCAGGAAAACCAGTATCGTGGCCGCCCGGAAGTGCGCAAGGAATGGCTGCACGACGGCACGGAAGGGCTGATCGCGTTGTCCGGCGCGCATCTGGGCGAAGTCGGCGTGGCGCTGCTGAACGGCAATCAGGCCACCGCCAGCCAGTTCGCAAGTGTATGGGCGGGGCTGTTTCCCGGCCGCTATTATCTGGAAGTGCAGCGCACGGGTTTCGCGCGCGAGGAGTTTCATCTGCGCGAAACGGTGCGGCTGGCGGCGGAGCTGGCGCTGCCGGTGGTGGCGACGCATCCGGTGCAGTTCCTCACGCTGGACGATTTCAAGGCGCACGAGGCGCGCGTGTGCATCGCCGAAGGCTATGTGCTGAACGACAAGCGCCGGGTGCGGGCATTCACTGCGCAGCAGTATTTCAAGACTCAGGCGGAGATGGCGGTGCTGTTTGCCGACCTGCCCGAAGCGTTGCAGAACACCGTGGAAATCGCCAAGCGCTGCAATCTCACGCTGCAACTGGGCAAGCCCTGTCTGCCGGATTTCCCCACGCCGAACGGCGAGAGCCTGGATGAATTCCTGCGCGCGGAATCCGAGCGCGGCCTGCAGGTGCGCATGCTGCAGCTGTATCCGGACGAGCAGGCGCGCGCGGCGAAAATGCAGGAATACAGCGAGCGGCTGGCGTTCGAGGTCAGCACCATCATCAACATGAAGTTCCCCGGCTATTTCCTGATCGTGGCCGACTTCATCCGCTGGGCGAAAAAGAACGGCGTGCCGGTCGGCCCGGGTCGCGGCTCCGGCGCCGGTTCGCTGGTGGCGTACAGCCTCGGCATCACCGACCTCGACCCGCTGCGCTACGAGTTGCTGTTCGAGAGCTTCCTCAATCCGGAACGCGTGTCTATGCCCGACTTCGACGTGGACTTCTGCCAGGACGGACGCGAGCGTGTGATCGAATACGTGCGCCACAAATACGGCCCGGCCAGCGTGTCGCAGATCGCCACCTTCGGCACGATGGCGTCCAAGGCGGTGATCCGCGACGTGGGTCGCGTGCTGGATTTTCCGTATGGACTGTGCGACCGGCTGTCCAAGCTGGTGCCGCTGGAAGGCGTGAAGCCGGTGTCGCTGAAAAAGGCGCGCGAGCTGGAGCCTGAATTCAACGCGGTGATCAACAGCGAAGAGGGCGTGGAAGAATTGCTGGAGCTGTGCGAACGGCTGGAAGACCTGACGCGCAACGTCGGCATGCACGCCGGCGGCGTGCTGATCGCGCCGGGCAAGCTGACCGATTTCTGCCCGCTGTATTGCGCCGAAGGCAGCCCCAGCACGGTCAGCCAGTTCGACAAGGACGACGTTGAAAAAATCGGCCTGGTGAAGTTCGACTTTCTGGGCCTGCGCACGCTCACCACGATAGACTGGGCGGTGCGCTATGTGAATGCGCAAAAGGCGAGTGCTGAGTGCCGAGTGCCGAGTGCTGAGTCGGCACCGCACAGCACTCAGCACTCAGCACTCAGCACTCAGCACTTCAACATCGAGACCATCCCCCTAGACGACAAGGCCACCTATAACCTGCTCAAGTCGGCCAACACCACCGCCGTGTTCCAGCTGGAATCGCCGGGCATGAAGAAGCTGATCGTCAAGCTCGAACCGGACACGTTCGAGGACATCGTGGCGCTGGTCGCGCTGTATCGTCCGGGGCCGCTGGAGTCGGGCATGGTGGAAGACTTCATCAACCGCAAGCACGGCCGCGCCAAGGCGGATTATTTCCACCCCGATCTGGAAAAGGCGCTGACGCCGACCTACGGCGTGATCGTGTACCAGGAGCAGGTGATGCAGATCGCGCAGATCATCGGCGGCTATTCGCTGGGCGCGGCGGACTTGCTGCGGCGCGCGATGGGCAAGAAGAACGCCGACGAAATGGCGCAGCAGCGCAGCATCTTCGTCGAGGGCGCGATCAAGCGCGCGATCGACGAGAAGCTCGCCACGCACCTGTTCGACCTGATGGAGAAATTCGCCGGCTACGGTTTCAACAAGTCGCACTCCGCCGCGTATGCGCTGGTGTCATACCAGACCGCCTTCCTCAAGGCGCATTATCCGGCCGCGTTCATGGCCGCCACGCTGTCGTCCGACATGGACAACACCGACAAGGTGCACAGCAACTATAACGACACGCTGGAGCAGAAAATCAGCGTGCTGCCGCCGGATATCAATTCTTCCGGCTACCGCTTCGCTCCGGTGGACGACAAGACGGTCGCCTACGGGCTGGGCGCGATCAAGGGCACCGGCGAAGCGGCGATCGTCAACATCGTCGCGGCGCGCAACAGCGGAGGACCGTTCCGCGACCTGTTCGATTTCTGCCGCCGCGTGGACAAGCGCGTGGTGAACCGCCGCGCGATCGAGGCGCTGATACGCGGCGGCGCGTTCGACTCGATCTCGGATCATCGTCACCAGATGTTCGCCTCGCTGAACGCCGCGCTGGGCAGCGCCGAACAGCAGGCGCGCTCGGCCAACCAGAACAGCCTGTTCGGCGACGACGAGAGCGTGTCCATGCCGGTGCTGCTGGCCGATGTGCCGCGCTGGACGCTGCGCGAGCAATTGCAGCAGGAGAGAACCAGCCTGGGTTTCTACCTCAGCGGCCACCCCTATCAGGAATTCGCCGCAGAGCTTGCGCCGTTCATCAAGCAGCGCCTGGCCGAAATCACGCCGCAGGCGCTGCCGCAAAACGGCCCCAACCGGCGCAGCGGCCTGGCGGTGCTGCTGGCCGGCATCGTGTCCGACGTGCGCATCCAGCAGACGCGGCGCGGGCGCATGGCGATCGTCAGGATCGAAGACGGCAGCGCGCAGCTGGAGGTGACGCTGTTCAACGAACTGTTCGAGGCCAGCCGCCCGTGGATACGCGAGGACGAATTGCTGGTGGTGCGCGGCAAGGCCACGCTGGACGAATATTCCGGCAACATGCGCGTGAGCGGTGAAGAAGTGCTCGACCTGGCTTCGGCCCGTGCCACGTTCGCCAAACGTCTGGACATCTCCTGCACCGCGCAGGAGCCGGTGTCGGTGACCAAGCTGGCCGAATTGTTCAAGCCCTATTGCGGCGGCAAATGCGCGGTGGTGATCCATTACCGCAACGAGATCGCCAGCGCGCAGTTGCGCCTGGGTGAGGCGTGGAGCGTGTCGTTGCCGGATGGTTTGCTGGGCGACCTGCGTTCATTGCTGGGTGAACGCAACGTGCGGGTTGCGTATTGACGATTTTGTGGCGCTATGTACAGCGGCAATCACTGGCCCATGAAGCACTCCGCAGGGTATTCATAAAACTCTAAGGGATGCAGAAATTGCAAAAACAC
>Ga0315268_10001022_pt1 | contig 32772 bp, 33 predicted proteins | sample C1_top_MG_FD_204535 | JGI IMG/M metagenome (GOLD analysis project Ga0315268, IMG submission 204535) | Sediment microbial communities from Yellowstone Lake, YNP, Wyoming, USA - C1_top | ecosystem: Environmental > Aquatic > Freshwater > Lake > Sediment | place: USA: Wyoming | collected 2017-08-01
AGGGGCTGGCTCACCTGGACGATACCAGGTGGGATAGGTTAGGTATTGCCCCAATTCGCCCGTAAGACGCCGAAAACCTCCGTCTGAGCTACCTGATATGTCAGCTTTCAAGGTGCAAAAGTCGACTACTCCCTTTAGGTTCCTTATCCGCTAATCCGTTACCTATCCGCTGCTCCCCACCCCTTCGCCCGCTCCACGGCCCGCCGCCAGCCGCGATAGAGACTCTCTCGCCGATCCACCCCCATCGCTGGCGCAAAGCGCCGATCCACCTGCCACAGGGCGGCAATCTCCTCCTGCGATTTCCAGAAGCCCACGGCCAGTCCGGCCAGGTAAGCCGCGCCCAGGGCCGTAGTCTCCGTGACCTTGGGCCGCACCACAGGCACCCCCAGCAGGTCGGCCTGGAACTGCATGAGAAAGTCGTTGGCGGCGGCGCCGCCGTCCACACGCAACTCGCGCAGCGGGATGCCGGCGTCGTTGACCATCGCCTCCACCACATCGCGCACCTGATAGGCGTTGGCCTCCAGCGCCGCCCGGACGACGTGCGCCCGCCCGCTGCCCCTGGTCAGCCCCAGGATAGCGCCGCGGGCGTACATGTCCCAGTGCGGGGCCCCCAGCCCCACGAACGCCGGCACCAGGTACACGCCACCCGTGTCCGGGATGCTGCTGGCCAGCGTCGCCGATTCGGCAGCATTGGCGATGATCTTCAGTTCGTCGCGCAGCCATTGCAAGGCGGCGCCGGCGATGAACACGCTGCCCTCCAGGGCGTACTGCACGCCGGAGTTGTGCTGTGGCGAAGCGGCTGGCAGGGCGTCCCCCAAACCCCAGCCGATGGTCGTCAGGAGGCCGTGCCGCGACTCTACGGCTCGCTGGCCGGTGTTCATGAGCAGGAAGGCGCCGGTGCCGTAGGTGCTCTTGACCATGCCCGGCGCATAACCCGCCTGGCCGAAGAGGGCGGCCTGCTGATCGCCAGCGATGCCAGCGATAGGCAGGCCCTGCAAGGCGGCGAGGACAGGGGATTCGGCGGCGTTGGCGGCGGCCAAGCCGAACACCCCGCTGGACGGCCGCGCCTGGGGCAGAATCGCCCGGGGGACGTCCAGAATATGCAGGATCTCGTCGTCCCAGTCCAGGGTGTGGATGTTGAAGAGCAGGGTGCGGGAAGCGTTGGAGTAATCGGTGGCGTGCACCCGGCCGCCGGTGAGGTTCCACAAGAGCCAGGTGTCAATGTTGCCAAAGGCAATCTCGCCGCGCTGCGCCCGGGCGCGCAGGCCGGGGACGTTGTCCAGCAACCACTTGACCTTGGTGCCGGAGAAATAGGCGTCAATGACCAGGCCCGTCCTGGCCTGGAAAAGCTCGGCGTAGCTTTGCGCTTTGAGCTCGTCACACAGCGGCGCGGTGCGGCGGCACTGCCAGACGATGGCCTTGTGCACCGGACGACCGGTGGCTCGCTCCCAGAGCACTGTCGTCTCCCGCTGGTTGGTGATGCCGATGGCCGCGATGTCGCCCGGACCGGCGCCCGCGGTTACAAGCGCCTGGCCGATGGCCACCAACGTGGCCTGCCAAATCTCGATTGGATCGTGCTCTACCCAGCCGGGCTGCGGATAGTGCTGCCTGAACTCCTGTTGCCCCTGCCCGGCCACGCTGCCGGCGTGATCAATGACCAGCGCCCGGCTGCTCGTCGTCCCCTGGTCAATGGACAAGATGTAGGACATGAATTAGCCTCCCTTCCCCTGCAGTGTGTAGCGATAGAGATAAGCCGCCATAGCGTAGGCCACGCCCATCACCGGTATGCCGAACAGAGCGCCCCAGAAACCGGCCACCCGAATCCCCACCAGCATAGCGGCAAAGATCAAGAGAGGTGGCATGCCCACGCGCTCGCTGAGGATGGCCGGCATGAGGACGTTGGCGATCACCATCTGGGCGCTGAACAGGACGGCCACGACGATGATAGCCGTGAGCCACGAAGCCTGGAACAGGCCGATGAACAGAGGCGGTAGCAGGGCGATGAGCCCGCCGACGAAAGGCACGAGCATGACCAGTCCACCAAAGGCCCCCGCGGCCGCGGCATAGCTCAGACCAGCGATGCTCATGACCAGGGCGGTGACCACGCCGTAAATCAGGGCCTGCAGAAGCTGCCCCCTGATGAACCCGCCGAAGGTGCGACTGACGCTCTGGACGAAGAATCGTGCCTCGTCCTGGTAGGATGCTGGCACCAGACCGATGATGCTTCGGGCGATACGGCCCTGATCCAGCATGACATAGATGCTCAAGATCAAAACCAGCAAAAGATTGAAGGTCGTTGTAGCCACACTGGCAGCGATGCCCAAGGCGTTCTGCATCAGGATGCTGCCCCAGTTGCCGGCCTGGGCCACGATCTCTTCTGGCTTGTAGATGGTAGTGAGATCCACCGGCAGGCCGTGGCTGCGCAGGAAATCTTGCAGCGTCTGGCCCCAGGTCGGCACCTGCTGGAGATAGTCGGGCAGGCTGGCTCCCAGTTGTAGCAATTGCCCAATGACCACTGACACCACCGGAACGCCGACCAGCACCAGGCCGAGGACCAGCCCCAGGTAGACCAGGATCACGGCCAGAGGCCAGGGCACGCGCCGCTGCTGCAGCCAGTCGGCAAGGGGGTGCAGGATGAAGGCCACTAGCCAGGCCAGAAAGAATAGAAGGAGGATGTCGGCGAAATAGGCGCCAATGGCCAGGGCGCGATCTAGCAGCCACAGGACACCGATGGCCGCCAACAAGATCAGCACGAAGCGGCTCAAAGGGGTGCGTTCCATCCGTTTGTCTCCAGTCTACTGCCCTTCCTCAGGTGGCTCCCAGGGATACACTATCCAGGCATCGGTCTCGCAGGCGGCGTAGTGGGGCGCGTCCGGGAAAAGGGTGTGGCTGGGCTTGTAGTGCAGCACGGCCAGGTCGGGATGCCCTTCGGCCTCCTCCACCCGCTCCTTGACGGCCATGATCGTCTGGCCGCTGTCCCAGACATCGTCCACCACCAGGATCTTCTTGCCCTGGAGCAGCGGATCGGCGGGGAATTGCAGGAAGAGCGGCTTGTCCAGCGTCTCGCCGATGTCTGTGTAGAACATGACCGCGGCCACCAGGATGTTGTGCAGATCCAGCCGCTCGCTGATCAGACAGGCCGGCACCATGCCGCCCCGCGTTATAGCCAGGATAGCATCGTAAGCGTGCATGTCCGGCAGTTTAGCCACCAGCTTGTCCACCAGCTCCTCAATTTGGCGCCAGGTCAGGTATTCTTTCTTGACCACCATTTGTGCCTCCCAACGAGGAAATCAGTACTCAGGTAATCAGGAAATCAGGAATTCAGGGAGTCAGGGAGTCAGGGAATCAGGAAATCAGGCGCTCCCCTGACTCCCTGATCACCGATTCCCTGATTGCCTGTCCACACTTTCGGCAGAAACGGTCGCCGGGCACCAGGCGATGGCCGCACTGGGTGCAGAACACCTGTGGACGAGGTGGCGCCTGGGCGACAGGCTGGACACCGGGCACTACTTCTCCCAGCGCGGCCCGCACGGCGGCGATGTGTGTCCGTAGGGCAGCAATCTCGAAAATAGTGCCTCCCTCGTCACCCCAAGTCCGCAGGGCATGCTTTTGGAAGGCCAGCTCGCTGGCCAGTTGGTAGAGTTGCCCCGTGCGCCGCCACGAGCCTCGCCCCATCCCCAGAGCCTGTAGCCGCGCCCGCCAGCGCGCCCCGGCGGAGGCGGCGATGCTGTACTGCTGCGGCGAAATCGTGCCCCGGTCCACCTCCTCCGCCAGCTCCTGCACGATCCACTCGCCCTCCCGCCGTGCCGCCAGGAAGGCAATCACCACGATGATGGCTACGCCGCCCCAATCGCTCAAGACGCTGATCAAAAGCGAGCCGCAAAAGCGGGCGTTGGCCAGGGCGAAGAAGTTGTGGGTGCCGTGGAAAGCGATTGCCCCCACCAGGGCCAGCAGGGGGACGCCCGCCCGCTGGAGAAGGCTGCGGGCATGGCGAATCAACCCCAGCCCTGCACCGGTGATACTGGTGAAGAAGGCATGGTTCAAGCCAAAGACGACCGCCCGCAGGAAAACTATTGCTCCCCAGCCGGCAGCACCAGAATCGTAGAAGCCGTCTACGAAGTAGAGGACGTTCTCGCTGAGGGCAAAGCCGGCACCCACCACCGCCCCGTAGACGATGCCGTCCAGCACGTCGTCAAACTCCCGGCGATAGGCCAGGAAGAGGCCGAAGAGGGCCAGGGCCTTGGCCACTTCCTCTACCACCGGGGCAACCAGGCCGACTTGTAGCGTGTTGGCAGTGGCGGCCGGGAGGGTGGAGATGGGAACCTTGAGCACCAGCTCGGCGAGGAGGGCGATGACAATACCCGGCACGGCTCCCCAGAGAAAGGCCACCCCCAGCAGGCCGAGGGGCTCTTTCTCGTAGCGATCCAGCCACCAGATGAGCAGCACGTAGAAGGCTGTGGGGATCCCCGCCGCCAGAATCGAGGCCCCCAGAACCGCCAGGAAGGTGGTATCCACCTCAAATCCTCTTGCGCAGCTTCTGCCAAGCGGTGTGCAGATGCACCAGCGGGCTGGCCAGGCGTCCCACCACCCGCCCCTGCGCCAGGCAGGCCAGAAAGTCGCCCCGATCCGTGAAGGCCGGCATCTCCACGTAGGCGTTGCCGATCTCCCCCGCCGTGTGCGCATCGCTGCCCGCACCCTGCAGCTTGCCGGTCGCCTCGGCCAGGCGCAGGGCTTTGGCATTATCGCCGGATAACGTCACTCGACTATTGAACACCTCAATGATGTCCACGTCGGCCATAATTGCCGCCTGCGCGGCCGGTTTGAGGGCACTGCGGCGCAGGCTCTCGCACGGATGCGGCAGGTAGACGAGGCCGCCCTGCGCCCGGATGCGCTGCACCGTCTCCTGCGGCGAGAGATGGGGCGGAATCTCATCCTGCAAGAACAGGCCGATGATCTCCCCGGCTGTGGTCATAATCTCCTCACCGGCGATCAGGCGCACCGGCGCGCTGGCTGGCCACAGGCGCGGCGCCACCAGCCGGTTGTGGTCGGTGATGCACAGGCCGTCTATGCCCGCCCGCTGGCAGGCGGCCAGCAGATCGGCCAGCGACGTGCCGCAGTCACGGGAGAACTCGGTGTGACAATGAAAGTCAATGCGCACGCCCTTGCTCCTTGCACCCTTCGACCCTCACCCTAACCCTCTCCCTGGCAGGGAGAGGGAAGACTGCACCCGCAAAGCCATTCTCCGCTGCATGACCACCAACGCCACCAGCCCCAGGGCCACGGCGAACCAGAGGGTGGCAAAGCGCACGAGCAGCGTGGCCGCCACGGTGGCGTCCTTGCTCAGCCCCACCAAGCGAGGCAGTAGCACGGCCATGCCCGCTTCCGTCGCTCCCAGCCCGCCTGGCAAGAACGAGACTGCGCCCACCAGGCTGGCCAGGGCATAGATGAACGTGGCCTGCAACAGCAGAGTCGCCGTGGGCGCCAGGCCCAAACCCAACAGCACCAGGAAGAAGGCCAGGCACTCGCCAAACCAGGCGACGGTGGCCAGGGCAATAGCGCCGAGCAGCGGTTTCAGGCGCAGCAGGAGATAGGCACTCTCGTAGAGGTTGTGCAGCAGCCCGGCGAAGCGGCCGATGGTGGGCAGGCGCTCAATCGCCCCGAGCAGGCGTAGCACCAGCCGCCGCTGCTGCACAGCCAGCACAAACAGCAGGCCAATGGCCAGGGTGACGGCCAGCACCTGCACCCCAAAACGGTAGCTGGCCAGACCCACGCTGGCCAGCAGCACCATGCCCAGCACGTCGGTGAGGCGTTCCGCCACCACAATGGAGGCCGAGTAGCTGACCGGCGTGCCTTGCACCTGCTTGAGCAGGAAGGACTTGAGCACCTCGCCTACCTTGCCCGGCGTCATGGTCAGAGCGAAGCCGGAGAGGAAGATGCCCAGGCTATCTCGCCAACCCACACCCTGCACGCCGATGATGCCCAGGTAGTAGTGCCAGCGCAGGAAGCGCAGCCCGTAGTTGGCCAGCACAGCGGCCAGCACCAGAGGCAGGTAAGCCCACTGCCAGCGGCGGAATGCCTCCAGCAAGCGAGGCAGGTCGCCGTAGAAGGCCAGCCCCAGCACCACGATCAGGGCCAGGACGAAGCCCAGGATCAGCCGACCACGCCAGTTTTGCATAGAAGACGGGGGATCAGGGAATCAGGGAATCTGGAAATCAGGACTCAGGAGATGGCCTGATTCCCTGATTGCCTGATCACTGATCACCGATCCCCCGATTCCCCGAATCGTTCGTATCGTTGGAAGAGCTGGCCCCAGGGCGTCTCCCGCCGCCAGCGCTCGAAGATGTGCTTCTCTTTCAGCGGCCAGTGGATGTAATCGTGATTGACCTCCGACACCAGTTGGGGGATGATGACGATGGGCGTACGAAAGATGAGCTTCTGCAACACCCTGGTTGGGCCGTACCAGGAAAGCCAGCCCAGGAAGCGGTGGAAGCTTTGCCCCACCTGAAAGCCCCAATTCTCGCCCGACACGTCGTCGCCTACCAGCTCGATCTCCCGCGGGTCGCCCACACCCAGGCCGTGCTCGTGGGCCAGGCGGATGTAGCCGATGGACAGCGGATCGAAGCCCATCAGCTTGGCGGCTACGGCGTCAATGGCCACCTGATCGGCGCTGGCCAGGATGACGTTCTTGACCACGGGGGTCATGGTGCGCGGGCCGGGGCCGTTGCCGGCCGTGGTGCCATCCATCACGGCGAAGATGCCGGGGTGGATCTCCTTCTGGATGGCCAGCAGGTCCACCAGGGTCTCGTGGATCCAGGTGTGGGTGTAGTGACGATGGGTAGCCAGCAACCCGCCAAAGGCGTTCTTCATCGCCCCGGTCGTAGTGGTATAGATATGGCAGTTATGCAGCACAAGCCCGTTGCCTAAAAAAGAGCCGGCCGATGGAACGGTCACATCGTACAGGTCTATCCCCTCGTCGGTAACGTCTTCAATACTCTCCACCACATCCCAGGCCAAATCGCCACTGGCCAACGCCCTCAGTTGGGCGATTCCGGCGGCAAAGCGGCCCTCAATATCATGTTGAGTAAACAGGTTGACGAAGTATCGGGCAATGCGGGGAGTGGGTGACTGATAGCCGCCTTCTATACTGTTGACCGATGCTGGTTTACCTGTAGAAGCTTGGGTAAAGCCCAGACCCATACGAACTGCACGAAAGGTGTCTGTTGGTAAGGGAACCACGTCCCAATTGCTGGGCTTGCTGGCCAGGAAACGCTCAGCCTGTCTCTCCAGTCGCTCCCGCTTTTCCTGTTTCTTCAACTGGAGTTGGCTGGCCAGTTGTGCCAAACCTTCGCCACTAACCGTCACCTGATAATAGGTGCGCGGTTCCTTCCACCTGCCAGGGATCGTACGCTCCACTGACTGGCAGAAGGCCACGACACCAAGTCGTCCAAAGAGGATCTGCAAATCGTGAGCTAGTTGGGGACTTTTCGTGGTGGCGCTTAAAGTAGTCTGTTTTTTGTTCACCGTGCCATCGCCGTCCAGGTAACCTGAGAGAAAGGCGGCGATTTCCTCATCGGGACACCGAAAGAGGAGTTCTGGCACGCGCTTGTTTCCTGACTTCAGAGGCACCGGCAAGCCTAATTCTTCAAAGAAGCGCCCCAGATTGGTGCTGTAGAGATATGCGCTCTCACCCTCCCTACGCTCCCTGGCCTCCAGCCCAAACAAAGCTTCTGTTAGCTGGATGAAATCTTGACGCAAAATAGGGTCACTATTGGCCCACCAGAGCTTGTCACAGGTTTTGCCACGCTCCAGATTTCCTTCAGCTATGACGTAACCAAACCACCGCCAAAAATCCGGTGACGTAGTTTCCGGTATACGCAACTGATTGGCGCAACCACGTACTGGTACACCGTGACGACGCAGAATAGATTGCACCACCTGCCACCTGACCCCATGACGTTCGGCAATGGCAATAGCGGTATCACCGGCCTGGTAGTCATCTATCATCTGCTGAGAGCAGGCAGCGGAATACTTGCGTCCTGCTCTGGCTACCACCGATACAGCTTCTGGCGCGGCATATGTGCGTGGCAGAGGTTGAGATATGCCAGCTACCTTCAGTTTCCGCGCTATGGCTACCCTGGTCCCCGTAGTCAGGGTACTTATGGCAGTCCAGCCGCTGGGGGTGCGGATCAGATGATCGGCTGTAGCGGTGAGTGTACGGCCAGTGCGGGTACGCAACCGCAGAATACGCCTCCCTCGCGCCGATGTCCGCCAGAACACGGTAGCAGTATGCGTACCGATATTGCCAGCCTCATCCCAAGCCAACAAATCAGCCTGGCTTTCTACCTTTGAATCACCATCAGAATCCAGCGTGGCATGCGGTACACCGGCAAGCTGCTTCTCCACTAAGTCGCGGATGGGTATGACAGAACCGTCGGCCATAATGACCTCGGTGTCACCGCTTACACATTTGACAGTTGGTAGATGGACGATGTTCTTGCCGAAGAAATAGTCCGGGAGGTGGATGCCTTCCGGGTAGATCTGATCCAGGGCCAGCATCTTGGCTTTAGGGCGATAAGGCACCCACTTCATGTCCTCGGTCTTGAAGTTATAGAGGACGGGGATGTGGTAATGCCGAAAGATGGGCACGTAGTGGTTCAGGTCCTCGCCCTTAAAGGCGCTGACGACCAGGGTCTGGTTCTGCACGCAGACCAGGTCGTTGTAGCCCGCCTGGCGCAGGGCCAGGATGGTGCCTTCCAGTTGCCAGGGCGTGGTGTTGGCGCTGGGCATGGGGTAGTGCCAGGAGATGTTGTCTTTGAGGATGGTTGTGGCCTGGGGGTCGAGGGTGCGACGCACCTCGGCCAGTTCCAGCAGGCGGTTATAGTCCGCCAGCACCGTCTCCGGGCTGGTGTGCAAAACGGCGACTTTGGCTTTAGACAAGTGTCCCTCCTTAAACGGGATGCGCCCATTTTACAGGGAAATGGCTGGGGTGTCAACAGGGTTCAATGGGCTAGCCGGAGCTTGACACCGCCCACAGATGGTGTATAATGTCAGTAGGCGAATACAGCGAGAGGAAACACATGGACAAACAAGTGTACGAGCAGACCTATCGCCTGATCCAGCAGCTTGCCGGCCCCTTCACCGAGCAGGTGCGGGCCGCCGCCCGGGCCAGCCACAACGAGGCCGAACTCCGGACGCGCCTCACTCGCCATATTGAGGATGTTTCCACCCACCTGGACATCCAGTTGACCCCGCGTGAGGAATACACCCTGGTGACTGGCCGGGCCGACGCCGTGTACAACCGTGTGGTCATCGAGTACGAGCCTCCAGGCTCCCTTCGCCCTGATCTGAGCCACCGGCACACCCAACACGCCGTCCAGCAACTGAAGGGTTACATCGAAGGCCTCGCCGAGCGGGAGAAGTTCGGCCAGGACCGGCTGCTGGGCGTGGCCCTCGACGGGAGCTACTACGTCTTCGCCCGCTACCGGGACGGGCACTGGTACGCTGAGCTGCCCCTGGAGGTTACGCCAACATCCAGCGCCAGCTTCCTGCGCGCACTCTTCTCCCTGGCCTCCGGCCGGGCGCTGATCCCGGAGAACCTGGTGGAGGACTTCGGCGCCCGGAGCGCGTACAGCCACCAGGTGGCGCGGGCCCTGTACCAGGCCCTGGAGGGACACAGCGACGATCTGGTGGGCAGGCTTTTTGCGCAATGGCAACTCTTCTTCAGCGAGGTGAGCGGCTACGACGAGGCCACGGCTCGCCTGCGGGACAAGAAAGAGCTGCGCCAGTTCGCCAAAGGCATGGGCCTGCGGCCAGAGACCACAGACCCGCCACAGCTCTTCTTTGCTATCCACACCTATTTCTCCTTCCTGGTCAAAGCCATCGCCCGCCTGGTGCTGGAGCGCCACGCCGGCGGAACGCTGGGGACGACACCGCTGACGGTGCTGGCTAACCTGGAGGGTGAGGCCCTGCGTCACGAACTGCGCCAGATGGAAGGCGGCGGCATCTTCCGCGCCCTGGGGCTGCAGAACCTGCTGGAGGGGGACTTCTTCGCCTGGTACTTGCCGGCCTGGAGCGATGAAATCGAAGAGGCCCTCAAGCTAACCCTGGCTCGCCTGGCCGAGTACAACCCGGCCACTATTGAAGAGGACCCCTTCGCCGCTCGCGACCTGCTTAAGAAGCTTTACCACTACCTGCTGCCTCGGGAGCTGCGCCACGACCTGGGCGAATACTACACCCCCGACTGGCTGGCCGAACGGGTGCTGCGCCAGTTAGGCGAACCCCTCTTTGTGCTGCCTCAGCCAAGCGCCCGTGGCCGGGTGAACCCTTCGGGCTTGAGCCCGTCAGGGCGAAGCCTTGCCCGCCCGCCGCGCCTGCTGGACCCCGGCTGCGGTTCTGGCACTTTCCTTATCCTGGCCATCCGCGCTCTCAAGGCCCACTGCCTAGCCGCTGGTCTGGGCGAGTCCGACACCCTGGAGATTATCCTGCGCAGCATCGCGGGCATTGACCTGAACCCCCTGGCCGTGCTGGCGGCGCGGGTGAACTACCTGTTGGCCATCGCCGACCTGGTGCCCCACCGCCGCCGGCCGGTGGAGATCCCCGTCTACCTGGCCGACTCCATCCTGACGCCGACTCAGGGGGCAGACCTGTTCACCAAGGATCGCCGCGTGCTCAAGACCTCGGTGGGCGAGTTGCCGGTGCCGGCCGCCGTGGACACGCGGGATGAGATGGAAGCCCTGACCACGCTGCTGGAGGAGTACGTGCGCGGCAACTTCTCCGCCGACGCCTTCGTCCAGCGGGCGCGAACAGTGATCCGCCCGGCCAACGAGCCAGGGGTGGAGGCGGTGCTGCGCGAGCTATTCGAGAAGCTAAGCGCGCTGGAGCGGCAGGGGCTAAACGGGGTGTGGGCGCGGGTACTGAAGAATGCCTTCATGCCTCTGTTCCTGGAGCCTTTCGACTACGTGGCCGGCAATCCACCCTGGGTCAACTGGGAGAGCCTGCCGGACGGCTACCGGGCGGATACCGCCCACCTGTGGCAAGATTATGGCCTCTTCGTCCACACCGGGATGGACACCATCCTGGGCAAGGGCAAGAAGGACATCTCCACCCTGATGACCTACGTGGCCGCTGACCGCTACCTGAAGGATGGGGGCAAGCTGGCCTTCCTCATCACCCAATCGGTGTTCAAGACAGCCGGGGCGGGCCAGGGCTTCCGCCGCTTCCGCATCGGCGAGCAGGGGCCGCACCTGCGGGTGCTGGGCGTGGACGACATGAGCGAGCTTCAGCCCTTCGAGGGAGCCACCAACCGCACCAGCATCTTCGTGCTCCAGAAGGGCCAGCCGACCAGGTATCCGGTGACCTACACCTACTGGAAGAAGGAAGCACGGGGCAAGGGGTTGGACTACGACAGCACGCTGGAGGAGGTCATGACCCTCACCCGGCGTCTGAACTTCCAAGCCCTGCCGGTCAACGCCGACGATTCTACCTCAGCCTGGCTGATGGGCCGGGAACGGGCACTGCAGGCGGTGCGAAAAGTATTGGGGGCATCCGACTACCGCGCCTATGAGGGCGTTAATTCCGGTGGAGCCAACGCCGTGTATTGGGTGGAGATCGTAGCTGAGCGGCCTGATGGATTGGTCGTGGTGCGCAACATCACGGAAGGGGTCAAGCGTGAGGTCGAGGCGGTGACGCAAGAAATCGAGCCTGACCTGCTCTATCCGCTGTTGCGCGGTCGGGACGTACAGCGCTGGCAGGCCAAGCCCTCAGCACATATTCTAATGGTTCAGGATCCCCAGAAGCGGCGAGGCATTGACGAGGACGAGATGCAACACCGCTGGCCCAAGACGTGGGCTTATCTCAAACGGTTCGAGAAAGCGTTGCAACAGCGTGCTGCCTACAAACGTTACTTCAGGCCTACAGATCCCTTCTACTCAATGTTTGATGTTGGTGACTACACTCTTGCACCACACAAGGTAGTTTGGCTAGGCTTTGGTGTTCGCGATATCAGAGCAGCAGTGATTTCTAGCGTCGGCGGGAAAGCAATACTGACAAATCAGGCTATGCACCCATTCGTCCCGCTCGAGGATGAAGCTGAAGCACATTATTTAGCGGCTAGCCTGAACTCCGCCCTTTTTGAGTTTGCCATTATGAGTCATACCCAATTGGGTGGGAAGAGTTTTGCACAGCCAAATGTGCTTCAGACACTTCATGTCCCGACATTCGACCCCACCAATCCTGCCCATCAGCGGCTGGCGGAGCTATCGCGGCGGGCGCACAAGCTGGCTGCGGCCGGAGACACGGAGGCGCTGAAGGCGGTGGAGGACGAGGTGGACCAGGCCGCGGCTGAGCTGTGGGGCATCACTGCCGAGGAACTGGCGGAGATCAGGCGGAGTCTGGAAGAATTGCAGGGGTGAGTGAACCCAGACCTGACAGGTCTCCAAAGACCTGTCAGGTCTCTCAAAGACCGCCACCGGGCATGACCACAGGCAGTATGGGGACCATTACTACAAGATGCAAAGCCCGCGTTTATCGGCGTGAATCCGCGTCCCTGCGCGGCCAGGCCCTTGACACAGCGGGCAGAGGGTGTATAATGCCTACAGACAAACAGAGACGGCGCAATGGCGCAGGAAGGAGGTGAGCAGGTGTGATTGGGCGCAACTTCCTTATGCTGATGAGGCTGCTGGGGCTTGCTGGTGGAACCGCCGCGGTCGACAACCCCGCTGCCGCCTGGATGGCCGTGGGCATCTCCATTGTGGTGCTGGGGGCTGGCCTTTACGTCATCCTGAGCAAAAAGTACTCGGATGAGGTGCAGCGGTGGGCTTTCGGGGCCATCGGCCTGGTCGTGGGCTATTGGCTGGCTTGAGGCCGGCAGGAATCGTCACCTATAGATTAAGTCCCCAGTCGGTTGTCCAACTGGGGACTTTCTCTTGTGCGAACTCACCGGGTCTTCTGGGGGTTATCGTGCCTGCTGCTGCTCCAGCCACTCGCCTACCAGCCAGTAGCGGAAGTCGCGCCCGTAATACACCTCGTAGGCACCTACCAGCCCGTAGACCAGCGCGGCGATAGGCACCAGAACGACGGCTATGGTCAGGAGCAAAGCGAAAGGCATCAGCAGACACCCCACGCCGAAGGCGGCGATGAGCAGTGCGCTGACCACCCAGCCTACAGTCACCAGTATGCCCCCCAGCAAGGTCGCCAGCAGGGCGGCCACCTGGAAGGCCACCGCCTGCAGCGACTGGAACCCGGCATAGCGGGACCTTTCCTTGGCGTTCAGCCAGATCAGCAGGGCGGCCAAAATGCCCAATCCCGGAAAGACCACATTCAGCAGGGTGCTGCCGTGTGCCAGGGCCGCCAGGTTGCGATCGTTCTGGCTGGGCCGGGCTTCCTCGGGCGGCGCAGCCGCTGCTGCCGCCTCGGGCGGTGCTACTTCAGCCACTGTCTCTGCAGCCGGTGCTGCCTCGGCTGGTGCTGGCTCAGACACGGTCTCTGCCGGTATGCTCTCCGCAGGCTTTTTCTCTTCTTCCACGTTCACACCTCCTTGCGTGCTACCCACTATACGCAGAACGGCGCAAAAGGTTGCACAGCCTCCGTAGGTCGGGCGCATCGCCCGACTCCCATGTAGTAACGATTTTAATCGTCATTCCTGCGGCAACGGCGACTCAAGTCGCTACTACGTCCGCGCATGACGCCCCAGGTGGCAGTTTTGGCATGTCACAAACTCGTGACGCTCCCCGGTGCCTCTGGCGTGGAGCCGCCCCAGTGTGGTATAATCGGCGCATGGAGAGGAAAGAAGAAACTGGCCTGCCGCCTTATAAGGTGCGGCTGCCGGTGTTTGAAGGGCCGCTGGACCTGCTGCTCTACCTCATCGAAAAGCGGGAGCTGGACATCACCACGGTCTCCCTGGCTGCCATCGCCGACCAGTACCTGGAGTACATCGCCCTGCTCCCCAGCCTGGACGCTGGCCTCCTGGCCGATTTCCTGGTCATCGCGGCCAGGTTGCTGCTCATCAAGTCCCAGGCTCTGCTGCCCCAGCCCCCCGCCGAGGTCGCCGAGCCGGAGGAGGACGTGGGCGAGGCCCTGGCCCGCCAGCTTATAGAGTACAAGCGCTTCAAGCAGGTCGCCCAGGCCCTGCGGGAGCGTGAAGAGCAGGACTGGCACAGCTACGCCCGCCTGGCCCCGCCGCCCATGGAACTACCCTTCCACCTGGAGGGTGTCACCCTGGACGATCTGACTGCTGCCCTGCGCCGCGCCCTGACCGTCCTGCCCACGACTGTGCCGCCGGCCATCCCGCCCATCGTCTTTTCCATCACGGACAAGATTGCCTTGATTCAGGAGGTGGTGGGGCGCGAGGGGCGAGCCAGCTTCCAGCGCCTGTTGGCGGCGGCCACCTGCCGGTTGGAGGCCATCGTCACCTTCCTGGCTCTGCTGGAGCTCATCAAACAGGGCTGGGCAGACGTGCAGCAGGAGCAGCTATTTGGGGAGATTGTCATCCTGGCCGTAGTCCAGACGATGGAGAGATGACAACGAATGGAGGGGAATTTGTTGGGTAGCGTTGCCGTCTGGAATGTGGTATAATATCACCAGAAACTGAACTAAGGAGCTACTGGCATGTTCAAACCACAACGTCTGACTTTTGACGAATTGAGCGAACGTCTGCGGACATATGAACGCCGGTACGGCTACTCCACTATCGAGTTTTACCGCCGCTACCAGAATGGCGAACTGGGCGACGACGATGACTTCATGTTGTGGGCTGGGTTGTACCACCTATACTTGACTTCGCTGCCTGTTCGCCAGTTCATGCAACAAAAGGAGCTTGCTGTCGCGTGACGATTGACGACTACTTTGCGGCCATGGAACGTGGCTTGCGACAGAACCTCCGTATCGGCAAGGTCGAAGAGCCCATCGTTTGTCTGGCCTCAGATGACTACAATGGGCTTATCCATTGTCGGGTCTTCTTTTGGGATAGCTCTTACCTGGACATCTACGAGGTCGTGAGCACGGAGTTGGGCTATCCTGTCCGTGTGCATTACGCCTACACGTACCTCCGCGAAGGGCAACGCGTCTTCCGCTACGACAATGCGCCCCACCATCCTGAAATTGTGACGCATCCTCACCATAAACACATCGGGGCGGCTGACCGACCTGCCCCAGCCGACCAACCCAGTCTGAGCCAGGTGCTGGCAGAAATCGAGGGCTGGCTAGGCGATAACATGGAGTGACGTATTCCGTGGAGCGTGCAGCGAGACAAGGCGTTGCTCGTTGCTCCCCTCTCGCGCACCAAGAAACTCTGCTACCTTTGGACGCGCTCAGGCCCCGGCTGCATGAGGCAGTCAGGGGCCTGAGTCATTCTTCGGCTAGGCCTTCTCTACTGGGAACTGCACCTCGGTTACCAGGTTGACCGGGTCGGTGATGCCGTGATCGGCGGCGTTTTGCAGGTAGATCTCCCGGTTCGGGCCGACGATGCGGTAGCCGTTGGCCTCCACCCAGGCCATCAGGGCATTGTAGGCGGCGCCCAGGCCGTCGTAGTGGCCCTGGTGGATCACGCTGGCCACGGTCACGCCTGGCAACTGGTGGACCTTCACCCGCCCCTCGCTGGGCAGGGGGCCCTGCACGTGCTCACAGACCTCGGTGTCTACGTCCCGCTCCTTGTACTCCGGGTCGTGGTAGATAGTGAAGCAAGGGCTTAAGATCGTGACCCGGTGTCGGGCCACGTAAGCGCCCAACTCCTTCCAGAGCTCATCCTGGCTGCTGTAGGTGGGGATGATGTCCCGCACGCCCGCCACGGTCATGGCCGGGACCTTCTTGAGCACCACTTCGTAGGTTGGCATCTTACCCTCCTGTTCAATTTGCCTCAGCCGCGCCTCTACACGGGCCAATCGTGCCCGCTCCTCCTGCACCCGCTGCTGTAGCTCGACCTGCTTGAGGCGCAACATGCCACGAAGCTGGGCTGACGGCAAGCCGCCGTCGAGCAACCGGGCGATTTGCGTCAGCGAGAGCCCCAGGTCTTTCAAGGCCAGGATGCGGTTGAGGCGGGGCAACTGGTCGGCCGAGTAGTAGCGGTAGCCAGTGAAGCGGTCTACCTCCGCCGGCTGGAGGAGGCCAATCTCGTTGTAGTAGCGCAGTGTCTTCACCGGCACCTGGCTGAGTTTGGAGAACTCACCGATCTTGAACATCGCTCACTCCGGGCACGTCTCTGCTCACAGGCCTGCGGGCTGCATTATACACCCTCCAGGAGGGGGAGAGTCAAGAGCCTGTGGAGAGGATTGGCGAGTGCTGATTTTCGATTGGCGATTGCTGATGGCCCAAATCGCCAATCCTGTCAGGCCTGCCCCAGCGCCGACAAATCGTCTGGGTAGGGCACCAATCCCACCTGCTCGGCTACCGCCCACAAACGCCGGTCGAAGGTCGCCAGGGTCACCCGTTCGCCCATCCAGTCCTGCCAGAGAGAGGCGGCTGCCAGGTGGACAGCGTCGTAGCCACGCAGGTTGTGCTCCCAAGCGAAGGCATCGGCGCGAGCGATCAAGGCTTCCGTCACCTGCACCCGCACGAGCTCAGGCCACTCGTTTCTAAAGACCAGGAGAATCGCCAACGCATCTTCCGACGTTAATACGCCTGTCCGCACTGCCTTGGCCAGCGCGGCTGCCACCTCCGCCCGGCTGATGAGCGCTGTGCCTACCACCTCTGCCTGAGATACGGCTGCACTAACCTCTGCCGAGCCCGGCTCAGCCACATAGCGCTTTACCAGCGCGCTGGCATCCAGGTAGAGGATCATTCCCGATCCTCCAGCAACAGGTCAGCCACTGTTTGCCGCCCCCGCGCTGGGGCCACCGAGGCCAGAGGAGCCAGTCTACGCCCACTCCAGGCTGCCACCCCGGCCCGGGCCAATTCCTGCACTCGTCCCTCCACCGATGGCCTCAGCGGTACGATGCGCCCAATGGGCTTCCCCCGCTCGGTGATAATCAGTGTTTCTCCGGCTTTGATTTGCTGCAGGTAGCTACTCAGCCGTGCCTTCAGCTCTCGGATGCCAACTGTCATCTGTGTCATGGGCACACCCCCTTCATCCATTGTGGTCACATTATATCATAAGAGACCACAAAAAGCAAGCGGCGCGAGTCTGAAATCTCAAATCTTCTTCAGGCAGTCGGCCAGGAGGCGGCGGGCCTGCGCCAGCACGGTGGCGTCGGCCGGCAGCCAGTGGATGCGGGGGTCGCTAAGGCGGAACCATTTGGCCTGGTGCCGCACAAAGGCGTGGGTCTGGTACTTGATGCGCTGGATGGCCGTGGGCAAATCCACCTCGCCACGTAGATATTCGCCGATCTGGCGGTAGCCCAGGCCAGACATGGCGGGCAGGTCGTAGCCGTAGCCGCGGGCCACCAGCGAGCGTACTTCGTCCACCAGCCCTTGCTCAATCATACGCTCCACGCGGGCGTCAACGCGCCGGTAGAGCTCCGGGCGATCAATCGTCAGGCCAAGCTGCAGGAGGCGATACGGGGGCGGCTCCCGGCGCTGCCGTTGCGAGATAGGCATGCCAGTAGCCCGATATACCTCCAGGGCGCGGATCAGGCGACGCGGATTCAAACGCTCGCGCTCGGCGGTGACGGGGTCCACGCGCCGCACTTCTTCGTAGAGCCATTCCACCCCTTTCTGACGAGCCTCGTCCGCCAGGGCCTGGCGCAGCGTCGCATCGGGAGCCACGTGGGGCAGGCGCAGGCCCTCGACCACAGCCTGCACGTACAGGCCGGTGCCGCCCACCAGCAGTGGCAGACGGCCGCGCGCCGTGACGTCGGCTAGGGCGGCGTAGGCCTGTTGCTGGTACAGGGCCAGGGTGTACGGCTGATCCGGATCCACCACATCAACCAGGTGGTGCGGCACGCGGGCGCGCTCGGCCGGCGTGGGCTTGGCCGTGCCGATGTCCATGTAGCGGTAGACCTGCCGGGAATCGGCGGAGACAATCTCCCCGCCGAACTCCTCCGCCAGGGCCAGGGCAAGCTGGCTCTTGCCCACCGCCGTGGGGCCGATTATAACGATAAGTGGGGGCAGCATTAGTTCGTGTTGCGTGGTGCGTGTTGCGTTGTCTTTCGTCCTTCGTCCTTCGTCGCAAAGCGGCAGACGAAACGAAAAGGGAATCAGGGAGTCAGGCAATAAGGGAACCAGGACTTCCCCTGATTCCCTGATTACTGATTCCCTGATTCCCCTTATCCGCTGACTACACCTCGCGGTATTCGCCTTCCACGGTGCCCTCTTCGGGGCGTCGCGGTTGCTCGCCACCGGGAGGTGGGCCGCCAGCGCCCGGGCCGCCAGGGCCACCGGGGCCGCCGGGCTGGCCATAGACGGCGCTGCCAATCTTCTGCATGGCGTAGCTCAGGTCCTGCATGGTGCGGCGGATGTAGGCGACGTCCTGTCCCTGCAAGGCGGAACGCACAGCCGCGGCTTTGCCGCTGATCTCTTCCTTCACGTCGGCCGGGATCTTGTCGCCGTAGTCGCGCAGGGTCTTGTCGGCCTGGTAGGCCAGGGTATCAGCCTGGTTGCGGGTCTCGATGTCCTCACGCCGCTTCTGGTCTTCGGCGGCGTGGAGCTCAGCCTCACGCACCATGCGCTCGACTTCGTCCTTGGAGAGGCCGGAGCTGGCCGTGATGGTGATCTTCTGCTCTCGCCCGGTACCCTTGTCCCTGGCCGCAACGTTCAGGATGCCGTTGGCGTCAATGTCGAACGTGACCTCAATCTGCGGGAAGCCGCGCGGGGCCGGCAGGATGCCATCCAGGATGAAGCGGCCCAGGGTGCGGTTCTCCGCCGATAGGGGCCGCTCGCCCTGGGTGACGTGGATCTCCACACTGGGCTGGTTATCGCTGGCTGTAGAGAAGATCTGCGATTTGGTCGTTGGGATCGTAGTGTTGCGCGGGATGATCGGCGTAGCGATGCCGCCCAGGGTCTCGATGGCCAGGGTCAGCGGCGTCACGTCCAGCAGCAGAACGTCGCGCACTTCACCACCCAGCACGCCGGCCTGGATGGCGGCACCCACGGCCACCACCTCGTCCGGGTTGACGCCCTTGTGCGGCTCCTTGCCAAAGATGCTCTTCACCAGGTTCTGCACGGCGGGCATGCGCGTCTGGCCGCCCACCAGCACCACCTCGTCCACCTGGCTGGCGCTGACACCAGCGTCTTGCAAAGCCTGCATGACCGGGCCCTTGGTCTTCTCGATCAGGTCGCCGACGAGTTGCTCCAGCTTGGCGCGGGTCAGGGTGTAGTTCAGGTGCTTGGGGCCGCTGGCATCGGCGGTGATGAAGGGCAGGTTGATTTCGCTCTGCATGGTCGTGGATAGCTCGATCTTGGCCCGCTCGGCAGCCTCCTTGAGGCGCTGCAGGGCCATGCGATCCTGTCGCAGATCAATGCCTTGATCCTTCTTGAACTGATCGCAGAGCCAGTCAATGATCCGCTGGTCGAAGTCGTCGCCGCCCAGGTGTGTGTCCCCGTTGGTGGACTTGACCTCAAAAACACCCTCGCCGATTTCCAGGATGGAGATGTCGAACGTGCCGCCGCCCAGGTCATAGACGGCGATGCGCTCGTCCTTCTTCTTGTCCAGGCCATAGGCCAGCGAGGAGGCTGTAGGCTCGTTGATGATGCGCAGCACTTCCAGGCCAGCGATCTTGCCCGCATCCTTGGTGGCCTGCCGCTGCGAGTCGTTGAAGTAGGCGGGCACGGTGATCACGGCCTGGGTGATCTTCTCCCCCAGGTAAGCCTCGGCGTCCTGCTTCATCTTCTGCAGAATCATGGCCGAGATCTCGGGTGGTGAGTAGGCACGATCGCCCATCCACACGCGCACGTCGCCGTTGGGCGCCTCCGAGAGTTTATACGGCACCAGCTTCTTATCGTGCTGGACCGAGGGCTCGCTAAAGCGCCGGCCCATGAAGCGCTTGATGGAGAAGATGGTATTCTCCGGGTTGGTGATGGCCTGGCGCCGCGCCACCTGGCCGACCAGGCGCTCGCCGCTCTTGGTTATCGCCACCACCGATGGCGTGAGGTTGGAACCCTCCGCATTGGGGATGACCTTGGGCTCGCCACCCTCCATCACGGCCATCACGCTGAAAGTGGTACCCAGGTCAATACCGAGAATTTTAGCCATGGAATCGTATCCTCCTTAGTTGTGGCAAGTACACAATGACAGTAGACAAGTAGACGAGGAACAGGCAAACAAGGGTTTTCTTGTCTACTTCCGACTTATCTACTTGCTACTTGGGTACTTGTCTACTTGTCTACTTTTCTCCCGACCTTAACCATGGTGGGTCGGAGCACCCTTTCATTCAGTTTGTAGCCCTTTTGTAGTTCAGCCAGCACCTTGCCGTCCTGGCTGGCCTCCGTGGTTTCTTCCTGCAAGACGGCCTCATGAAAAGCCGGATCAAACGATTGCCCCAGGGCCGGAATAGGTTGTAAACCCTCGGACTCCAGGACAGCGCGCAGCTTCCGCTCGATCAGGAAAATGCCGTCTACCCAGGTGAGTTGTGCCAACCGGTCGTTGGGCATGGTCTGCATCGCCCGCTCGAAGTCGTCTAGGATGGGCAGAATCTTCAAGATCAGGCTAGCGTTAGCATATTTGATGAGCTCGTTCTTCTCTTGCTCCGCTCGCTTGCGGTAGTTGGCGAAATCGGCCGCGGCCCGCTGCCAGCCGGCCAGATTGTCCGCCGCCTTTTGCTTCTCCTCCTCCACTTGTTTCTTTAAAGCCGCCACCTCTGTAACTTCTGGTGGTGCCTCTGCCGCCTCAACTGGCTGCTCCACCAGTTGCTCTTCTCCTTGTTGCATATTGCCTCCGTAAACTGATTGCAGATTGCAGATTTTAGATTGCAGATTTGGGGAACGACATTGGATAAATCTGCAATCTAAAATCTTAAATCTGAAATTATCCATACATCTCGCCGAGCAGGGTGCTCAGAATCGCCGCCATGTAGCGCACGCTGGAGATGGCCCGCCAGTAGGGCAGGCGGGTTGGTCCCAGCACGCCCAGCACACCGGCTATCTCGTCCAGGATGCCGTAGGGAGCGAGCACCAGGCTGTAGTCGCGCAGCTCATCCCACGGGTTCTCCTGGCCGATGAAGACCTGCACACCAGGCTGGCGAGGCCGACTGAGCAGCAGTTGCCCCAGGGCGGTAGCCAGAAGGCTGCGCTGCTCTAGCACTTCCAGCACCTGCCGGGCCTTGCCCGCCTGCTGGAACTCCGGCTGTTCCAGGGCGTAGGCCAGGCCGTTGTGGTAGACCTCGCTGCTGGTTCTCTCGTCCAGTTGCCGCATAATGTGCAGGACGATGTTCAGCACCTGGCGCTCCAGCGGTGTGAGCTCGCCATCCTTGGCCGCGATCTGCTCCCGGCTGAGGCCAGCGCAAGTGGTGTTGAGCTTGTTGGCCACACGCGAGAGTTGTTCCTGCGACATCGGCTCGCTCAAAGTGAGCATCTGCTGCTTAATCGTGCCCTCTTGCAAGACCAGCACTAAGAGCGCCAGGAGGTCTTGCACAGAGATCAGCTCCAGGTGCTTGAAGCGGGCCTGCGTCGCCAGGGGCGGGGTAATCACCGCCGCATTGCGCACCGCCTGGGCCAGCACGGCCGCGGCCAGGCGCAGCCACTCCTCCTGCTCCAGCTCGATTTGATGGAACTGGTGCTGGATGGTCAGCCGCTCGGCCAGGGGCAGCTCGGCCTCGCCCATCAGCGCTTCGACGAAATAGCGATAGCCCTTATCCGTGGGCACGCGTCCGGCGGAGGTGTGGGGGTGGTAAATGTACCCCTTCTCCTCCAGGACGGCCATCTCGTTACGCACGGTGGCGGGGCTCACACCCAGCCGATAGCGGCTGGTGATGGCCTCCGAGGGCACTGGCGTCGCCGTGTGCACGTACTCCTGGACGATGATGCGTAGTATAGACTTCTGTCTTTCTGTCAGCTCTTCCATGCTCGGTTTCCGATTAGCACTCTCCCCTTGAGAGTGCTAATATCATAGCACGAAGCGAAAAGTCTGTCAAGAGGGGTAAGCTGGTGATTATCAACATCTTACCGCAAAGCACGCTGAGGTCGCAGAGAGGATCAAAAAAGACTTTCTCAGCGTGCTTTGCGTCCTCCGCGGTGAGGAAAACAGCAGTTGCTATTGTTGCAACTTGTGGGTAATCACAGGGGTGGGACGATTTTCTAGCCGCTGCCAACAGCGGTGCAGTAAAAGTAGCTTTGTCAGCCAAATGTCAGGATAATTTCAGCGTATGGTCATGCCAGGACTGGGCCAATGTGGTATGATAGTGCCGCAATATCAGGTGGCAGACGGCGGGTGTCCGTCATGTTTTTGCGGAGCAATCCAGACTATCGGTTATTCTAGCACACCATAGCCCGTCACTGGAGTCTCGCCCGCCGAGCGAGTTCGTTCTGGATGGGAACGCTACGGCCTGGAACGCCGTAGCCTGCAGGCTGAGACCCCTGAAGCTACGACGTTTCAGGTCGTAGTGTCCTGTAACTTGATAATCGTCCCTATAAAGTGCCATCCAGCGCAAAACTTTGACGGACACCCGTCAGTCTAGTGCTTGTTGACAAGGTTCGCATCGTATGGTAAACTGTCCCAAGTTTGGGCGAGGCGAATCCTAAGTGCGGGAGAGAGACCATGAAAGTCCTTGTGGCGACTAAATCATTGGGCGTCTTCGATGCCCTGCAGGGCGTCGAAGCCAAAAAGGCCCTGTACACCGACCAGGTTTATCAGGCCATCCCAGAGGTGCAGCTAGCGATCGTTGACTGGGAAGACCTTATCCCTTATCCTCACAGCCTCAAGATGATCAAAGACCTCCTGGTAGCTAAAGGCATTCCCACCATTACCAGCCAGGAGTTCTTAGCGCAACCCTCTCGCTACCTGGACCTCAAGCCCATCCCCAAAGGGCCCCGCCTCCCCGATAAGAAGTGTATCGCCTTCGTCTCCTATTCTGGCGGCACCGGCAAGACGACGCTGGCTTTGGATACCGCCTTGCACTTCGCCCGACGTACCAAGCTGCCCGTGCTCTTTGTCGAGTTTACCTACGGCGTCTCCGCCCTGGCCACCATCACCGGCCTGACCATGCCTTCCCTCTACGAGCTCTCTACGCAACTGGAAGCCGAACCCATGCGCTGGAAGGGCGTGACCCTGGTGCCCATGGACTACGATAATTGCCGTGACCTTTCGGTCCAGCTTTACGGCAACTATCTCAAGCGGCAAAGCGCCGATCACGTCCTGACCGTCGTGGACAGCCCATGGCCGCACGGCCTGCTGGGGGCTATCCGTGATCAAATAGACGAGTGGCTGGTCGTGACCACACCGCGCATTGACGCCGTAGAGAACGCTAAAAAACTGCACAGCGAGTTGGCCGCCCAAGACAGCCGGGCGATCATCGTCCTGAACAACAAGGGTGGCCTGGTAGACAGCCTGGCCCTCACCGGGTTGGCACGAGCCCTGGATCTGCCACAACTGCGGCGGCCCGACCGCTTTGAAGGACAGTTGGGCAAACAAATCCTCTCCCAAGTCTACGGCCCTGGGAACTGGAGGAGATATGAGCCGTCGAACTTTATTGCTGATCTTAGCCGTCGTTTTGGGCGTGGCCGGCATTCTGCTTAGCCTGCCGCGGAGCAGCAAGATCGTACAGCGGGAAGTCATCGTCGCCGCCGAAGACATTGACACCTACACCGTCATAGACGAGGGCATGGTGGAGCGCCGCACGCTGCTGGCCACCCAAGCCGCTGACGCCTACGCGACTACTACGACTCCACTGATGACCACCCGCCCCATCCGTAAGGGCGAGCCTATCCGGCGCACCAATGCCTTGCCGCTGGATACGTTCCGGCCTGGTTTTCCCCAAGAAGTGATCAGTTTCCCGGCCACCGTAGACAAGATGGTGTCCGGTCAGGTCTTGCCTGGCCACAAGATCAACATCTACGGCTATCGCCCAGAGCAAGGGGAGCGTCCTGGCGAATTAATCCTGGTAGCGCCCAAGGTCTGGGTAGTAGACGTGCGCACGGCCCAGGGTGAGGCATCTAAGGCCGCCAGTGCTCGCGCCGGGGATAGCGAGGGCCTGCTGACTGGACTGGGCGTCACGCGCGCGCCGGCCAGCATCGTCACCGTGGCCAGCGACCGCCAGATTGTGATGGCGATTATTGAAGCGCTGGGGCGCAACGGCCTGAGCGCCTGGGTGACCCTGGCCCCTGAGGAGGTACCACCGCCACCCCAAACCACCCTGCGCGTGGATGCGCCGCCGGTGGGCGTGGGCAAATACACCGCCCGGTGGGGAGCCTCGCCACGAGCCACCAACTACGTCCTGGAAGAAGCCAGCACCGCGGCTTTCACGAATACAACCACCGTGTACTCTGGCGCCGCCACTGCCGTAACCCTGGCAGAACGGAAGGCTGGCGTCTACTACTATCGGGTGCAAGCTACCAATATTGTCGGCAAAAGCCCGTGGAGCAACACCGCCTCCGTGAAAGTGGAAGTCCCCCAGGCGCCGGAACTGTACAAAATTAGCAATCCCAAAGGCAGCGGCAATTACACCCTGAAGTGGAGCACGCCCAAAGGGGCGACGGGCTACCTGGTCCAGGAGTCCCTTACCCCCACCTTTGAGGCAGCCACAGAGGTTTATTCTGGCACGGCGACCACCGTGTCGCTCAGTGGCCGCGAGTTCGGCATTTACCACTATCGGGTTAAAGCCACCAGCGAGGTGGGCGACAGCGGCTGGAGCAACACGGAATCTACCAGCGTCCCAACCCCAACGCCCGTGCCACCAACACCCATACCGCCAACGCCCATACCAACAGCACCCCCACCACCGCCAGCGCCTTGTGTTGGGTTTACTAAGCTGTCGGATGGGCCGCGTCCTGACCTGAAGAATCGCATGCCGCCCTGGTATCTTTTGGTCAAAGTCGTGGATGCCCAGGGCAACGTCCGGACGATGGAGGACAATCTGCGGGTGGACTATTGTTGCCCTCACCCGAAGCCTGACGAGTCGGTATACAAAGCCGGCCAATTTATGCGGGTCAAGCATGAAGAGGGCAAAGAAGGATACGTGGAGTTCCCGTTGGCGGAAGGGGCCTACAAAGTTGACCTCTACGTCTGTGGCAGCCAGATACCGATTGCCACCGTGCTGCTCAACGAAGAGAATCCCATCTGGGAAGTGATTCTGCTCAAACAATAATGGAAGGTGATAGATGATGCAAGTGCTCGTGGCCACGACTTCCCTGGAGACCTTCAGCTACCTGCAAGGGCAGAAGGGCCTGGCGATCCAACCCGCTCTGTACGCCGATCAGGTGGCCGAAGCCCTGGCGGCCAAAGACGCCCCGCGGTTGGTCATCGTAGACTGGGGCGACGTGATCCTGGACGGCTACCCGCTGCCGCAGCTCAAGGAACAGCTAATCCGCTTGCAGCAAAAAGGCACGGTTTGCCTGAGCAGCCAGGAGTTCCTGGCCCAGCCAGAACGCTACCTGAAGGCAGTGCGGGAAAGCGCCAGGGATGCCGACGGCCATCTGCCGCTGGGCCGGCAGTGCCTGGCCTTTGTCTCCTACTCAGGAGGCACCGGCAAGACGACCCTGGCTTTAGATACTGCCCGGCACTTCGCCCGGCGCACCAAGCGGCCGGTGCTCCTGGTGGAATTCACCTACGGCCACTCCGCCCTAAATGCGCTCATCGGGCGCAAACTGCCCAGCCTCTACGAGCTGGCCACGCAACTGGTGGAGACACCGGCAAACTGGCAGGGCGTCAGCCTGATCCCCATGGACTATGCCAACTGCCAGGACCTTTCGGTAACGCTCTTTGGCCAGTACCTGAAGAGGCAAATGGCCGCCCACGACCTGACCGTGGTGGATAGCACCTGGCCGCATGGCCTTCTGGGTGCCATCGCTGCTGAGGTAGACCGCTGGCTGGTGGTGACTACTCCACGTCGCGATGCCCTGGCCAACGCCCGTCGCCTCAAGACGGAGCTGGGCGATAAGGCCACCGTCATCCTGAATTGCCACGTGCGCGTAGACGGCCTGGACCTGTCTGGTCTGGGCGAGCCCTGGGAGTTGCCCCAGGTGGGACACGCCAGTCGCCTAGAAGGCGATTTGGGCAGGCGCATCTTGACCCAGGTCTACGGTGTTGTGAACTGGAGGGAATATGAGCCGTCGAGTCTTCTTGCTACTCTTGGCCTTGGCTCTAGGACTAGTGGGGCTGTTCATTAGTCTGCAGCCGATAATCTTCAAACCCCCACCGCCCCCCCAAGTCCAGGTCCTGGCCGCGGCCCAGGACATTGATACCTACAAGGTGGTCACTATGGACATGGTGAACGTGGTGACCGCCACACAGTCCACCGGCATCTACACCCTTGATGAGGTGTGGAACGTCGCCGAGATCACGGCCACTGGGGATATTACCCGGGTCGTGCTCTTCACCACGCGGCCGGTGAAGCAAGGAGAAATCCTGTCGCGGCAGACCAACGTCCTGCCTATCGAAGAAGCGCGGTATGCCCCTCTGCGCTTTGAGGTCGCCAGCTTTCCCATTGACATCAACGAGACTATTGGTGGTCAGGTGAAACCGGGACATCGCATCAACATCTACGGCTACATTGAGGAGCGACCAGGCCACACCGCGCCGCCAGTGCAACTCATCGCCGAAAAGGTCTGGGTAGTGGACGTGCGTACTGCCCAGGCGGACATCGTCGCCCCCACCCCTGCGCCGGCAGCCACGCCACAGGCACCTGGGATTTTTGGGGTCACTGTGCCCGGCCTTACCGTCACCACCCGCGCGCCGGCAGCCATGATTACCGTAGCCGCCGATCCCGAAACGATCTGGCGCATCCTGGAAGCGCTGGGAGCGCAGGGATTCAAAGCCTGGGTCACCCTGTCCCCAGGCTAGTCACCGGATAAACGGGACAGGGACGCGGATAAACGCAGGCTACGCACGCAGAGTATAAATTATGTAAAATACAAATAATCGGCGTTTATCTGCGTTAATCTGCGTCCTATACTCAGAGGGGAGTCAAGATATGTACGATCTCACTCGCCAGGTGTCTCTAGCACCTGACCGCCTGATTATGTACGCTACCGGGGTCACGCCTAGTCTACGCAGCGCCATGGTGGCGTACGACCTCAACCGCTACACCAACCGGGTGCAGGAATACTGCGTGGAGCACGAGATCTCCATCCCCCGCTGGCGCGGGGCACGAGAGGAAGAACTGCTGGCCTTCCATGCTCACATCCTGCGTGCCATGCGCGAGCTGGGCCTGGAGGCGGACGAGAATATTCGCCAGGCAGTAGGGTGGGAGATTGCTAACCGTATTCGCGGCGTAGGCGTGTTGCAGCCCTTCCTGGAAGAGCCCGGCGTGGAAGAGATCATCGTGCGCAACGGTTTTGTCCAGACGGAGCGGGAGGGGCAGATCTTTGACGAAGGAAATCTGGAGACGGACGACTACTTCTATCGCCTCAGCCGCCGCATCGCCGATCTGGAGGGCAAGGAACTGGGCGCCGAGGAGCCACAGATCAAGGTCGGCCTGCCGGACGGTAGCCGCTTTACAGCTACTATCCCACCCCTGAGCAAGGAAGGCACGGCCATCAACATCCGGCGCTTTGCCCTCAAACGCATGACTTTTGACGACCTGCTCGAGCGGGGTAGCACAGACGAAGAGACCGTGGACTTTCTGGCCCAGGCAGCGGACTCCATGCGGGTGAGCGTCGTCTTCTCCGGCCGACCAGGCGCGGGCAAGACCACCTGGCTCAACGCCTTCTCCGGCTACCTACCAGACTACGCCCAGGTCTCTTGTGTGGAGACCTTTGAAGAGCTGCAGCTTCAGGTGCCCCACGTGCATCACCTGGTAGTGCCAGAAGGTGGGGACGCCATGAGCAATGCCATCAACCTGACTATTCTCCGGATGCGGCCCGATGTGCTGGTCGTTGGTGAGGTAGTGTCCAAAGAGGCCGTGGAGTACATCATGTCCCTGAACCTGGGCATTGTCACGCATACCACCATCCACTCGCACAGCGCCCCTTTGGCCCTGACCCGCCTGGAAACCCTTTCTCGCCTGTCCGACATTCCCCTGGAGGAACGGCGAGAGGTTATCGGCCAGGGTCTGGGGCTGGTCGTGCATCTGGACAAGGAGTATACCCCAGACAAGCGGGCCTATCGGCGTTACATGCGCGAGATTGTGGCCATCAAGGGCGTTAAAGATAACAAGTACGAGCTAGAAGTGCTGAAGCGCTGGACCGGAGAGCGGTTCACACCCCTGCAGGGAGGGATGGAGATATGGCGGCGGGGGTAATCATCTTCCTGATGGCTCTCTTCATCATAGCATATCTGGCCATTGACGAACTGACTATGTCACGGCCAGACCTGCGCCAGAGCGTCTCCACAGCGGTGACGCCCAGTAGATGGCGATACTACATCCCTGCCCTCGTGGGCTTGATTCTGGCTGTGCTCATGGCCCTACCAGCGGAGCGGCTGCCTAACCAACCTTTGCCCACGCCACCCATCCTGGTTTGCGGCTACATCCTGGCCATAGGGATCTTGATCACCGTATATCTCATCAGTCGCTCCCGTGGCCTGCCCAGGGGACAACTGGATCGGCAAGTGGGCCAGTTGGTAGCCTCTTTTCGCAGCATCTACCAACTCAAGCCCACCATCTTCTCGGCCCTGGATGAGGCCAAGAGCAAGGTGGATGAGCCTTTGCGGGGATACGTGACCGCCGCAGTGCAGGCCTTCTACATCACGGCCAGGCAGGACAAGGCTCTGGAGGAACTGCGCCGCCGGGCCAACAACCCCTACATTAACCAATTCATCTACATCCTGCGCATGAGCGAGTTGGGCCGCAAGGAGGCCGTGCTCAAAGCCCTGGACGACCTGGGCGAGCGCCTGCGGCGAGCCGAAGACCTGCGCCGGGAGAGTGAAGTCAGCCTGACGGTCATCACCAGCCAGACGCGCATCATTCAGGCCATCAGCCTGTTTATCGTCTTCGTCATCGCCCTTGTCCCACTGCTGCGTAGCGCCTACACAATCTCCTGGGGGCGACAGCTTCTGTTTATCGTTGTTGCCAGTATCGGCGTGTTTACGTCGTATTACATTGAACAGCAGGTGAGCAAACTGAAGGAGCGCATCCTATGAACCTGGGTGTGGGTCTACTTCTGGTGGCCGTAGCCCTTCTGATTCTGGTCTCCGACGAGCTCTCCTACGCCGCCCGGCGCATCTGGCAATTCCAGGGGCGGTACTTGCGCTTCAGTCGCCCGCGGTTTCCCTGGGAAGGGCGGAAGCGTAAGCTGCACGCTGACCTGACAGACATTCGTGACTTTGTCGTCAACCTGCAGCTTGCCGTTTCCCTCAACGAGACGCTGTCTGGCGCGCTCATCGAAACTGCTCGCCAGTTTACCGGCCGCGGCATTTTCGGCGAGCGGCTCAAGAAGTACGTGGAATCGCGGCTGGCCGTGTCTCCGGAAGAGGTGATCCGGGGCATGGCGGAGGACTTTGATGCCCCTCAGCTACACGACCTGCTGCGCCGTCTGGAGATCAGCCGGGATGGCGGAACCACGCACCTGGACGCCCTGAACATGAGCGTGGAGGCTATCGAGAAAGACATCCGGGCGGATGTGCAGCGGGAGATACAGCAGGCCCCCATCCGCCTCACTATGCCCATGGTGGTGGGGGTCTTCTTCGCCGCCCTGGTTTTGGGCGCTTATCCGGTACTCCTGGCTCTGTTGCGTATCCTGACTCTATAAATCAAATCCTTGCGAAGGTTCGGAACCTTCGCAAGGGTACGGAAGGAGGTGATTCAAGTGTTGCAGGAAGGGAAGCGTTTTTTGGCAGACGAGGCGGGGGCCGAGGTGGTAGAATACATCCTGGTCACGATTATCGTGCTGGTGTTTACCATCCTGAGCTTCGTAGCCTTTGGTCAGAAACTGCGGGAGCTGCTCCAGCAGATTCTGTCTCTCCTGGGCCAGATCCCCAGTACGGCTCAGTAGGAAACCGCCAAGATAGACCCCGATGCATTGCCACTCTGGAGCTGTATCGGGGCAGGCCAGCCCGCCTGGGCCAGGGATGGTGGCCGCGCGGGTATGCCACGCGGCCACCTGTCCCCTGAGGCGGCTTATGAGGGCAAATGCTTGGCTGACAAAACTACAGGCAGCCGCGCCGTCTGCCCAGCCCCAGGAAAGTGGACGCAGGGCCACGCCGTGTGCAGTAAAAATCAGCGTAGATCAGCGTTCATCTGCGTCCCCTAGAGAGGCGGCTATTCCACATGGAGGCGATAATGCAGCACACCTGGCGCCAGTTCCTGGCCGATGAAACAGGGGCGGAGATGGTAGAGTACATCCTGCTGACCCTGGTCATCCTGGCCTTCACGCTCCTGGCCCTGATCGCTATTGGCCAGAAGCTGCAGCAGATCTTCAACAACATCCTGGAACAACTACAGCGCGTGCCGACAGCGTAAGGACCAAGTAGACAAGTAGGCCAAGTAGACAAGTATACAAGGATAATATAGCAAGGACTGTTCCTTGTGTACTTGCTACTTGTGTACTGTCGCTTGTACCCCATCGCCTAAGGAGAACCCAGCACAAATTGTCCTCTTTGACTCTGACCATCCTGCTCAAACTGGCTGTCACTGCCTGGCTGGCGATCGTGGCGGTGTGGGACAGCCGCACCGGGCTGATACCCAACTGGCTGACCCTGCCCGTCATCGTCGTCGGTGGGGCACTCAGCCTCTACGCCGGTCCGATGGAGGCACGGGTGCTCATGCTTCTTTGCTGGGCCGTGCTCTTGCTCGTCTGGCGTCTGTACATCTTTCGTGGTGGCGATGCTAAGTTGCTAATGGGGCTCTTTGCCCTCTTTCCGCGCAGCAATTTTATTCTTATCTTCTGTATCGTGCTCTTCCTGGTGACCCTGGGGCTCGTTATCGCCGATCTGCGCCGGCAACGGCCAGAGGAGTTGCGCCACAAGCTGGCGGCACGCCTGGGGGCACGCCAATTCCTACCCAGCAGCGAGGAACTGGAACGGCGCGGAAAGCATTATGCCTGGACCTTTTCGCTAGCGGGAGTGGTGGCTTTATGGCTGCTTGGCTAAAAGATCAAAGGGGCTCTACCCTCATACAGTTCATCTTACTCCTGCCCGTCTTCCTGATAGTTGTATTGGGGGCAGTAGAAGTCTGGAAGGTGCTCGCCGTGAAGCAATCGCTGCACGCCGGCACCTACCAGGCCACGCGCTATCTCACGCTGTACAACGAGCTCGGCTCCAATGCCGAAACCGATGCCTTTAACCTCATCCGGACAGCCCTGCTCAACAACGGACTGGTGGCCGACGCCGTCCAGCGGGGAGAACCACTCAACCTGCGTGTCGTTTATTACGATCGGTTCGGTCGCCAGGTAGAACCTGGCCCCACCATTTTGGACTGTGACGAGCCTTTCACCGTGCGAGCGACTCTAAGCATGCCGTGGATAACGATCGTGCCCTGGCTATCGTCCATCCGCGTAACCATTGGCGATGAACATCAGGGGCACGTGGAATGTGGTCGGTAAGAGGTGGCCTGCGATGATGACCTGGTGGCGCAAATGGCTCAGGGACCAGCGAGGGGCTGTAGACCTGATCCAGTTCGCCCTGATCCTGCCCATAATGATCCTGATCATCTTTGGCTCTTACGAGATCTGGCGCCTGGTCTCCGTGAAGCAGTCTCTCTACGCTGGGACCTACCAGGCAGCGCGCTACATCTCCCTCAACTACCTGATAGAAGGCCCGGCCGTGCAGACGGTGGCGGACGCCATGATCGTCCAGGAACTGACCAACAACGCCCTGCTGAGCGGCGACACTGGTCTGCAGAGTATTGAGTATACCCCCGAGGGGCTCGCCGGCCTGCGTCCTTACCAGTTCTTCCGCATCCGTACCACCCTGCGCCTGCCCTGGCCGGTCATCATCCCGTTTCTGCCCACGCGTCCGTCTATCACGCTGGTAGAGCAGCAAACCAGCTACATTGAAGCTGGCCCCACCCGCTCTCTGCCCACCCCAACACCCACGCCTTGATTTAGGTGATTTGGATGAAAGCTGTTGTACGAAGGTTTCGTGACGATAAGCAAGGTGCTACCCTGGTCACCTACGTGCTCATACTGCCAATTTTCCTGCTCCTCGTCCTGGGAGCATACGAGGTTTGGCGACTGATCGCCGTCAAGGAGTCGCTGTACCTGGGCACCTATCGCGCCGCCCGCTACCTGGCGCAAAACCCCACTGATGTGGACGGCGCCGAGGCCTGGCTGCGCTGGGAGTTAGACCGCAGCTTCATCGGCAACAGCGCCGGTCTGCACCCCCTGGATCGCACGGGGCTCACGGGCCTGGGCTGTGGCGACCCGTTTACCATCCGGGCCGTGCTGGACGTGCCCTGGATCGTAGATATACCATACCTGCCTCTGCAGAACATCCGCTTCGTGGAGCAGCACTCCGGGCGGGTGGAGTGTGCCCCCTACCGCGGGTGGACCCTGCCTGAACCCAAAGAGGGCCATACCTACTGACCTGGCAAGCTTAGCCGACGTTTGCCCAACCCCCTGTGGCCACTATATTCGTTCCCATGGCCAGGTCATATGGGTAGGGAGTTTGCAAAATGGGTGAAGTTGTGGTAAAATTTACTTGCGGGTAGTGCCAGCCAAATGGGGGGACGAAATGGGCTTCCAGAGCCATCTGTTTAGTACTGGTACTTCGGATTTATTGTCAAGTGCTGGCATTGCACTGCGTTTCTTGATATAATGTGGGGTAGGAGGTGGCTCTATGAGCATCGAGGTTTCTCCCTATCCCATCCCGGAATTGAAGGA
>Ga0315268_10001023_pt1 | contig 32742 bp, 27 predicted proteins | sample C1_top_MG_FD_204535 | JGI IMG/M metagenome (GOLD analysis project Ga0315268, IMG submission 204535) | Sediment microbial communities from Yellowstone Lake, YNP, Wyoming, USA - C1_top | ecosystem: Environmental > Aquatic > Freshwater > Lake > Sediment | place: USA: Wyoming | collected 2017-08-01
CCGAGAACCCAAAGACTTACTTCAAAACCCCTGACAGCTTTTCCGCCGAGATCTCCTTGCGCTGGCCGGGCTTGAGTTCCAGCACCTGGAAGCCGAGTTCGTCGGCCGCCGGGCGCAATCCGCTGGGGCGGCCCTTGAGCAGCGGGAAGGTCCCATAGTGCATCGGGATGACGACCTTGGGGCGGAGGAGTTCGCACGCCATCTGCGCCTCTTTCTCGCCCATCGTGAAGTGGTCGCCGATCGGGATCATGCAGACGTCGGGCGCGTAGAGTTCGCTGATGAGCTTCATGTCGCCGAAGACGGCGGTGTCGCCGGAGTGGTAGATCTTGAGGCCGTCGCTGAATCCCATGACGAAGCCGCAGGCCTCACCGCCGTAGATGATGGAGCCATCGTCTTCCTGGATGCCGCAGGAGTGCAGCGCGTGGGTCATGGTGACTTTGACGCCGAGCGCCTCCTGGGTGCCGCCCTTGTTCATCGGCGAGACGTTCTTCGCGCCTTTCTTCTGCAGCCACGTGGCGAGTTCGTAGATGGCGATGACCGTGGGCTGGTGTTCCCTGACGACCTCGACGGCGTCGCCGATGTGGTCGAAGTGCCCGTGGGAGGCCAGCAGCAGGTCCACCTTCTTCTGGTGCTTCTCGCTCTCCGGACACATGGGGTTGCTCTTCAACCAGGGATCGATAAGTATCGTTTTACCTTCCGGGGTCTCGATGCGGAAGGTGGAGTGGCCGAGCCAGGTGACGTGAACGGACATACGATGTGCCTCCTAACAGAACTGGTTAAACCGTGAGCAGGATGGGTTCGCCCCGGGTGATGACCAAGGTTTGCTCGTAATGGGCCGACATCGAGCGGTCGGCGGTGCGAATCGTCCAGCCATCGTCTTCAGTGACGCTGCGTCCCTTGCCGGCGGCGATGATGGGCTCGACCGTGAGCACCAGTCCCTCGGTGAGCACGTCGCGCTGCGCGGGGTCGGCATAGTTGGGGACGGTGGGCTGCTCGTGGATCCGGCGCCCGATGCCGTGGCCGGTGAGTTCGCGAATCACTTCGAAACCCTGGCGACGCACCGCGGTGTTCACCTTGCGTCCGATATCGCGGACCATCCTCCCTGCCACCGCGACCGCCATGGCCTCGCGAAAAGCCTGCTGCGCGCAGGCGATGAGCTGATGCGCGGCTTCCGTGCCTTCGCCGCAGACGACGCTCTCCGCGGCGTCAGCCATGAAACCATCCAGCTCGATGGTGACGTCGAGCTTGACGATGTCGCCGGACTTCACCTTGCGGGATTCCGACGGAATGCCGTGCACCGCTTCTTCATTGAGGCTGATGCAATTGAAACCGGGAAACTTGTAGACCAGCATCGGGGCCGATTGTGCGCCATGCGCGCGGGCGACCCTGGCGCCGATCTCGTCGAGGGCGGCGGTGGAGATTCCGGGCACGACGGCCTGCTTCATGGCTTCCAGCATCTTGCGCACGACCGCACCGGCGCGGCGAAGGGCTTCGAGTTCTTCCGGAGTCTCGATGGACAAACTATTTGCCTTCGCTTTCTTTCCAGCCCTTGAATCCACCGGCGAGCGAGAGCACGTTGCGGAAGCCCATCTTCTGGAGCATGTAGGCGGCCAGCGCCGAGCGGCTGCCTCCCCCGCAATAGAGCACGATCTTCTTGTCCTTGTCGGTGGTGACCTTATCGATATCGAGTTCGAGCACGCCGCGCGCGATGGTGGCGGCGCCGGGAATAGTCCCCTTCTGCCAGTCTTCGGGCTTGCGAACATCGATCAGGGCGAATGCTTCGCCGCCGGCCTTCATCTGCTTAAGCCGCGCGACATCGATCTCGCGGACTTCCTTCTTGACCTGATCGACGAGCTGCTTGAATTCCGGCATCGGCATGGCAATCAGCCTCCGGAGGGAAATTCTATTTGCGGTTCCGCCGCCGTGCAAATGCAAGGTTGCTTCACTCTGCGGGAATGGGAAGGATTTTCGAGGTGGCGGCGAACTTCTTGCAGTGTTTGAAGGTGATCTCATGGCGGATCCCCAGCGTCGAGCGCATGGTGGTACGAATGAGCACGTGAAATGGCAGCATCAGACCTGTGCCATCCTTGAAATCGACGTAGGAGAATTCGGTGGCGCTCTCCAGAAATACCACTGGAAACTCTTTGGGGATCCCCTCCGTCACTCGCAGGACCAGTTGGAGGATATGGCCATCCGACTTGGCAACCACCAGCGTTCCCTCGTAGCCCGGGTAGGTTGTCTTGCCGTCAAAGGTCCACGGCCAGACAGAATTATTCTCGCTGGCGACCGCGTAACTGAATTCGTAAGTGTCCATATTTCCGAATTTGGTTTCGCGCAGGAAGTGGATGCGAGGCTGGCTGCCGGGCTTGAACACGGCGAGCAGCTTCAGCCTGAGCTCCCCGTTGGACCAGTTCCCCTTGAGAAGCGCAGATTGGTTTCGCGTTCGTTTACCGTCGATCTTGAGATCCTCGTAGGAATCAATACCGTCGATCACGCGGACGCGAGTCGCCACTTGCTGCATGAGTTCCCCACCACCACGCTTCATCACGTTCATCTCGCAAAGGTAGTTGGGCATGGTTTGGGAGTTGCGAAGCGACGAGATGCAGGCCTTCTGCAAGGGCTCGGCGTGAGGATCGTTCTGGAGAAGCGTATGGCAGTAAGAATCGATGTCAACCGCCGCCGGCGGTCCGGGCGGAACGTCAGCCGCTTGTGGGGCGCTCCCAACCTGGCCCATGGCGCCGGCGCTCAGCACGCCAGCCAGCAGCAGGTGCATTGGGAAGTGCCGATCCATGGCGCGATTGTAAGGCTCGAATTGGATGACTGGCGCGCTTTGGGAGGGGCAAAATCCACTACTTTGCCGGATCGGAAACGATCCTCGAAGTGGCGGCGAACTTCCTGCAATCCCTGAATTTGAGCTCCTGGCGGTATTCCCGGTTTCCATGCAGCAAGGAACGTAACTCCACTTGGGCGGGCAGCATGTACCTGGTGCCATCATGGAAATCGACCAGGGAGAAATCGGTCTTGCCTTCGGAGAACTGCATGGGCGTCTCTTTTGCAATGCCGTCGGTCGAATTCACGTCCACGCGGAGGATCCGACTATCGGCGACGGCGATCCATATCTTTCCCGCATAGCCGGGAAAGATGGAATGGTTGTCCCAGGTCCAGCGCCAGCTGGAGTTCTTCTCCTTGGCCACCGCAAAGCTGAATTCGTAAGCATCGGTGTGCTTGAGCTTCTTCTCGCCCAGGAAGTGGAACTCGGTTTCGTTGGCGGGCTTGAAAACCAGCAAAAGGTTCATCCCAAATTCTCCGTCCGACCAGGTGCCCTCCAGGAGCGCGTTGGGCTTGGTGACGGGTTTCCCATTGACCTTGAGATCCTCGTAGGTATCTTTGCCATCGACGAACCGGGCACGGGCGGTGACTTTCTGAAATGGAAAACGCGACATCGTCCCACGGAAGCCCGCGGTCTTTTCGACGACCATGTCGCAGAGGTAGTTCGGCATCGCCTGGGAGACGCGAAGCGCCGTGACGCAGGCCGTCTGCAAGGCTTCTGCGTGAGCTTCGGACGTCGCGATCGTCTTGCAGAAGGCTTGGATATTGACGACGACCGGACGCGGTGCTTCTGGCTTCTGGGGCGTATCCGCCGTGGGAGGGGCGGCGGATGCCTGGCCCCAACCGGCGGCGCTCAGCAGGGCAAGGAAGAGCGCGGGCGCACATCGTGGAATTCTCCAACGCATGGCGCGGTCATTATAAGGCTGCTGGGCCGGGCTTTCAGTAATTTCAAAGTCGTCGCCGCCGGCGTTTGCCACAAACCCGCCTTAGGAAAACTTCGTGCTGCCGGCTGATATCATGGAGACACACGGATGAATCCCATCGGCACAAAATCCGCTTCGCCCGCGAAATTGGACGCCTTCCTGCTGGAGGTCGCCGACAAGCTCAACTCCACGCTCGACCTCGAGACGTTGCTGCGAGGCGTGGCCGACGTGGTGCACCGGATCATCGATTACCAGATCTTCGCCATCCTGCTGCTCAATGAAAAGAAGCAGGAGCTGAAGATACGCTTCCAGGTCGGACATCCGCCGGAAGTGGCCGAACGCATACGGGTCAAGGTCGGCCAGGGGATCACCGGACGCGCCGCCGAAAAGCGTGAAGCGATCCTGGTCAATGATGTCGCGCATTCGGAGCATTACATCGCCTCGGGGGCGGAAGCGCGCTCGGAACTCGCGGTGCCGATGATCAGCAAGAACCGCGTGATCGGCGTCATCGACATCGAAGCGCCGCAGGCCAACTACTTCACCGAAGAGCACAAGAACGTGCTGACGCTGATCGCGTCGCGCGTCGCCGTCGCCATCGAGAATGCGCGGCTCTACACGCGCGTGTCGCGCCAGGCGAAGACCCTGGTCCTGCTCAACGAGATCAGCCGCGACCTGACCTCGATCCTGCAACTGGATGAGCTGCTGAAGCGCATCGGCGATTCCCTGCTGCGGCTGTTCGACTACCAGATGTTCAGCGTGCTGCTGCTCGACGATGCCGGCGAAAAGCTGGTGCATCGTTTCTCGCTGCGCTTCAAGGAGAACATCCACCTCAAGCACGACATTCCCATGGGCCTCGGCATCGTGGGTTCGGCGGCCGTGAGCAACACGGCGATGCTGGTGCCGGACGTGAGCAAGGATAAGCGCTACATCACGGTGAATCCGGAGACGCGCTCGGAACTCGTCGTCCCGCTCGTTTACAAGGGCAAAGTGATCGGCGTTCTCGACCTCGAGCACACCAAGAAGAATTACTTCACCGAAGAGCACATGCGCACCGTCAGCACGCTGGCGGCGCAGGTGGCGATCGCCATTGAAAATGCGCGACTCTACCAGCGGGTGGCCAACCAGGAGCGCCGCCTCGAACAGGACCTCTCGCTGGCCCAGGAGCTGCAATACCGCCTGCTACCGCAGTGCTGCCCGATGTTGGGCCAGGCCGAACTGGCGGCGAAGTTCACCCCGGCGCGGCAGATCGGCGGCGATCTCTACGAATTCATCCCTTACGCCGGCACCACTACGACCGCGGTGGTGATCGGCGACGTCAGTGGCAAGGGCGCGCCGGCGGCGATCTACGCGGCGCTGGTCAGCGGCATCCTGCGTTCACACGCGCCGCGCCATCCGGGCGCAGCCGAGATGATGCAACTGATCAACCGTTCGCTGGCGGAGCGCCCGATCGAGGCGCAATTCATCTCCATGATCTACGCCTTGTGGGACGATGCGGACCGGACCTTGCGCATCGCCAACAGCGGACTGCCACGTCCGATGTATTGCCGTAACGGACGCGTCGAGCGCATCGAGGTGACCGGGCTCCCGATGGGATTGTTTCCGGTGGCCGAGTACGACGAGTTCACCTACCGTGCTTCGCCCGGCGACGTTTTCGTGTTTTTCAGCGACGGCATCCTCGACGCACAAAACCGTGCCAATGAATCCTTCGGCATCGACCGGCTGCGCCAGTTGGTGGAAAAGAACTGCCGCAAGACGGCCGATGAGATCGTGACCGCCATCTTTGAAGCGGTCGACAAGTTCGTTGGCGGGGTGAGGGCGTTCGATGACGAGACGGTCGTCGCAATCCGAGTAAAGGACCTGCCCAAACACAAGTGAGCCCGAAAACATCCACTCCCGTCGATCGCCGCCCGGCATTCCAGTACACGAAGAAGAGCGGCTACAGCGCCCTGCACTGCGAGAAGGCTGCCATCGAGTCGCTGGCGAACAAGTTCGGCACGCCGCTCTACGTCTATTCGGCGACCACCATACGGGACCGCTACCGGGAATTCGAGCGGGCGTTTGCGCGGCATCCGCACACCCTTTGCTACTCGGTGAAAGCAAATTCCAATCTCTCCATCCTGCGCCTGCTGGCGACGCTGGGAAGCGGCTTTGACGTGGTGAGCGGTGGCGAGCTGGAGCGCGTGGTGAAGGCCTCGAAGAAGGCGGTGAAAAAAGTCGTCTTCTCGGGCGTGGGTAAGACCGCGGCGGAAATGGACGCGGCGCTGAAGGCCAACATCCTGATGTTCAACCTCGAGAGCGAGGCGGAACTGCACCTGCTGGCCGCGCGCGCGGCGCGGATGAAGCGGATGGCGCGAGTGGCGTTTCGCGTGAACCCCGACGTCAAGGCCGAGACCCATCCCTACATCTCCACCGGGCTGCGCGAACACAAGTTTGGCGTTCCCATCGACCATGCGCGCGAACTCTATGCGCTGGCGGCTCAGCAGGAATACCTTGAGCCGGCGGGAGTGAGCGTTCACATCGGCTCGCAGATCACCGACGTTGCCCCTTTCGGCGAGACCATGCAGCGCGTGGTCGCCCTCGTGAGTCAACTGCTGCAGGACGGATTGAACATTCGCTATGTGGATGCGGGAGGCGGATTGGGCATCTCGTATCACGAGAATTCGAATAAGACCTTTCGCAAATCCGTCGCCGGATATTCGCGGGCGTTGCTCGGCCAGTTGCGCGGAACCGACCTTCATCTGCTGCTCGAGCCCGGCCGCTCGATCATCGCGCCCGCCGGAGCCCTCATCACGCGGGCGCTCTACGCGAAAGAGAACGGGCGCAAACAATTCCTCATCGTCGATGCGGCGATGAACGACCTGCTGCGGCCATCCTTATATGGCGCCTACCACGAGATCGTTGCCGTAAGGGCCGACCGTCGCACGAAGGAGCTCTCGACCGATGGCATCCATGCAGGCGTGGCCGACGTGGTGGGACCGGTCTGCGAGACCGGCGACTTCTTCGCCCGCGACCGCGAGATGCCGGCAGTGGATGCCGGCGAGCTGGTCGCCATCCTCGATGTCGGCGCCTACGGAATGTCGCTGGCATCGAACTACAACACGCGTCCGCGCGCGGCAGAAGTGCTGGTGGAAGGCGCGAAGGTGAAGTTGATCCGGCGGCGCGAGACCGTGTCCGAGCTTCTCAAGCCGGAACTCTGAGAGCGACCTCGATATTGGTCGGCGTTCGCGACGACCATCCATCTTTCAGCGACGTGTGACGACCTTCCCCCTTAATTCAAGGGCTCTCCTTTAGAATCAACCTGTGAAAATCTGGGACTGCATCGTGATCGGCGGAGGCGTGATCGGGCTTGCGACGGCCGTGGAGCTGCGGCGCGCCGGCCTTGAAGTCGCCGTCATCGATAAAGGCGAGCCCGGCCGCGAAGCGTCGTATGCCGCCGGAGGCATGATCGCCGACCTCGATCCGAGCCTGCCGGAGATCCTGCGTCCGTTGGCACACGCCAGCGCCGCGCTCTATCCGGAGTTCGTCCATCTCCTCGAGGATGAGTCGGGACTGAAGATCGATTTCCGCACCCAGGGCACCATCGCTTTCGTGGAGCACGCGGTTGCGGAAGGCGCAGGCGTGCGAGCATTGAAGCCCGAACAGGTGCACGAATTGGAAGCCGCAATTCGGCCTCCTCACGATCCCGCTTACTTTGTCCGGGAGAACGCCGTCGATCCGCGCGACCTGGTGGCGGCGCTGCTGGCGACGTTGCGATATCGCGAGGTGGAATTCGTCACGGGATCGAAGGCGGTGGAGGTCCTGGCCGAGAACGAATGCGCGGTGGGCGTTCGCACCGAGCGCGCCAGCTATCACGCCAAGGCCGTCGTGAATTGCGCAGGGGCCTGGGCCGCGCAGATCGCGCCACTGGCGATTCCGACGCGCCCGGTCAAGGGACACATGCTGTCGCTGGTGTTCACGGAAGCACCTGCGGAACCGGTTCTCCAGCACGTCGTACGCTCGCGTTGGTGCTATATCTTGCCGCGCTCGACCGGCAAGTACGTGGTCGGAAGCACCGTGGAACCCGCCGGCTTCGACAAGTCGGTGAATGCCTACCGCGTGAAACGCTTGCAGGATGCGGCGATCCAGTTGGTACCTAAATTCGCGGAGGCGCGCATCCACGAGGCGTGGGCGGGATTGCGGCCGGGCACGCCCGACAATCTTCCCGTGATCGGCGAAATGTCACTGCGAAATTATTTTGCCTGCACCGGACACTATCGCGACGGAATCCTGCTGGCACCCGCCAGCGCCCGGGCCGCGGCGCAACTGGTGCAGCGGAAAGACTGCGATTGGGAGTTGGCCGCGTTTACGCCGAAGAGATTCAATCTGTAGCAGGGAGCGGAAATGAGCCCACATAAGCCGCGAAAGCTTACGTGGGCCGCCCTGATTCTGAGGATCCTACGGGATCGTGAGCCGCCCACCCTCTTTGACATCGACCCGCTGCTGGCCTCCCCGACGGCCGTCGCTGTAGATGACGGAAAGCGTCTTGCGCCGATTCGGTGCCGGGTCGCCTCCCAGGTTGTAGTTGCGCACGGGCACGTCGAGACGGCCATCGCGCACCAGGGACTGCAGCAACGCGGTGACGTCGCCACGGCGGTCGCCGGCTCCATAGGTGGCACGAATGATGGTCAGCGCGACGACGTTGTCTCGCCGGCCGTTGCCACGATCGCGGTCACGATCACCGTCATGGTCGCCGTCACGGTCGTCGTCACGGTCGTCGCCCCAGCCGCGCGTCCAGCGTTCGTTCCCCCAGTCTCCACCACCCCAGGCACTGAACATGGTGCCGTCCACGGTGCTGCCTTCGCGGTATTCAAAGGTGCGCGTCTGGCCATTGGGTCCGTTGGCGAAGATGCGCAGCGTCTTGACGACTCCCGGATCGGGATCGACGCCGAAGGTTGAATTCCCCATGCGGAAGGTCATGTCCTGGCGCGCGAGTTCGCGCAGGCGTGCGGTGACGTCGACATTGTTGCGCGGAGTGCCGTATTGCGCGTGAACGATCCGGTACTCGCCCTCGTCGCCGTCGTTCCAGCCGCCCTTCCCTCGGCCGTTGCCCCATTCGCCGCGGTTCCAACCGGTGAACAACGAACCATCGACGGTGCTACCCTCACGGTATTCAAAACGACGGACCTGGCCATTGGAGGCGCGCGCAAAGATGCGCAACGTCTTGACGACGCCCTGGTCGGGGTCGATGCCAAAGGTCGAATTTCCCATGCGGAAGGTCGTGCCCTGGCTCGCAAGTTCCCTGAGACGATCCGTGACGTCGACGTTGTTGCGCTCGCTGCCGTAACGGGCGGAGACGATCTGATAGCGGGTCTGGTCGGCTCCCGGGTATTGCGCCACGGCAAAGCCGGATGCGAACAAGGCCAACACGAGCAGTGCGAAAAGATTCTTTACGGAACGGTGTATACGCATATTCGAAGCTCCTTGGACAACTCTTCGACAGCAAAAGCACCTGGGATTCCAAAAGATGAGTGGGCTAATTATGGGGAACACGAAGCTTCAGTGCAAGTGGCGGCCAGGGTTGAGCGAAAGCCGCCAGGGGACGAAAGGACGACTCAGAAACCGATCTTCTGCTGCGGAACGAAGTACAAGAGCAGTCCCAGCAGGAACAACACCAGCACAAAATAAAGGGTCGCCTTGGCGCTCGGGTCCTTCGGAAGATCCTTGGTGAAAAGGCGATACACGGCTCCGGCGGCGACCAGCAGGAAGGTATTCTCCCCGGTGCCGTGCCAGAGCAGCAGCGCAGCCGCCAGCACGACGACGCGCTGCACTTTACCCAGCGCCCGCATGGCCGAGCCGCCGTCGAGCACCCAAACGGGAATCAGATTCAGCAGGTTGAGCCATGCCCCGGCGTGCGCCAACGCGGCCCACAGCGGGTTCCCGGTCTGACGCCAAAGCGCGTAGCACGCGCCTCCCGCGAGGGCTCCGGCAAAAGGCCCGGCCATGCTAATCTCCGAACGCACTTCCTCCGTGACGCCCAGCGCGCGCCAGCGGACATACGCGCCGAGTCCCGGCAGGAACACCGGCATGTCCGCCGGCAATCCGCGACGGCGAATGTCGATGTAGTGTCCCATCTCGTGGATGAAGATGAGGATCACGAATCCCACGCCGAAGGCCGCGCCGTAAAGCTGCATATAGAGCCACAGCGAGGCGAAGATCCCGAAGAACGTAGTGAACTTGAAGAGGACGAGCAGGCTCTTCGCCTTGGTCAGCAGGATGAGGAGTGGAGCCAGAGGTCCGAACTTCTTCGCCCAGGGATGCTGATCTTTCTTCGGCGCGGCCGTGGCGATCTCGCGATCGAGTTCCGCCACGCGGTTGCGAATCCACTCGGCCTGCTGCGACTCCACCGGGAGCAGCGGCAGGCTGGTCTGCCAGTGCTCGCGCGCATGAGCGAGGTCGCCGCTCTGCTCCAGCGCCTGCGCGTCGGCGGCGAGACGTTTGAGTTCGCCGGAATGGACGAGCGCGTGACATGAGCCGCAGACCAAGGCATCGGCCGCCAGCGGGCTCAAACAGCGTTCACACTTGGGGTAGTTGTCGGTAAGGTTCAATGCGACGCTTCCGCCACGTCTAGTATGGCCCCTCGACGGTCACGCGTGGAACTCCGGCCGCCAGTCTCCATGCGATCTGCAGACCGACGAAGAGGATGACCAGGCCGATCAGCCCGCTCACGAAATTCGCCTGCAACTCCAGGAACGGCGATGCCAGCCCCCACACCAGCAGCATGCCGATCACCTTGGCGACATTCATTGGCGGCGCCTCTTTTTCAGGGGCGACGGGTGCAGCAGATGGTTCTACGGAAGATGTCTGCGGAGGTGTCGCCTCTGGACTGGCCGACGACGGTGGCGGCTGCGGGCCTTTCGCGGCGGGAGCGTGCGTCGTGGGAGCCGGAGCGCTCTGGACGGCGGAGTTCTTGAGCTTCCGCTCCTTGATCACCTGCGAGATGCCGACCGGCACGATCGACATCGCAATGGCGAAGTAGGTCAGCGCCACGGCGACGACCTGGTAACGACGTCCGCCGATACCGCCAGAACCCAGCATCATCGCCTTGGCGACAAGGAAGCCAACGGCGAAGGCGAGGTATCCGATGGTGAAGTTGGTGAGGATCTCGACGCCCGCATAGATCGCCATTCCCAGCAGGGCGGCGCCAAAACCGAACAGCGTTGCGCGGACGAACTTGGCATGGCTGTCGACGGGCAGCGCCGACTGGATCCTTTGCGCGCAGGACGCGCAGGCCATCTTGCCATTCAGGCGGTAGTAGCCGGACGAGAGTGGCGCCTTGCAGAAGCTGCAGGCATCGCCGCTCTGCGATTTGTATTCAGCGGTGTCGAATTGAGGTTTGCCGCCGGAGCTGTCAGCCATGCACGAAAAATAGCATAGCAAGCAGAATCCGTCCTACGAGAAATCACCCGCCTTGGAAACGAAAGTCACACCCGCCCGGCATTTATCCCCGCATCGAAAAAGCACCCGGCTTAGTGTACTTCGCCTTTCCCACCCGGCGTATCCACGCAAATTCTTCGTCCGTCATGGGGCCCAGGTCGAGAGCGGCAAGCGCCGCCTGGAACTGCTCCGGCGACTTCGGCCCAGCAAGGCAGACATCGATGTTCGGATTGCTCAGCGCAAAACGATACGCGTCGGTGGCGGTCGGCACGCGATCTCCTGCCGGAACCTTGTCGGGCGCCAGCAGCTCTCCCCACGAGGTCGTGGTAAAGGAAACGACGCCGGGCCGGGCGGCTCTTTCCGGGAGGTGCGGAAAGATGTCAGTCTCGGCTCCCGGATGGACGGCGTTGTAGCGCACGTGCAGCACATCGATATCTTTCGAACGCGCAAGATCGACGGCATGGTGGCGGTTGTGGGTGCTGATGGCAAGATGCCGCACCAGCCCACGTTCGCGGAGCTTCAGTGCTCGTTCCCAGATGCGCGGCGTCACGTCCTTGTTCCACATGCCGAGCAGCAGGACGTCGGCGTAGTCCATTTTCAGCGAACGCAGCGCGCGCTCCAGGCTCCAGCCCAGCAGCGATGACAACCGCGTGTAGGACTGTACGACCAATACGAAGTCTTCCCGCTTCGAGCGCAGCGCCCGCAGTCCTTCGCCGTAACTGTCGCGGCGAAACGTGCCCCAGTAGAAATAGTTCATGCCGCGTTCGAAGGCCATCTCGACACAGCGTTGATCGGCTCCATAGCCGGAACCAAGTCCGAGCTTTCCGACCGCGCGCCCGGTTCGTCCCAGGGTCGTTCTCGCCCAAAGGTTCATGCGCCTACCCATGCCTTTCGAGTCCTGACTCCGACAGGATAACCTTATAACCTTCAAGAGTACTGACTGCACATGGCAGCGTGCTTTATACTGTAGAGTTTCCCGCTCGAAGAAGCTGCTGTCGGATGCCCCAGCGGTCTTTTGCGACCTGTGCAGCGACGACGAAGAAGTGTTTTCGGCCACCAACGACGAAAGGATTCCCAACTCCCCATGGCGACCCAAGCCGTAAGTTACGCCCAAGAGAACCAGAAACGATTCATCGAAGAACTCAAGACTTTATTGCGCATTCCTAGCATCAGCACTCTGCCGGAACATAAGGGAGACGTTCGCAAAGCCGGTCAGTTTGCGGCCGACGAACTGAAGCGCATCGGATTCGAGCATGTCGAGGTCATCGAGACCGAAGGTCATCCCCTGGTGTACGCCGATTGGCTGCACGCCGCCGGAAAGCCCACTGCCCTGGTGTACGCCCACTTCGACGTTCAGCCCGCCGAGCCGCTGGACGAATGGAAGACCCCGCCCTTCGAGCCCACCGAACGTGATAACAACATCTACGCGCGTGGCGCGGTCGACGACAAGGGCCAGCTCTGGATGCAGGTCAAGGCTTTCGAATCGCTCTTCAAGACCGGCAACGGCAAGCTGCCTATCAACGTCCGCGTGATCTTTGAGGGCGAAGAGGAAGTCGGTGGCGAAGCGATCGAGAAGTTCGTCAAAGAACATCCGCAGCGCCTGAAGTCCGACTTCGCGCTGGTTTGCGATACCGAGTTGTTCGCGCCCGACCTTCCCACGCTGTGTGTCGGGCTCCGCGGACTGGTCTACACCGAACTGGAAGTCCAGGGCGCGATGACCGACTTGCACTCCGGCGTTTATGGCGGTGCGGCTCCGAATCCTCTATTCGCACTCATCGAGATCATCAGCAAGCTGAAGGACAGCAACGGACGCATTCTCATCCCCGGCTTCTATGACAAGGTCTCCAAGCCGACCGATGATGAACTGAAAGCCTGGAAGGCGCTTCCCTTCGACGAAGAGCACTATCGCAAGACCGAGGTCGGATCGAACGTGCTGACCGGAGAACCGGATTATGGCGTGCTCTATCGCACCTGGGCGCGTCCCACCCTGGAAGTCCATGGCATGCCCGGCGGATTCATCGGCCAGGGTGCCAAGACGGTGATCCCCGCGAGGGCTTCGGCCAAGGTTTCGATGCGACTCGTACCCAGCCAGGACCCCGACGACATCCTCAAGAAGTACACCGACTTCGTGAATTCGCTGGTGCCCAAGGGCGTCAAGCTCAGCATCAAGGTCCATAGCAAGGGCAAGGCGTCGGTGGTCAGCACCGATAACGACTTCATCCGCGCCGCCAACGAGGCACTGCACGAGGTCTTCCACAAGGACACGGTCTATATTCGCTCCGGTGGATCCATTCCGATCGTCACCCAGTTCCAGGACGACCTCAAGATCCCGAGCGTGATGATGGGACTCGGGCTTCCGGATGACAATCTCCACGCCCCCAACGAGAAGTTCCATATCCCGAACTTCCATCGCGGGGTCGAGGCCGTCATTCGCTTCCTGACGATCCTCGGGAAATAGATTTGTTACAACCAAACATCAGGGCACCCTTCACGGGGTGCCCTTTTTGTCGGCCTGTGGAAATCCTGCGGATAAAAGGGATTGGCCCTCGAAATATGCGGGGGTCCGCTTGATTTAGGTTCCAAATCGCGCTAGGGTGATACTTGCTCAAGCGCTTCTCCCCTTCCTTCGCTGTGATAAATCCCTGTCGTTCTTCATTCCTGCGCGACCCTAAGCACCTAAAGTGGTGCATCCATGTTCGTGCAGAAGCTGCACATTCCACGGTGCAAACAACTCCTCCGGACACGTCAATCAGCAACCATGGGACAACTTGTTGGGGTTTTCAACAGGTATCCCCCAGATATGGTGTTTTGAGGCTTGACGCTACCTCGCAGACCTCGATAGAGTTACCTCAACTTGCGCGGCGGGATTTGCGGCCTCTTACCGGGTTGCAGAGATCAGGATGTGGACACTCCGTTCCGGTCAACCAGCCACCGTTCGCGAAAGCGCCACTGGGTTCTTTAGTCCGCCGCCATGCCGATGGCGGCAGCCGCAAGAATCCTGAAGCGCAGAGGGACTGCCCTGACGCAGTATTGGGTGAAGCGTCGGGGTGGACTGTAAGTAGGTCTCCGGGGCTCCATGGTACGGAGATGACCTCTAACTGCAATCCGAGTTCGAAGCGTGTCCTACCCAAGGACGTTTTGAGCAAAGAGTGCGCGAGCACAAATTCGGACCGTAGGCGGTCCGATTCGCAAGGAGTACACAGTTGCTAAAACTGAAAAAGCTCCAGATCCTGGGCTTCAAGTCGTTCTGTGATCGCACGGAACTCAGCTTCCCTGGCGACGGCATCGCGGCCATCGTCGGCCCAAACGGCTGTGGCAAGTCCAACATCTCCGATGCCATCTCCTGGGTGCTCGGCGAGCAGAGCGCGAAGTCGCTGCGCGGCGGCCAGATGATGGACGTCATCTTTGCCGGCACGCACGACCGCAAGCCGCAAGGCATGGCCGAGGTCACCCTCCACCTCGTCGATCCCGAAGCCTTTGAAGGCGCGATCGGCGAGCCCGAGATCGAGATCCGAGAAGACCTGCCCGCTCAAGATTGGGACGAAGCGAAACTCCGCACCGCCGAAGAAGAAGACGTGCTGGAGTATATCGACGAAGTCCGTCCCGGCAAGATCGGTGAAGTTTCCGCCGCCGCTCCTGGCACTGCATCCGCAGTCGGCCAGGAGTCCGGAACCTCAGCTTCGGCTGAGGACCATTCCCCGTCGCCCTCCGCAAGCGACGGGGATACTTCTGAGTCCCCAGCAGGAGCCGCAGCCGCGGCTTCTGTTGCGGGGCCCCATGTAGTGCTCAAGATTCGCCGCCGTAAATTCAAGCAGACCTTCAAGAAGGGCGAGATCGTCGTCACCCGCCGCCTGTTCCGCTCCGGCGAAAGCGAGTACCTGCTCAACGGCAAGCTCTGCCGCCTCCGCGACGTCTATGACATCTTCATGGGCACCGGCCTTGGACCGGAAAGCTACGCCATCATCGAGCAGGGCCGCATCGGTCAGATCCTGAGCAGCAAGCCGACCGACCGCCGCGCCATCATCGAAGAGGCCGCCGGCATCACCAAGTACAAGACGCGCAAGCGTCTCGCCGAATCGCGCCTGGCCGATGCCAAGCTCAATCTCAACCGCGTCAACGACATCTTTGAAGAAGTCACGCGGCAGATGAACAGCCTCAAACGCCAGGCCGCCAAGGCCGAACGTTTCGCCCGCCTGCGCGACGAGATGCGCGCCAAACTCCGCGTCGTCCTGGCCTCGCGCTTCACCGAGATGCAGGTCGAGGCCGCTCGCCTGGAAGGCGAACTCGCATCGCTCGGAGTCGAGTTGCACACGCGTGGCGAAGCCGTTCACGCCATGGACGGCGAGCACACCGAGCGTACCCAGCGCGGCTACACCATCGACGATGAGTCCAAGCAGACGCACGACCGTCTCAGCGAAGTCACCCGCGAGATCGACCGTGCCCATGCCCGCACCCGCACCAACGAAGAGCGCGTGGCCGAGCTGGTGGCGCGTTCCGCCGGTGGCGAAGCCGAGATCGCCCAGACCAGCGAGCAGTTGACGCGGCTCCAGGAAGAGCTGGCGGCCAACCAGGCGGTCCTGGAATCGGCCGCCGCCGATGTCGCCGCCGCCGAAAACGAGAAGCAGCTGCGCCAGCAGGAAGCGCACGATGCGACCCTGCGCCTCAGCGACATGGAGCGCAACCAGGAGCAGCTCCGCCGCAACGTGCTTGACACGATGAATGCTTCGGCGTCGGTCCGCAACCGCATCACCCAGGCCGAGGAGCGCATCCTCGCCCTGCAACGCGAGACCGAGCGCCTGCAAACCGAGATCAACAACGCCAGCGAACAGGTCGAGACCTTTGGCGGGCAGCGCGGCCAGGTGACCTTCGAATTCGAGTCGGCGAACCAGCGCGTCTCGTCGGTGGTCGCGCAGATCGCCACCACCCGCGCCCAGCTCGATGAGAAGCGCCGCCACGAGATCGAGGCCAAGAAGCAGCTCGACGCCATGCGCGGCGAATTCGCCACCCTCAACGGCAAGCGCGTTTCGCTCGATGCCGTCATCAACGAGCATGGATATTCGACGGAATCGGTGCGCCGGCTCTTCCAGTCCGGACAGCTCCAGGGCGGGGCCGCCCCGGTGGGCGTGCTCGCCGACTTCCTCGAGGTCCAGGACAAGTACGAACACGTGGTCGACGAGTTCCTCCGCGAGGAGCTGAACTTCGTCGTCGTGAAATCGTGGGACGCCGCAGACCAGGGATTGAACCTGCTGCGCCACGACGTCGATGGCCGCGCGACTTTCCTCGTTCATCCCAGCGATTCGCAAGCGAAATTCTCCTTCGAGGTGGATGAGAGTACGCAGCATCATCCGACGATGAACACCGTCGTCCCCTTGAAGAACTGCATCCGCGTCCTCAACGGCTTTGGCCGCTCGCTGGAGATGATCCTTCCCAAGCTCGGCAACGGATACATCGTTCCCGACTCGGAGACCGGCAAGACGCTGGCGCTGTCCAACCGCGATGCCTTCTTCCTCTCGCCCAACGGCGAGTGCTTCCACAACGTCACTGTGACCGGCGGCAAGCAACGCAGCGAAGGTCCGCTGGCGATGAAGCGCGAGTTGCGCGACGTGCAGAAGCAGATCAACGATCTCGAACGCGGTCTGCGCGACCAGGAAGCCAGGGTCGGAGTACTGGGCCGCGAGATCGTCGAGCTGACTTCCCTGCTCGACAACCTCGAAGCCGAGCGCCGCGAAGCCGACAAGCTGGCGATGACCACCGGTCACAACCTGCGCCAGCTGGAGTCGGAGATGGCGCGCGTCCGTGAGCGCTTGGGCAACTACGAGCGTGAACTCCTGCGGGTGAACGAGGAGCGGCAAAGCCGCGAGCAGTTCATCGCCGAACGCCAGGCGGAGCTGCAGCAACACGAAGACCGCCGCGCCCAGCTGGAAGCCGAAACCGCCTCCGGCCTGGAGCACCTCCAGGAGTTGCGCACCGCCCGCGACACCGCCGCCCAGGCCGCCAGTGAAGTCATGGCCCGCGTCGCCGGACTCGAAGAGCGTCGTCGCGCCGCCGCCGCCTCGCTGGCCCGCATACAGTCGATGGCCTCCGAGGTCACCAACCGTATCTCGGTGCTCCGCGGACAGCTTGACTCCGCCGCCGCCGAGAAGATCCAGCGCGAACAGGAGAACCAGGCGATCGCGGCGCAGCTCATCGCGTGGGAAGCCGAGCGCACCCAGCTCCAATCCCGCGAGGTCGAACTCAAGGCCGAGAGCGAACAGGTTCGCGCGCGCCTGGCCGCCATCGAAGCCGAACTCAAGGCTGCCCGCGAGGTCCTCGACCAGGTTCGCGACCGCCGCGGTGAACTGTCGGCGGTGGCCGCCAAGTTGACCAGCGATGTCGAGCACATGGCCGAGACCTGCCTGCAGGAGCTCTCCATCACCCGCGACGAACTTCTCGCCGACCAGGAACTGGTCCGCGTGGAAGGCGAGCAGCTGATGGTTGAGGATGCGGCTTACAAGGAGATGCGCCAGCGGCTCGACAACATGGGTCCGGTCAACATGATGGCGCTCGAGGAGTTCAAGGAAGCCGAACAGCGCTTCACTTTCCTCGATACCCAGCGCAAGGACCTGCTGGAGTCCATCGAGAACACCCAGAACACCATCAAGGAGATCGACATGATCTCCCGCCAGAAGTTCGAAGAGGCCTTCCACATCATCAACGAGAAGTTCCAGGTGGCCTTCAAGAAGCTGTTTGGCGGCGGCCATGCCTTCATGAAGTTGACCGACGAGGAGAACTCGATCGAGAGCGGCATCGACATCGTGGCTTCGCCTCCGGGCAAGAAGCTGCAGAACGTGCTGCTGCTCTCCGGCGGCGAAAAGGCCCTGACCGCGCTTTCCATGCTGGTCGGCATCTTCCAGTACGCGCCCGCCCCCTTCTGCATCCTCGACGAAGTGGACGCCCCGCTCGACGAAGTCAACGTCGGACGCTTCACCGAGCTGGTCAAGGACCTGGCGGTGCAGACGCAGTTCATCATCATCACGCACCACAAGAAGACGATGTCGATCGCTCCGGTGATGTACGGCGTCACCATGCAGGAGCCCGGGGTATCGAAGATCGTCTCGGTGCGGTTTGGCGGGAACGCCGCCGAGCATCCCAAGTCGGCGACTGCCTGAGGCGGGTCACAGTTTAGGGAGGGAGAGCCGGCAGTCGATCGCCGGATTTCTCCAAAGGCGCGGGCTCCGTAACCCGCGCCCTTTTTCCTTTTTTGTTTCTTAGTCGGCTGTTGCATCGCGAATCACTTGTCAGACGGCGCTGCTTGTGTTCTAAGAAAATCCTCTTCCGGGCTCGCAACGCGCTCGGGGTAGCCGCGCATCGAACCTCGAAAAGCCGCGCCTGACACGGAGTTCCCTGGATTCGGTTCTTGTCAAATATTTTCTTCGTGAAACTTCCGGGGCGCCTCTTTACGGATGCGCTCCGGGATTGACAAAATGCGTTAGCCGTCTAAAATCCCTATTCACCTTTCGAACGAAAGATCCCGTGACCACCAACGCCCAAAGTACCGTTCTGATACAGACCGATTTCCCCGAGTTGGAGCTGCATGCCAGCGGGAAAGTCCGTGATGTCTATCGCGTGGACAACGAGCACCTGCTGTTCATCGCCACCGATCGTCTCTCGGCCTTCGATTATGTCCTCGCTTCCGGTATTCCAGACAAGGGACGCGTGCTTACGCAGCTCTCCCTCTTCTGGTTCGATTTCCTCAAGGACGTGGTCGCCAACCATCTTGTGACCGCCGACGTCAGTAAGTATCCGGCCAACGTGCAGCACCATGCCGAGGCCCTGCGCGGGCGCTCCATGCTGGTGGTGCGAGCCAATATGTATCCGGTGGAGTGCGTGGTGCGCGGCTACCTCTCCGGCTCCGCCTGGAAGGAATATCAGCAGACGGGCGCCATCTCCGGCATCAGGCTGCCGAAAGGGCTCCGCGAGAGCGATCAGCTTCCCGAGCCCATCTTTACCCCGGCAACCAAGGCCGCCAGCGGCCACGACGAGAACATCTCGTTCGACGAGATGACCAAGCACGTTGGTGCCGCCGACAGCCACCAGCTCCGCGAGATGAGCCTGAAGATCTACCAGAAGGCCTCGGACTATGCGCGCACCCGCGGCATCATCATCGCCGACACTAAATTCGAATTTGGCAATACCGCGAAGGGACTCGTCCTCGCCGACGAGGTCCTGACCCCGGATTCGTCCCGTTTCTGGCCGGCCGACAAATATTCGCCCGGCAAGGCCCAGGAAAGTTACGACAAGCAGTACGTGCGCGATTACCTGGAAGAGATCAAGTGGAACAAACAGCCGCCGGCTCCGGCTTTACCGCCGGAAGTGCAGGCGAACACCAGTAAGAAGTATGTGGAGGCCTACCGTCAATTGACGGGGCACGAGCTGCCGAGAGGATAGACCGAACTTGAATGCACTCGATTGGGTGATCCTGGTCATCGTTTTGGTTTCCATGTTGTTGGCCGTGGCACAGGGCTTTTTCTTTGAAATCTTTTCCCTGGCCGGCGCCGTCATCGGTTACGTGGTGGCGGCCTGGTCGTACAAGTCCATCACTCCGTGGTTCGTTCCCTACGTTAAGAACGAATGGATCGCGGACGGAGCGGCCTTCCTGCTGATCTTCCTGGCCATCGTGATCGTGGCCGGCATCGTCGCCCGCATCGTTCGCTGGGCGGTCCAGGAAGTCGGGCTCCGTTGGTTCGACCGGTTTCTGGGCGGAGTATTCGGCGCCCTGCGCGGAGCGTTGGTGGTGATGGCCATCGTCATGGCGATGGCGTCGTTCGCTCCGGGAGCGCCGCTGCTACAGGGTTCGCGGCTGGCTCCATACTTCCTCGTCCTCGGACGCGGAGCGATGTGGGTGAGTCCTTCGGAGTTTCGCGCCAAATTCCGGGCAGGTCTTGACGCGTTGCGCAAGCAAAATATGTCGGACAAGGCTCCGGGAATTGGACAGCAGGACGCGCCGAAGTCAAGTGTTGTGCAGCCGGCGGCTGAGAAAAAATAATTGCGCGATCAGCAGTCGTATCGCAGGTTTTAGGTTATAACGGGAGTGCGAGTTCCAAAGCCCACTGTCTTTAGGGTGCAGCCGCATTCTTATTTACACGCGCACCGCGGGTGCCGCGCAGATCGGAAAGCGAGGAGAAAGTGAAGGACCAACTGGAAGCACTTGTAGCTCAGATGTTCAAGACCGGCATTCTTTATTCGGAAGCTGTCCGGGAGTTCAAGAAGCGTTTCATCGTTACCGTTCTTGAAGAGAACAACGGCAACCAGTGCAAGGCTGCCCGCCAGCTGGGCATGCATCGCAACACCCTCAGCCGCACCATCACCGAGTTGAAAGTGGACGTCAAGGCCGTGCGCAACGGTTCCCGCCGCATGCCGCCCCGCATGGAGCGCCCCGCGCCCCTTGCCATGGAGAAGAAGGTAGCGCGCTAATCCAGGCTTTCCAGCACTCATAAACACCCAAGGCAGCCTTCCAGGCTGCCTTTTCGTGTCTCCCTCGCCAACGAAAACGGCGGCCCCGAAGGACCGCCGCTGGTCTTGCTTTTGGATCGCGATTACTTCTTCTTGTGAGTCGTTGCTTTCTTCGCCGGGGTCTTGGGAGCCGCCGGTACGTTGGGCAGCTTCACCTGGCCGTCGATCATCGTCATGACGAAATCCGGCTGCAGCACGAAGCTGTCGGGCGCGCCCTGCAATCCGATCAGCGTTCCCGGCTTGGGCAGATTCTTTGTCGGGACCGCCTCTACGAGGTTGAGGACGATGTCAGGCTTGCCCGTGGTCTTCGCGTCTTCGGTTCCAAAGATGCTGAAGCTCTTCGGAGTCGCCGTCGCCACCCATCCCTGCATCGCCAGCTGCTTGCCCTTGATTCCGTCGGGAGCGTTCCAAACGAAGTCGGAGGCCGTCTGGTTGCCGCTGGTCAGGATGAACTCCCATTCGCCGAAGGAAAGCTCTTTCGGCTGCTTGCCCTTGATCATCTCGGCGGCCTGTTCGGCAGGAGATGGGGCGGGAGCCACGGTGAAACCGGCCGGCAGCGTCGCCTGCGTGATCGCAGACTGCAGCAGTTCGGCAAAGCCCTGGTCGGTTCCGTGATAGCGGATGTACTTGTAGCGGACGTATTTCTGGATCTGGTCGATGGCGGCCTGCGGAGCGTTCTTCTGCTGCGCCAGGGCCACGGCACGCGCGCCCCAGAACAATCCCTCGACCACGATCGGTTTCTGTTCGAGCTCCGACTGGGTCAGCGAGAACACCGAATTGACGTCGTCCGGGTTCGCCGCAACCACCACCGCCAGCGCCTTCGCCGCGGTTGGATAGTCCTTGGTCGCCAAGCCGTTGATGCCGATGGCGTTCTCAAAGATCATCGCGAACGTCTTCTTCTGCTTCTCCCAGTCGGCCGGCTGCGCGCCCTCGGGCTGCTTGGCGACGGCGATGCTCTGCAATCCCTGCTGGCCGTATTGTGCGGCTTGCGCCAGCAATCCCAGATTGCTGGTCTGCTGGCCTTGCGAGAAGTCCAGGTAGGTCAAGACCGCCAGCGCCGTCAGGTTATGCGTATCCACCTGCAACAGGCGGGTGGCAGCGTCCTGCATCTTCGCCGTGTTGCCGAGCTTCTGGTAGGTCTGGAGCAGGATCTCGAGCGCATCCTGTTTGGCGATCGAACTCGGATAGGACTGAAGGAACGATTCCAGCGCAGTGGCCCGCGAGCCCGGATCCGGCGTGTTGTAGGCAGCATAGAACGCGTTGGACTCGGCAGGATCCTTGAACGACTTCGTTGAACTGGTGCTCTGACCAGCGCTCGTTTGCGCGGCCTGTGGGTCCGCCGGCGCTTGCTGAGCGACGGCTACCGTCGCGAATACAAGCAACAACGTGACTAGCGACTTCTTCATTCGTTAGCTCCTTAAGAACTGTGCGGAATCTTCTGGCCCAACCTCTGCGGCAATGGCCGGGTCCCTTCACTCGTGTGCTGCTCCGGCGTCGGTTAAGACACCGAGTCACTCAAAAACTTGAAATACTTTTTCGGGTAGGTCCCGCCCGGTAAGGCAACGGAACTTAGAGACCACATAACCTTAGCCTCCACATTCCTGCCCGGATGCGCCCGGCTTGTTGCTTCGGGCTTCCTCACCTAGACACCGTCCCCGGCGCCAAGGTTCCGGGGCGTACGCGATTTTGCGGCAACCGGCGCGCACACAATGCGGAGAACGCGATTATAGGTACCCGGGCGCATTTAAGGCAAGTTTCCTGATACAAATTCGGTGGTTACTATCGGTTTCTCCGGACCCGCGCTACGGGGATGCCCGCCCCTTCACGCTTGCCGCCCACCGCCGCCCTTCGTCCCCGATCCAGGGTTATTGATTCTGCAAACCCCGCCAGGCCTTCCCGTTTCGCTACTCCGCCCTCGAATTCATATCGATTCGCATCCCGGTCGCCGGATGCGGTAGGCTATTCGCGCTTCCGAGGAACCTCATGAACGACGCCCAACCTCTCCACGAACAAGTTGCCATCGTCACCGGTGGAAGTCGCGGGATCGGTGCCGCCATCGCCCGCCGCCTGGCCGCCATGGGGGCTCAAGTCCTCATCGTCGGACGCGACCGTGCAGCCCTCGACGCCATCGAGCAGGAGATCACCGGCGCCGGCCACCGCGCCGAAGCCTGCCAGTACGACGTCTCTTCCTGCTCCCAGGTCAATTCGCTGGCCGCCTTCGTCTCCAAGGAGTTCGGACGCGTCGACATCCTCGTCAATAACGCCGGCGTAGGTTCTTTCGGCGCGCCGCTCCACGAGATGAAGCCCGACGATTGGGATCGCATCCTCAACACCAACCTGCGCGGCGTCTATTACTGCATCCACGCCTTCGCGCCGATGATGATCGAGCGCGAATACGGGCACATCATCAACATTTCTTCCATCGCCTCCAAGAATGCCGTGCCCAATGCCGCCGCCTACGTGGCCTCCAAGTGGGGACTCAACGGCCTCAGCGTCTCGGTCGCCGAAGAGTTGCGCAACTACGGCATCCGCGTCAGCATCATCTGCCCCGGCTCCACCGACACCGAACTCCGCCGCGGCGCCCATGGCGATCCCGTCAAGATGTTGCAGCCCGAAGACGTCGCCCACGTCGTCGCCATGATGGTCACGCAAACCACTCAATCCTTCGCCAGCGAAGTCATCCTCCGCCCGACCCGAAAGCCCTAACGAACTATGCGAATCAATGACCGTATCGTCGACACCTTGGAGCGCGCCTTTTCCGCGAACGCCTGGCACGGCCCGGCACTCCTCGAGATCCTCGCAGGCATCGATCATGAGACCGCCTCGGCCCAGCCCATCGACGGCGCCCACTCGATCTGGCGTCTCGTCATACACCTCACCGTCTGGAAGGACGTCGTGCGCCGCCGCCTGGCCTCGCCGACCCCGATCCAGCCGACCACGGCCGAAGATTTCCCGCCGCTTCCCGAGCCGACCGCCGCAAACTGGGCGGCCACCCTCGAAGAGCTGCGCCGCTCGCACCGGCAGCTTCTGGAAGCCGTGCGCGCCTCCGCCATGGAAAGTTTCGATCGCACCGTTCCGGGAAAGGATTACGCCGCCTTCGTCATGTTGCTCGGAATCGCCCAGCATGACGATTATCACGGCGGCCAGATCTCGCTTCTGAAGAAGGCCGCCCAGCGTCCCAAGTAGCCACTGGGGCCTGTTCCGGCGCGGTCAGTAACTGACAACCGGCTGTTTTCCTGTTACGATTTCACCGTTCTCCAACCCAGGAGGTTTTTATGGCTGACGATAGCAGCAGCGGAATTGTGTGGTTCATCGCAGGACTTGGCATTGGCGCAGCCCTTGGCATCCTCTACGCCCCGAAGTCGGGACGCGAGACCCGGGAGTCTCTCCTCACCGCCGCCGATGAAGGCAAAGAGGTCGTGCGCGAACGCGCCCGCCAATATCGCGAGCAGGCGGAGAAGTGGTACGAAAAGGGACGCGACGCCGTCGCCCAGCAGAAGGATCAGTTCCGTTCTGCTTACGAAGCCGGCCGCCAGGCGTACCGCGAAGCCACTGAGCCAGCGCCCGAAGGAACTCCGAAGGGCTAACCGTGGACCGATCGGGACCGGTACTTCCGGTCGCTTCGGCGGGACTCCAACATGAATGAGACTCTACTGACTGTCTTTGTCGGCGCTACTTGCGTCGCCGTCCTGCTCCAGATGGGCATTCTGTTCGCCCTCTTCCTGACGACGCGCAAGACCGCCGAACGTATGGAAGCGCTCGCCAAACGCATCGAAGAGCAGGCCTTGCCGACGATCGAGATGGCGCGCAATCTCATCACCGAGAACGGCCCCAAGATCAATGCCATCGTCTCCGATCTTTTGGCGACCTCGGCCACCGTCAAGGACCAGGCCGAGCGCATCGGCTCCATGCTCGACGACGTCGTCGACCGCACCCGCTTGCAGACCATCCGCGCCGACGAGATGGTCACCCGCACCCTCGATCGCCTCGAGGAAACGGCAGAGACCATGCAGACCGTCGTGCTTTCGCCCATGCGCCGCATGAGCGGAGTGCTTTCGGGAGTCATGGCGGGTCTCGGCGAATTCGTCGGCGGACGCCGCGTGCGCCGTCAAACCAAGGCCGTGCCCAACGAAGATATGTTCATCTAGCGCTTCGGAAACCGTCAGAAATCAGCCCGCGCTCCATGCGCGGGCTTTTCTTGTTCCACAATCTGTCGACAGGGCTCTGATCTTTCCCGAGCTTCGCGAGGGTAGCGAAGTGTCGCGGTACTTGCGACATGGAGCCAGAGCCCAGCGCGTAAGCGCTGGGTTCCTGTCGCACGACAAATGCTTCCCGAAGAGGGCGCAAACCCGACGAGGGTCTACTTCAGTGTCAAATCAAATTCCAACCGCTTGGTGCCCCATATCTGCCTTCTTTTGGCAGATGTGGGTTTCCCCGAATCTATCCACGTCACCCAGGCCTGCTTCAGCCGATCCAGCCGCCGCCCACCACCAGGTCCTCCTGGAAGAACACAACGGCCTGTCCCGGCGTCACCGAGCGCTGCGCTTCGTCAAAGGTGACCTTGACGCCCTCTTCGCCATCGCGCTCGACCGTAGCCCAGGCGGGCTGATGCCGGTGGCGTATCTTGGCCTGCACGCGGAGCGGCTCGCGCAACTCGTCGATGGCGATCCAGTTCATGCGCTTGGCCGTCAGCGTCTTGGTCATCAACTCTTCCGCTCCGCCGACCACCACTTCGTGGCGGTCGCCGCGGATCTCGACTACGTACAGCGGGCTTCCGGTGGCGACCCCGAGTCCCTTGCGCTGCCCGATGGTGAAATTGTGTATGCCGTTGTGGTGCCCGATGACTTCACCCGAGGTCGTCACCAGCGCGCCCGAAGTATCCGGTAGCGCCTCGTCCTGCTCGTCGAGATAGGCGTCAATGAACTGCTTGTAATCGCCCCCGGGAATGAAGCAGATCTCCTGCGAGTCCGGCTTGTCGGCTAGCACGTTCAAGCCCTTCTGACGCGCTTCTTCCCGCACCTGCGGCTTGTGCATCTCGCCCAGTGGGAAGAGGGTGCGGCTCAACTGTTCCTGGGTCAGCCCGAACAGGAAGTAGGTCTGGTCCTTCGCCTTGTCCGCGGGACGCTTCAGCAGCCAGCGTCCACGTCCGGCGTCGTACTCGTTGCGCGCGTAGTGCCCGGTGGCGATGGCGTCGGCCCCTATCTGCCGCGCCGTGATTAGCAGCTGATCGAACTTTAAGTGATTGTTGCAGAGCGAACACGGGATCGGCGTCCGCCCCGACAGGTACTCCGCCACGAACGGCTTGACCACGTCCTGCTCGAAGCGCGACTCCTGGTTCACCACGTAGTAGGGAATGCCCAGCTTCTGCGCCACGTGCCGCGCATCGTAGACGTCGTCGATCGAGCAGCAGCGCCCCGCCACCGGCTCCGTGTGGCCCGTCTTATCGCCCAGCCGGCGCTGGTTCCACAGCTGCATCGTCAATCCGATCACGTTGTAGCCCCGGCCCACCATCATGGCGGCCACGGCGGAGCTATCCACTCCACCTGACATGGCTACGGCGATCGTCTTGTGCTCGATGTTCACGTTCACTTCCCTACTGGATGCTGACGGCTAAGTGCTGTTTGATGCTTTTTCCACACCGGACTTATCTCGCGCAACTTCGCGGCGACTTCCGGCACCTTCTCCAGCACCAGGTCGATCTCTTCCTCGGTGTTGGTCTTACCCAGGCTGAAGCGGATCGATCCGCGTGCCTGTTCAGGAGTGAGTCCCATCGCGATCAGCACGTGCGAAGGCTCGATCGCGCCCGACGAACACGCCGCTCCCGTCGAGACCGAGATGCCCTTCAGGTCCATCGCGATCACGAAGGCCTCGCCCTCGATGGTTTCAAAAATGATGTTCGAGGTGTTCGGCGTACGCGCTACGCTCGCCGAATTCGCACTCGTCATCTCCACCGCGCCGAGGATCGTCTTCTCCAGCCGGTCGCGCATCGCCGCCATCTTCACGGCCCCGCCCGCCTCCAGCCATTCCCTTGCAAGCTGCGCCCCGCGCCCGAGTCCAACGATGCCCGCCAGGTTCTCGGTGCCCGCGCGGCGTCCGCGCTCGTGGCGTCCGCCCTTCAGCATGGACTCCAGCAGCGTGCCCTTGCGCACGTAAACCGCGCCCGAACCCTGCGGAGCGTTCATCTTGTGCCCGGAGATGGTCAGCAGGTCGCAGCCGATCTTCTGCACGTCGATCGCGACCTTGCCGGCGGCCTGCACGGCGTCCGTATGGAAGTAAACATCGTGCTCCGCCGCGATCCTCCCGATCTCTTCGACCGGCTGCAGCGCGCCCGTCTCGTTATTGGCCATCATCACCGAGATCAGCTTGGTCTCCGCGCGGAGGGCGGCGCGCAAGGCTTCCAACTGAACCACGCCATTGCTGTCCACCGGGACGTAGCTCACCGTACAGCCCAGCTTTTCGAGCCGCTTGCAGGCATTCAGCACCGCATGGTGCTCGATCGTCGAAGTCACGATGTGATCGCCGCCGGTAGCCAGCCCGAAGACCGCGAGGTTGTCGCCCTCGGTGCCGCCGCTGGTGAACACGATCTCCGACTCGCGGGCGTTCACCAGCTTCGCCACCTGCTCGCGCGCGTCTTCCACCGCCGCACGCGCCTGCTGCCCCTGCTGGTGGATCGACGAAGCGTTGCCGAACTTTTCGAAATAGTACGGACGCATCGCCTCGAACACCTCGGGGAGGAGGGGCGAAGTCGCGTTGTTATCGAAGTAAACCCTGCGCATGATTCAGACCAACGATCTCTCGGTTGCCATCCTAGGGATTCCGCGGCCCCTGCCGTCCACCCTGTTCACTGCCCGGTAACTCTCATTTTACAGGGTTTTCCGCCCGGCCCGGCCTTGACGGCTGCGGATTCTCGATTCGCCCCAGGAAGCCACCGCCGGCCCGGAAAGCTCCGTCCGGCGGGCTCCTCCTCGTCTTTTGCCGCAAATACGAAAGCCCAGGCCAAGGCCTGGGCTCCGTTGTCCACCGTTTCCGGAAGGTTTACCGCGATTCCATCGGGATGTATTTGAACGGATACTTCGGTCCGATGTAGTCGGCGCGCGGACGGATCAGCCGGTTGTCGGCCAATTGCTCCATCACGTGTCCGGTCCAGCCCGAGATGCGCGACACCGCAAAGATCGGCGTGAATAGATCCACGTCGATGCCCAGCGTGTGGTACATCGAGGCCGAATAGAAATCGACGTTCGCGTTCAACTTCTTTTCCTTGTTGATGAATTCCTCGATGCGGCGCGAATACTCGAACCACTTCGTCTGCCCGCTCGAGTAACCGAGGTCCCGCGACATCTGGCGAAGGTGCGTCGCCCGCGGATCTTCCGTGGTGTACACCCGGTGTCCGAAGCCCGGAACCTTCTTCTTCTGCGCCAGCATCCCCTTGATGTAATCCACCGGGTCGGCGCCGTTCTGGTCGATCTCCCGCAGGATCTTGAAGACCGCTTCGTTGGCGCCGCCGTGCAGCGGCCCCTTCAGGGCGCCGATCGCCGAAGTCACCGCCGAGTGCATGTCGCTCAAGGTCGCCGCCGTCACCCGCGCCGCGAACGTCGAAGCGTTCAACTCGTGGTCGGCATGCAGGATCAGCGCGATATCGAAGGCGCGCGTCGCCGTCTCGCTCGGCATCTCGCCATTCAACATCAGCAGGAAGTTGCCGGCGTGGGACAGGTTGCGGTCGGGCTCGACCAGCGGCTTGCCCTTGCGGATGCGATCGTAGGCGGCCACGATCATCGCGATCTGCGAGGTCAGGCGCACCGCCTTGTCGCGGTTCGCCTCCGGAGTGGTCTGTTTTTCTTCGGGGTCGAAGAACGAAAGGCTCGAAACCATCGTCCGCAGCAGGTCCATCGGCAGTACGTGCTTGGGAGCCTGGCGGATGAGGCTGACGATCTGCGCGTCCAGCTTGCGTTCCCGCGCCAGTTGCAGCTTGAAGTCGTTGAGTTCCTGCCGGTTCGGCAGCTTGCCGTTCCACAGCAGGTAGCAGGTCTCTTCAAAAGTCGAGTTGTCAGCTAATTCATGGATATCGATCCCGCGATACGCCAGGATCCCTTTGTCGCCGTCGATAAAACAGATCGCCGATTCTCCGGCAACCACATCTTCCAGTCCCCGATTATGAGTTGTAGTGGTGGACATGAGTCCCTCTCAATTCGAATGATTCGATCCGAAATATGGATTGCCGGACAGAACAGCCACGGTGGTGGAGCTCGCGGAAAGCCACTGCGACGGCAAACATATTGTTATATCTGAAACTCCTGAGCCTTGGAAAGCTCCGTCGCAATCTCCGCGCGCTTCTCGCGACTTTACACTTTGCACCCCCGGCGACCTTTCCCGGTGTAATAAGCGTCACAAGCCCTTGTGACATATGAGATATCCGCCCCTTCCTCGCCTCCTCGGCCGCCCCGCCAACCTCCGGCTTTGGTCTTGGGCCCATGAACCTTCCGTAACCTCCGTAACCCGTCCGTTCCCCATTCCGGACTCCCCTGCTACCCGATCGTGGCCCCACGCGGTTGCAACTGCTATCCTCGGGGGTTTCCATACCATGCGCCGAAGATGCTTGTCTGGCGCGCCCGGAGCACCCATGAAAAAGTACGCCCTCCTGCTTTCCCTGGCTATCCTGTTCGCCTTCGCGGCCTCTGCATTCGCCGATGAAGGCATGTGGCTGTACGAACGCTTCCCCTCCTCCAAGGTCAAGCAGAAGTATGGCTGGGCTCCCGACCAGAAATGGCTCGACCACGTGCGCCTGGCCTCCGTGCGCATGGGAGCTTCGGCCTCGTTCGTCTCGCCCAACGGATTGGTCTTCACCAACCATCACGTCGGCGCCGGATGCGTCCACGACATCTCCACCACCCAGCACGATTACATGAAGGAAGGCTTCTACGCCGGAGATCAGGCTAATGAGCCCAAGTGCCCTGGCCTCCAGGTCTCCGTCCTCACCGACATCCAGGACGTCTCCGCTGACGTCCAGGCGGCCGCCAAGACCGGCATGAGCGAAGCCGAAGCCGGCACCGCCCAGCGCCAGTTCATGTCCAAGCTCGAGAAGGAATGCTCCGACCCCGAGCACAACGTCCGCTGCGAGACCGTCACCCTTTATTCGGGCGGCATGTACCACCTCTACAAGTACAAGCTCTTCAAGGATGTCCGCCTGGTGATGGCGCCGGAGTTCGATGCCGCGTTCTTCGGCGGCGATCCTGACAACTTCACCTATCCGCGCTACGACCTCGACATCACCTTCTTCCGTATTTACGAGGACGGCAAGCCGATCCACAGCGCCGACTATCTGCCCTTCTCCACCACCGGCGTCAAGGAAGGCGACCTCATCTTCGTCTCCGGCAACCCCGGCTCCACCGGACGCCTGCTCACCCACGCGCAGATGGAGTATCTCCGCGACATCGCTTACCCGGCCCGCATCAAGTCGCTCAACCGCGGCGTCCAATCCCTGCTGGCCTTCAGCAAGGTCAATGACGAGAACGCCCGCGCCGCCGAGCGTGTCCTGTTCGGATACCAGAACAGCTACAAAGCCATCGTCGGATATCAATCCGGCCTGCTCGACAAGAAGTTGATGGCTGGCCATGAAGCCGACGAAAAGAAGTTCCGCGCGACGCTGGGCGCCAAACCCGACCTCAAGGATTCCGCCGCCGCCTTCGATTCCATCGCCAAGGCCGTCGACTTCCAGCGCAAGAATTTCGTCCGCGTCAACAACGTCGAGAATCCGGTGGGTGGACGTCTCGCCAACATCGCTCGCACCCTGGTGCGGGTCGCCGACGAGCGTCAGAAGCCCAACGATCAGCGCCTGCGCGGTTTCCAGGACCAGCAGCTCCCCGCCATGCAGGTACAGCTGATGAATCCTGTGCCCGTCTATAAGCCCCTCGAGATCCTCCAGGTCACCAACACCCTATCCGACCTCCAGGAAGCCCTGGGCGCCGACGATGCGTTCATCAAGCAGGTCCTCAACGGCAAGACGCCCGCCGACCGCGCCGCTGAACTCATCAACGGCACCAAGCTCAACGATCTAGCCTTCCGCAAGGAATTGTGGGACGGAGGCGCGACGGCCATCAACGCCGCCGCCGATCCGCTCATCGTCCTGATGAAGCAGGTCGATCCCGAAGCCCGCAAGATCCGCAAGGATTTTGAAGATAACGTCGACGCAGTCGTCCGCAAGAATGGCGGCATCCTGGCCAAGGCTCGCTTTGCCATCTACGGCGAGACCACCGCTCCCGATGCCACCGGCACCCTTCGCCTGAACTACGGCGTCGTCAAGGGCTACACCCTCAACGGCAAGCACATCCCGTATTTCACAACCTTCGCCGGTGCCTTCGAACACGAGAAGGCCAACGGCGCCAAACCGCCTTACGTCCTGCCCGCCTCGTACCACAAGGCCAAGGATGCCGGCACCCTCAAACTCGACACCCCGATCGACACCGTCAACACCGCCGACTCCATCGGCGGAAATTCCGGTTCGCCTACGGTCAACAAGAAGGGCGAGATCATCGGAATCCTCTTCGACGGCAACATCGAGTCCCTGCCCTGGAACTTCTTCTTTGACGACACCGTCGGCCGCACCGTCATTACCGACAGCCGCGGCATCATCGAAGCGCTCCAGCACATCTACCATGCTCAACCGCTTGCCGACGAGCTGCTGAACGCCGGCAAGCCGGCAGCTGCCCCGGAAGCCGCGCCCAAGAAGCCGGTCGCCAAGGCGCCTGCCGTGGAAAAGAAAGAAGCCGACAAGAAGTAGCCCGCATCTACGTAGATAGAAGTACCGACTGTCAGTCACCCCCCACCCGGCAACCACCGGGTGGGGTTTTACATTGCGGTTCGGGAATCTCAACGTTGCTTTATGATTTTGCCGTGTCACCCTGAGCGTCTTCTTCCTGGCGCGTGAGGGTCTATGTATTCGACTTCCGGTGGATTCCGACCCCGGTGTAGGCGTGGGCCTTCAGGCCCACGAATCAGGCCCGGAGAACGAGCGCTTTAGCGCTGGGCTCCCCACTTGAAACTAGAAACTGGAAACTGTATTTATGTCTGTCACCATCCTCCCCGCCACCGCCGCCGACCTGGAAGACGTGCGCCGGCTCTTCCTCGAATACTGGGCCACCATGGGCTTCACCCCTTGCTTTCAGGACTTCCAGCACGAGGTTGACACCCTCCCCGGCGCTTATCTTCCGCCGCGCGGCGCGTTGCTGGTCGCCCGCAATGCCCAAGGCGAAGCCGTCGGCACCGTCGCCCTGCGCCCTACCGAGCTGCCTGACACCTGCGAGATGAAGCGCCTCTATGTCTCGGCCGCCGCCCGTGGCACGGGTCTGGGCCGCCAGCTTCTTCAGGCCGTCCTCGCCGAAGGCCGTCAGCGCCACTATCGCCACATGCGGCTCGACACCTTCCCCGCCAAGATGGATCGAGCTGTCTCGATGTACCTTGTGGCCGGCTTCAGCGAAGTCCCCGCCTGGTACTCGCCCGCGCTCGAAGGTGTTCTCTGCCTCAGCAAAGAACTTTAGGTGGATTTGTGTTTGGTTTATTAGGGAGGATGACGCTGTACCACTGAATGCTGAGTGCTAACGGCGGATTGCTCCAGAAGTCACCGCGCCGGAGCGCGGACTGGAACCATCTTTGCCCCCGCCACTAGCTGATTGCGCAACCAGCATTGACGTGGTCTAACGGGGCTGACTTGTGTCGAGACGGCGAGTGCGCTCCGGCTTACCGGGGACGTCCAAGCCGAACTTTACTCCTACTGCGGCCACACTTCCAGAGCCGTCCGCGACAATATTTGCTCCTGGATTCCCTCCCCCAGTGGCAGACTTCGAAAGTCCTTCAGGTTCAGCGCGATCTCCGGCACTCCCGGCCCCGGGAAGTCCGTCCCGAACAGGGTTTTCGAGGCGATCTCTTCCAGCCGGGGGAAATATTCCAGCAGTTTTGTCGGCGGGATCCCCGAGATATCCAGGTACATGTTCTTGTGCCGGCGGATGAGGAAGAATGCCGTCTCCATCCACAGCGGACGCCCGCCGTGGGCCAGCAGGATCTTCAGGTTCGGAAAATCCACCGCGACATCGTC
>Ga0315268_10001024_pt1 | contig 32739 bp, 32 predicted proteins | sample C1_top_MG_FD_204535 | JGI IMG/M metagenome (GOLD analysis project Ga0315268, IMG submission 204535) | Sediment microbial communities from Yellowstone Lake, YNP, Wyoming, USA - C1_top | ecosystem: Environmental > Aquatic > Freshwater > Lake > Sediment | place: USA: Wyoming | collected 2017-08-01
TTGTCGCAGGGAATCCAATCATTCTTCGGGACGCTCATCGCTTTGGCAGAAAAACTCGGCCGCAAGCGATAAGAACCTGCTCAACTCGAAACGTCGTCCAACACCACGCTGCCCAAGGGGCCAAGCTAGGCCGGTCGCTGACGCTCGCGGAAGCTGACCGTGACGCGGCGCGGTTCCGGCAGCAGATTCCACAGGAGCACGCGCTTCGCCGAGGGATACCACGCGCAAACCATTGGCGTCTCTTCCTCGACCACCGGCACGTTCGTCAGCGAGGCGCGGATGCGGCGCTTGAAGGCAAACAATGCGTCGAGCGTTTCGGGAACAACTTCCAAGTGTTGTCCGCCCACGGCTGGCTGGTTGCGACAAACCAGTTGGCCAGAGAACGCTGGCTTTGCCGACGGCATCTCCCGCGCATCGAAGTCCGAGAGGAAGTTCCACCCGTCGCGCGCCGGCTCCTCGACGACTTCAAACGGCACGCCCGTGGCCAGCCAGAGACTGAACGGTTGATCATCGCCCACGTACCGTTGCGCCTCGCCCCAGACGTGCTTGAACGGGCCGCGCGGCCGGTGGCCGGCGACGAGTTCGTGCAGCCGGGCTTGCTCGCGCATGGCCGGACCGAGCGTGGCCCAGTGCGCGCGCGGGAACGGCGTCAGGCCGCTCATGAACATCGTGTGCCGCACATCGGCGATGGTGGAGACGGTGAGCTTCGCGGCCATGTTTGCCGCCGAGAGCTTGTCCGCCGGGTACGCCGTGGTTTCGCTGAAGGCGCGATCCGGTTCGACAAAGCGACGATGAAAGAGCGCACTGAACAATTCATCCGTCTTGCCTTTCACGCGATCAAACGACGCGTCATCGAACATCAGTTCGCCCACGCGCACCGGCACGCGACGGTAATCGCGCAACCGGATGCCGGCCTTCTCGGCGCCGAGGTACATGATCATGTTGCCGAACTCGCCGTCGAAGACGCGTTGTTGCGCGCGGAACGAAGTGGTGAGTTGATTGCACGTCCAGTCCACCCATGAGCGCAGAAGTTTGGTGAGCCGACGCGCGCGCACGTCGTCGAGCAATTCGCTCCAACGCGCGTCAACGAAGTCGTGAGTGCGGAGAAACTCGGCACGATGTTCCGCGCAGAAACAGCCGCCAATTTCGCCGGGGCCGCGCGCGAGACGGAAATCGTCGTCCACGAACGCGTGTCGGAAGCCGAGGCGACGAAGCTCGCGCAACGCCGTGGCGTTTTCCTCCGTGGCGGGCGCGTGGAGCGAGGTGCCGGCGTAGCGTTTGCCGTCGAACCGTTCGCCCAACCGCCAGTGTTTCGGCGGCGTGAGCGGGAAATCGCCGTCGCGCGAGCCCAGCGAATCACCGGGATGCCCGAGCGGCACGGTGATGAGTTCCGCGCGCAGCCCGGCCCGGGCGGCGAGTTTTTGCGCCTTGATGATCTGTTCCGGCGGATATGGCCGGAAGCCGTAGCAGAATCCCGGCAGCCACACGGTGTCCACGCCGGCCGCGCGGACGATGGCGAGCAACTCCGGCTCGCATTCGATGACCGGAGGCGCGAGACAGACGTGGTAATCGCGGCGTTTGGAGCGCGGCGATTTCGAGTAACCAACGAATGGAACTGCGAGCGCCGCGCCGGCAACGGCGGTCAGCCAGCGGCGGCGTGAACAGGTGCTCAGGGATTCAAGTTGGGTTGGCATTTGCATTCGGGACGCCATCCGATTGGCAAAGAATTGTTTCGTGCCGGTTTTCTGGCGGGGAGACTGGCTCTGACGGTTTCCGGTGTCAACCGCCGGAACGGATACGAATTTGCTTTTTCTTGGCGCTCCGCGGGTAAGCCACGATCTGAGACCGATCGCAAACGGCCACGGCAATTTGTCCGGCTTGAAATTCGGTTGCCGGGTGGGCAAGCTTCCCTGAGTTAAATCAAACGGTGGCCGCCACCACCCGACAAAACCAAAAATATGTCCATTCGCAAATCCCTGACTTTGGCGCTGCCGTGCGGCGTCGCGATTTTTCTCACCAGTTGCGCGAGCCACCAGCCAAACCGTGTCGCCCACTTTCAAACCGGTGAATCAGTCATTCTCGTTGGTGAAGAACCGGCGAACCTGGCCTTCGCGCCGTCGCCGTCTCCGCCCGTCAAGGTTCGCAGCACGTATCGCGACGGCGTGCCGCAGACAGTTCATTACGAGCCGGGCCGCGACTACGTGCTAGATGCGTCCGGCCAGATTCGGCGCACCCTGAATTCACGGATTCCCGATTTCCGCACCAACGTCCTCTATGGGAAAGAGGATTTTAATCACACCCAGTTTCCCGGCTTCGGCAACGGCGGCTTCTTCGCTTATGTGAATTATTCGCATCGGGAAAAATGGTCACCTGGGCCGTCCCCAGCTGAACGGGGCGTGCCGGGTTTGCCCAACACACGGAAGAAACTCCGCGCCGGTGAAAAAATCCGCATTGTGGCGTACGGCGACAGTATCACCGCCGGTGGTGATGCCTCGGCGCCGGGCTTGATCTTCTGGGAACGCTGGGCCGACGCGCTGCGCCAGAAATATCCGCGCGCCACCATTGAAACGATCAACGGTGCGACGGGCGGCGATTCGACGGTACAAGGCTTGCAGCGCTTATCGGAGAAGGTGCTCGCGCAAAAGCCCGACCTGGTTTTGATCGGCTTCGGCATGAACGATCACAACCGGGGCGGCGTGCCGCCGGCGGCGTTTGCCGAGAATCTGCGGACGATGATTGACCGGGTGCGGGCCGATACCGGCGCGGAGATTGTTTTGTTTTCCGCCTTCCCGCCGAACCCGAAATGGCATTACAACTCGCACAACATGGCCGCGTATGCGGCCGCGACCGAATCAGTGGCGCGGGAAAAGCATTGCGCCTTTGCCGACGTGTACCACCTCTGGCTGCAATTCGCCGCGAAGAAAAAACCGGAAGACCTCCTAGGCAACAACATCAATCACCCCAACGATTTCGGGCATTGGATTTATTTCCAGGCGTTGGCCGCCATGAATGTGCCGTAGCGTTTGGGCCGGGTCTCAACCGTCCGCATCGGAGCTGGTGCGGGACGAAATAACTTGGCGCACCTCAACGCGGCGACAACGGTCGGCCAGGTTCACGCGACGAACTTTTCGCACGCGCCTCCGTGAAGGAAGGGAAAGAAACGCTGTGAAGCAGAATCGGTGAGGCCGACGGGAAGTCAGTGTTGGGGGAATCTGTGGTAAAGCAGCCAATAAATCAGCACTCCCGTGAGCGAGACGTACATCCAGAATGGCCAGGTCCAACGGGCGATTACTTTGTGCCGGTCGAAGCGTTGGCGCAACGCGCGACTGAGGGTAATGATGATCATCGGCACAATGGCGGCGGCCAATATCGTGTGAGTCAAGAGCAACGCCAGGTAGATGGGACGAAACCACGCCGGGTCACGAAACCGGGTTACGCCGTGGACGGTGAAATGGTAGGTCAGGTAGCTGACGAGGAACAACGAGGACACACTGACTGCGGCGATCATGCAGTTGCGGTGAGCAGTCTGGTTTTTGCGCCGGATGAAAATGTAGCCGGCCGCCAGAAAAACCGCGGCCAATCCGTTGAGCGTGGCGTTGAGCGCGGGCAGATCGCTGAGGCTCATCGCGCGCGTTCGAGTTGTTGAACCATGGTGATGATTTCGCTGCGCACGAGCGCCGGATCCACGCCTTCGCCGACGGTCTCAAATACGCCGCGCAGCCGTGCCTGTTTGTCCACGACGACAAAAATCGTGCTGTGAATGAACAAATCTTCGGGGTTTTCGCGCTCGTCCGGTTTCTTCTCGATGGCGGTGAGTTTGAGGCTGTCAATGGCGAGCGCGGCGATTTCTTTTTTTGTGCCGGTCAAAAACTTCCAGCGATTCGGGTTGGCTCCGAACCGCTCGCCGTAAGTTTTCAAAACTGGCGGCGTGTCAAAGTCCGGGTCGGTCGTCAGCGTCACGAGTCTGGTCTGACTGCCGGGCGGCAAGGCATCTTGCAGCGATTTCATCTGTTTCGTCATGCGCGGGCACGGCCCGGCGCAACGGGTGAAAATGATGTCGGCGACCCAGACATGCCCGCGCAGGGCGGCGAGCGAAACAACAACGCCGGCCTGGTTGGTCAGAGTGAAGTCTGCGACCTGACCGAGCACGCGCGGTGAAGTGGCGGGGACGCGCCCGGGTTCCAAGCGGGAGAGGACGTAGCTCACGCACACGATGACGATCAACAGGCCGATGCCGACCCACAGCGTGCGCGAGAGTTTTTGCGAAACATCGTCCATAAGCAATTGCGTCAGGTACGGTGAGGCTACGGCAGCGGCGGAAACAGCCGCAAGGATGAACTCAAGGAAACCTGGAATATGGGGCGACTACTCGAAGCTGACTGCGGCGCCAGGTTTCTTGCTCGCGATCCATTGGTCGAATTTTTCCTGGCTTTCAACCACGAGCACCCCGCCCGCCATGGCGGCGTGCCCATTGCCGCAAAGCTGGGCGCAATGGATCTGATAGCGGCCTTCCTTCACGGGTTTGAACCAGATCGGCACCCTCATGCCGGGAATCGCGTCCTGCGTCACGCGCATGGCCATCAAGCGGAACGAGTGGATGACGTCCTTGGAACTGATGTAAGCGATGACAGGCTTGTTGACGGGCACGTGCATTTCGTTGAGCACTGGCACATCGTCCTTGCCGGCGGGATCGTTCGCGTCAATTCCAAAGACGTTGTCGGCGGTTACCAGCTTCATGTCCTGCCGGCCAAACTGGCCATCCTTCCCGGGATAACGAAAATTCCAGTTGAACTGCTGGCCAACGACCTGAACCACCGTGGATTCTCGCTCGCTCGGAAATCCGCCGGCATGGCTCGCCCAAAGCGGCACGGCGACAAAAATGAGCAGGCACGCCTCAATTCCCGCGACGGTCAACTCGATGTAACTGGATGCGTGATTCTTGACGCCCTGGTAATCGCCCTTGGGATTGCGTTTGCGATTGAACCGGATGAGCGCGTAGGTGAAGTAGCCCAGCCAGCCGACGAACAGCACGAGCATCAGCCAGTGGATGTAAACAATCAATCGGTCGGTGCCCACGCCGTTTTCGGACGCGACGACGGGAAGTTGAAGAAACTTTTCCATAATCAACCGCGGAAATTTGCACCTTCGTCGCAACTTTCACCGCGCGACATCGCCGCCGACCGCCGACCGACGTGAACGAAGAACATCGCAACGCCGGAGAGCACCGCGCCAACGACGGCGCACAGTGCGAGGATGGCCCAAGTCAGGCCGCGGGACATGGGCGAATCCGGTTCGCCGTAGCAAGCGGCGCAAGCCGCCGCCGGTTGAAGTGAAAGCGCCGTCAGTATCAGCGCGGCCAGAATCTTTTGGAATGTGGAGGAAATCACAGGTAGCCGAATTTTTTGAGTTTTTTCAGGAAATACCGGCCATAGACGATCACCGCTACACCCAGCAGCACCGCAACCACGCCAAAAACCAAGTCGCCCGTTGCCTCGCGGTTTTGTGCGTAATCGCGCAACTTCCAAACGCCGCAGCCGAAGCACAACGCGCTGAACGTCGCGACGAAGAAAAGGTGAACGGCTTTGAGTGACATTTCAATGGCCGGTTATTTGGGGCACATCGCCGTGGGCGAAAAGGGTCAATCCCATCAAGCCGATGAAGACAATCCCGGTGAAGATCAGCACGGTGTAGATCATCTTCCGTTCGGAAAGCAGGTGCATCAGAAAGCCGGCGACCAGGAAGGCGTTCACGCACGCAGCGCCGAGGATCAGCGCGATGTTGAAGTGGCGGTTGCCCAGCGGCACGAACGACACCGTCACCATCAAAAGTGTGGTGCACAGTACGACAGCGAAGATGTAAAGGCCGCGCCGCGTGTAATTCTTATAGGCTTCAGGTTGCAAGTCGCTCATAGGTCACGTCAAATATAGGACGGGAAAGAGAAAAATCCACACGAGATCAACGAAATGCCAGAACAGACCGGAGACCTCCACACGGTTGGTGAATCGGGCGGGATCTGTGAACCACATGCGGCTGCCCGGCCCCCAGAGCCACGCAATCACCAGCAAGCCGCCAATCACATGGAGCGCGTGCAGGCTGGTCAGGGTGAAATAGATCGCCATGAAATTGTTATGCCACGGCCCGTAGTTCTGCATCTTCTTGATCTGCGAACGTGCGATGCGAATCTCAGAATGTTCAGCCGGTTTGCCAACCGGGTGCGCCTCCAGCAAATCCGCGTGGCTCTCGACAAACCGGCCTTCGATCACCACGTAATCCGAGCCGGGTTGGTTTTTGAGTAAATGGCCATCGGCGATGCGGCCATCGGCGAGCTGGATTTCGTAGTGATGAAACTTGTCGCGATACTCGTAGGATTTAATTCCGAGAAAGACCACCCCGAGAATGATCGTCAGCGCGTGGTAAAGTTTGTAGCGCGGAAACTGATTCATCTTCAGCGCCACCCAAGCCAGCAACGTGGTAATGGCCGAGAGTGCGAGGATGATGGTGTTCGTTGTGCCCAGCGCGACGTTGAGCCAGCCGTGCGGCCAGGTGCCCGCGGGCGCGCCGACTCTCAATAGGATGTAAGCCGAGAATAATCCGCCGAACAGCATCACCTCGGAGGCCAGGAAAAGCCACATGCCTACCTTGGCGTTGTAGAGTCCCGTGTCCGGACGGGCCTTGGTTGTGTAGGGAATGTCCATGCGGATCAGGGCTTGGCGTCGGGTTCGTTCTGCGGAACAAAATCCCTGGCGTGGCCGGGCACGCTGTATTCATACGGGCCGCGGAACACCTCGGGTTCCTTCAGGAAATTGATTTGCGGCGGCGGCGTGGGCGTCTGCCATTCCAGCGTCGTGGCTTCCCATGGGTTATCGCTGTTGGTTTTCTTGCCATTCTTGATGCTGTAAAACAGATTGATGATGAAAGGAATTTGCACCAGCGCAAGGCCCACGGCACCCCAGAGGATAAAGGTGTGCAAATTCATTATCTGCCCGCTAAGACTGCCGCTCGCACCGGGAACCTTGGCGGCGGAATAATTAGCCCCGCCGTCCGACATCCGGCGCAACATGCCCGCCAACCCCTGCGCGAACATCGGCATGAAAATGGTGTTCATGAAAATCAACGAACCCCAGAAATGCACCCGGCCCCAGAACTCGTTCATCATCCGGCCCGTCAGCTTCGGAAACCAGAAGTAGATGCCGGCGAAGAGGGCAAAGATCGTTCCCGGCGCGACGATATAATGGAAGTGACCAATGACATAGTACGTGTCGTGCAGGTGCAAATCGCTCGCACTGAAACCCAGCGGCAGGCCGGTCAGACCGCCGATGCCGAACATGGGCAGGAACGCCAGCGCGAACAGCATCGGCGTGTTGAACCGGATTGAACCGCCCCAGAGCGAAATCAACAGGCAGGTCAGAATGATCACCGATGGAATCGAAATCATCATCGTGGTCGTCTGGAAGAACGTGGCGATCCGCGTGCCCATGCCGGTCAGATACATGTGATGCGCCCAGACGATGAACGAGATGAAACCCAGCGCCAGCGACGAATAGACGAGTGACTTGTACCCCCAGATCGGCTTGCGGGTGTTGTTGGCGATGATCTCGGCCACGATGCCCATCGCTGGCAGGATCAGCACGTAAACTTCAGGGTGCGCCAGGAACCAGAACAAATGCTGCCACAAGATCGGACTGCCGCCGCCGCTGGCCTCAGCGATTTTGCCGCCCACTGCCAGGCCCGTCGGCAAAAACAAACTCGAACCAGTGACCTTGTCCATCAACTGCATCACGCCTGCGGCTTCGAGCGGCGGGAAGGCCAGCAACAGAAGGAACGAGGCGACAAACTGTGACCAGACGAAGAACGGCAGGCGCATCCACGTCAAACCCGGCGCGCGGAGTTGAATGATCGTGGTGATGATGTTGACCGAACCCAGCAACGAAGACGAGATCAGACAAACCATTCCCAGCAGCCAGAACGTCTGACCATCCGTCGGAATGATCAGCGAGAGCGGCGGGTAAGATGTCCAGCCCGCCTGCGCCGCGCCACCGGGAATGAAGAAGCTGGTGAACATGATCACGCCACCGACGAAATAAAACTGGTAGCTGGCCATGTTCAGACGGGGGAAGGCCATGTCGCACGCGCCGACCTGGAGCGGCACCAGGTAATTACCGAACGCGCCCGTCAACAGCGGCACCACGGCAAGGAAGACCATGATCGTGCCGTGCATGGCCCCGAAGGAGTTGTAGAGATCGGGCGACATCACGCCTTTGGCAGCCACATTGCCCAGCACCTTGGCCAGAAGCGGGCCGATGATCGGAATCGCCTCGCCCGGATGTGCCATCTGCCACCGCATCGTCATCATCAGGCAGAAACCGAACAGCAGGAAACACAACGCCGTCAGGCCGTATTGGATGCCGATGATTTTGTGATCAATCGAGAAGATGTACTTGCGCCAGAACCCGGTCTCCTCGTGGTGCGCGGCGTGCGGACGGTGTGCGCCGGTGTGAGGTGTGGTGTCGGTTGTTGCCTGCATTGGTATCGTCGTTAAAATTTGTTGCGGCCTGGCTTTATTTCACTTTATCGAACACCAGCAGCGCCAGCAGCAGCGGCAGATACACGATCGAGGCAAAAAACAGGCGTCGCGCGCGCCCCATGCTGAGTTCCCGCGCAAACCGAAGTGCGCACCAGAAGAAACCCGTGCCCAGCACGACTGCGCCTGTCAGATAAACCGTCCCCGCCAGGTGAAATAAAAACGGACACAAACTGATCAGCAGCAGTGCCAGCGTGTGAGTCACCACATGTTGTGCCGTCCGGCTGCCGTCCGGATCAACGTTCGGCAACATTTGAAAACCCGCCTTGGCATATTCATCCCGGTAAATCCACGCGATGGCGTAAAAATGCGGCAACTGCCAGCACGCCAGAATCGCAAACAACGCCCAACCGCCCCCGGTCAGTTCCCCGCGCGCCGCGGCCCAGCCCATCAACGGCGGCAGCCCGCCCGGAATCGCGCCCACGGCTGTGTTCAGCCAAGTCATGCGCTTGAGCGGCGTGTAGATGAACAGATAGCTCACGAGCGTGATTGCGCCGATGACGCTTGTCAGCGGATTCACGAGCAATGCCAGATAAGCCAACCCTGTCACCGCACAAACCCCGCCAAACAACATGACGGTTACGGGCAGCAATCGGCCCGACGGCAGGGGGCGGCTGGCCGTGCGGCTCATCTTCGCGTCGTATTCGCGCTCCAAGAGTTGATTCAAAGCGGCGGCGCCGGCGGCCACTAGCGCCGTCCCGGACAAGGTGTAAAACATCAGCCCGAAATTCATCGGCCCTTGCCAACCGAGATAAAATCCGACGAGCGTCGTCAGCAGCACGAGCGTTGTCAGCCGCGCCTTCACCAGGTCGGCGAAGACGGCCGTCCAACTTTTCTCCGCGGTTGCCGCACCGCATAAAATTTCTGCTGCTGCTTTCATGTCATTTACTCACTGAGCCCGCCGCCCGTGCCTTAAACACGGTTTCGCGCAAGTCGCGAGCGCTCGTGGAAACGGACTTGCATCCGAACTGGGTCACGGGACGGCGGAAAGAGATAATACACCAGAGCGCGCCTGTCACGAGCGAAAGTGCGCCCACCAACACATGGGCCGTGGCTACGTCCGCCGCTTTGTTCGACCAGATCGTCCACGCGCCAAGGGCAACTTGAGCCAGAATCAACCCGAACCAGACAAACGCGAGCCGTTGGAGTCCAGCCTTCAGGCTGTCCCCGCCGTCCGACACGCTAAAGCGTGGACTCCAGCGCCGCGCGCCCCACACCACCGCGCCGACTCCAATCAAAATCCCCACCGCCATCAGCCGATGTGCCATTTGCAGACTGATTTGAAATGCCGTGATGGGATTGGCCGCCACGATCTCGACTCGTTGCTGGTTGTAACGCGCTACGGAATCGGCATCCATCGCGGGCCAGAGTTTGCCGTAAGCCAGCGGAAAATCCGGGATGGCCAGTCCCGCGTGCTGATGCCTCATCGTTGCGCCCAAAATCAACTGGCAGAGAATCAGGAGCGTCGTTGCCAGCACGAAGCCCGGAAGATTGCCCAAGCTAAACGACTGCTGTTCTCCTCTCCCGTCGGACAGGAGAGGAGGCAGGGGTGAGGGTAGGGTTCGCCACCAGCGGCTCGTGAACAGTGCCAGCGCGCACGTCAGCACAAAAAAAAGTTGTGCCAGTGTCGCGTGGAAAATTCCGATTTCATCTTTGAGCCATACCACCCGCAATCCGCCGAGCACGCCCTGCAACACCACCGCGAAGAAAGCAATCACCCCCAGCCATTTTACCCAGCGCCGCGGCTCTTTTACCCAGAGCCACACCACCAGAATCGTCGTGAGCAAACCCACGCCCGACGCCACGAGCCGATGCGAGTGTTCGTACAGAACGCCGCCCTGCCAGAATTTGAACGGCAGCGCAAACATGTTGTAGCCATAACTCGTTGGCCAATCCGGCACCGCCATGCCCGCACCCTTGCTGGTGACGAGGCCGCCAACGCCCAGCAACAAGAACGTCGCCGCCGCTGTCAGGACAGCGAAACGATGCAACCAGGGATTGTGTGAGGGAGCGTTCATGGTGAGCCAACCAGGTTGGGCGAAAAACAAACCGCTGCGGCTTTTCCCACCGCAGCGGTTGCCCGAAAACTTCTGACGGTTACTTCACTTCCAACGTGAAGTCCGCCGTCGCATCAGCGTCTTTGACTTCGACTTCCTTCTCCACGCCGGTCGGCGCGGCCTTGCGGTGCATGGCCACGACGGTGTACTTGCCGGCAGGCACGTTCTTGATCGTGAACTTGCCGTCCTTGTCCGTGACCGCGAAATAAGGATGATCCACGACTGTAATCCACGCGAACATCCACCCATGCACGTCGCACTTGAATTTCAGAAAGTTCTCCGGTTTGTCAAAGGTGAACGTCAAGTCCGGCGAGCCGGCCATCTGTGCAATGTTTTTATCTGGGTTACCTGCGGCGGACAAAGAATGCACGTTGTGCAACACCGGGTCGGAGTTCTTCACGATCAACTTCTGGCCAGTTTGCAACGCCAGGATGGACGGCACATACTGACAGCCTTTCTGATTGAGCTCGACGGGCGGCGCCGAGGCGCCGGTGGATTTGCCGCTGATACCTTTGAGCATGACCACCACGTCAGCCAGACCCTTGTTTGCGCCAACCACAAAGAAATGCGTCGTGGGCGTGCCTTCCGTCAGTTTGCCGCACGTGGCGTCTTCTTTGAGCGGCGTGATCTCCTTTTCCGGCGGTGGCGTGCCGTTGAGGGTGACCGTGCCGGTGATGTTGGCTGCGGAGGCAACCTGCACGGCGGCGATTCCAGCAATGACAGCGATAACGGAACTGATTTTCATATTTTATGTTTTTTGGGTCGTAAGGGCAGTGTGAAGCTATCAGGTACGCCCTTCTTCCGCAAGATTTGGGTCATTCTTTTTTAACAACGCTCACGGAGCCTTTGACGCGGGCTTATGCGGTCCCGTTCAATTCATTTCAAACCCGCCATAACCCGCGCCATTTCCAGCGCGGTCTGGGCCGCCTCCGTGCCGCGATTGTGCTTCGCGCCGAGACAACGAACCCGCGCGTGCTTCACCTTTTCGAAAAGGAACACGCCGTGGATGACCGGCAGTTTGTGCTGCACTTGAATCTGCGCCAGTGCGTGCGTCACACCCCAGCCGATGTGTTGCGCATGGCTCGTCTCGCCTTGCAAAATCACACCGAGACAAATGATCGCTGAGTAGCCTCGCGCGTGCGCCAGCCTGGCCGCCACGGCCGGAATCTCAAACGCCCCTGGCACGCGCACGACTTGTACTCTCGCGCCGGCGCGTAGCAATTCCTCCCGCGCCGCGTGCAGCATCGCGTCCACATAAAGCGCGTTGTAGCACGAGGCGACGATGGCGAAGGTACCGCCAGCGGCGCGTTGCCTGCGAATTGGGACTCGCTTCAGCATGATTGTCCTCCGCGTGTGCGAGTCGTAAATCGGAAATCGCAAATCATAAATTCACAGCAGATGCCCCATCTTCTTCCGCTTGGTATTCAAATAACGCGCGTTGTGCGGATTGGGTTTCACCTTGATCGGCACTTGCTCGACAATTTCCAGGCCGTAGCCTTCGAGGCCGACAATCTTTCGCGGATTGTTCGTGAGCAGGCGAATGGTTTTCAAACCGAGGTCCACGAGAATCTGCGCGCCCAAGCCGTATTCGCGCAGGTCCATGTCGAAGCCGAGTTTTTTGTTTGCCTCCACGGTGTCGTAGCCCTGCTCCTGCAATTTGTAGGCTTTGATTTTTGGCGCCAGCCCGATGCCGCGTCCCTCCTGCCGCATATAAACAATCACGCCGCGCCCAGCCGCAGCCACTTGTTTCATGGCCTGATGGAGTTGCGTGCCGCAATCGCAGCGGCGCGAGCCAAACACGTCGCCGGTGAGACATTCGCTGTGGACGCGCACGAGCACTTTCGGCTTGCCCGCCACATTGCCGTGGACGAGCGCCAGATGGTGCTGGCCATCGAGCTTCGAGCGATAGAGCACAAGCTGGAAGTCGCCGTAGTCCGTTGGCATCTGCACGATTTCGACGCGCTCGACGAGTTTCTCGCGTGTGCGCCGGTGCTCGATGAGGTCCGCGATGGTGCAAATCTTCAGCCGATGTTTCCTGGCGAACTTCAACAACTCCGGCAACCGCGCCATCGTGCCGTCGTCGTTCATGATTTCGCAAATCACGCCGATGGGGCGACAGCCGGCGAGCACGGTCAAATCCACCGCGGCTTCCGTGTGCCCGGCGCGCTGCAACACCCCGCCCAGCCGCGCCCGCAGCGGAAAGACATGGCCAGGTTGCACGAGGTCGTCGGGCACGGCGGTCGGGTCGGCAAGAATTTTAATCGTGGCGGCGCGGTCGGCAGCACTGATCCCGGTGGTGATGCCGCGCGCGGCGTCCACGCTTACCTGAAAATCGGTTTTGAAAACCTCCCGGTTCTGCTTGACCATTTGCTCGACGCCGAGTTGCTGCAACCGCTCGTTCGTCGTCGGCGCGCAAATCAATCCGCGCCCGTGCTTGGCCATGAAGTTCACGGCCGCGGGCGTGACGTGTTGCGCGGCCATGATGAGGTCGCCCTCGTTCTCACGGTCCGCGTCGTCCACGAAAATGACCATCTTGCCTTTGCGGACGTCCGCGATGACGGACTCGATTGAATCAAAACGTGCTTTCATGCAGCCGCAAAAGATTATCGGGAAAATCCCCCAACGCCAGACGCAAAATCCTGTTCGGCGTCCTTCCCTCGAAACAACCGGGCTGGAATCGGGGGCGAGGGCGAGGAGGAATCAGAGCGGAATCGCCTCGTCCACCAGCATCACCGGAATGTCCTGGCGGATTGCGTAAAGGAATTTGCCGTCAGTCCGCAACAGTCCACCGTCAATTTTCTCCTTCACCGCGTGGCCGGCGCGATTCTTCAATCCGCCGGCGGCGATCTTCCTGTTGAGATTTTCGACAAGGGCGGGTTCGGCGACGCGCAACTCCTGGTGCGTTTCCGGGCAGCACAAGATTTTCAAAAGCTCGGCGTCAATCATGGCTTGGTTTTAATGGCTTTGGTCGCGGCTTCGTAAATTTGCTTAAGCGGAACTTTCGCTTTGTTCGCGAGCTTTTTGCACGACTCAAACTCCGGCGCAGCCTGAACCACGCGACCATTGAGCCGGCCGATTTTCACTATCACCCTCCCCAATGGGGTTTTCACCGGTTTGAATTCGCGCCGCAGCTTGCGCCGCTCCGCCACCGTGCGCCGCACACCGAACGCGCTCGTCTCCCGCAAGATCAGCTCGGCGAACTTGTCCACGTCCGCCTCGGCGCACAAGACCGTGAGCAGCACGCCCGGCCGGTTCTTCTTCATCTGAATCGGCGTGTGAAAAACATCCAGCGCGCCCGCCGCCAGCGCCCGCTCGACGAAGTGGCCAAGAATTTCTCCACCGATGTCATCGAGATTGGTTTCGAGCACGGCCACCCTGTCTGTCTCCCAATCACGGGCTGCCGTTGGAGTCCACGCTTTAGCGTGCTTGGAGCGCGGGGCAGCCTGAAGGCTGGACTCCAACGCTTCGCCCAGCACCGCGCGCAAAACATTGGGCCGGGTTTTATTGTCGCGCGTTCCAAGACCGAAGCCGATTTTCTCGGCGACCAACCCGCTCATCGGCCCGAAACTTTCTGCCAACTCCGCCAGCAACGCCGCGCCTGTGGGCGTGACCAATTCGTGCGGCTCCTCGCATTGCGTGACGCCAATGCCTCGCGCGCCGAGAATCGCCAGCGTCGCCGGGGCGGGAATCGGAAAGCGGCCGTGCGCGCAATTCACCCAGCCCACGCCCTCGACCACCGGCGCAGACAGCACGCGGGGCTTGCCAAGCATTTCCAGCGCGATGCACGCACCCACAATGTCCACGATGGAATCCACGGCGCCGACTTCGTGAAAGTGCACGCGCTCCGGCGGCATCCCGTGAATTCTTCCTTCCGCGACCGCGATTCGCTCAAACACCGCCACGGATTTCCGCTTCACCCACGCTGAGAGCTGGCTCTTGCCGATGAGCTTTTTGATTTCAGTAAACGTGCGGCTGTCATCGTGGTGGTGTTCGTGCGCGTGTCCATGATCGTGATCGTGGTCATGTTCGTGGTCATCCGCCAAATGCACGTCAAACTTCACGCCATCGATGCCGGACTTTTGTTTGCGCGAAACGTGCAGGTGATAACCGTCCAGTTTCAACTTCTTCAGCTCGCGTTCCAGCTTGTGCGCATCCACGCCCAGATCAATCAACGCGCCGATCAGCATGTCGCCGCTGATGCCGCTGAAGATGTCGAGGTAAAGCGTTTTCATTTTTCCGCGAGGGCATTCATCTGACTCGCCGCGTAACCCGCGCCGAAACCGTTGTCAATGTTCACCACGGTCACGCCGCTGGCGCAACTGTTGAGCATCGCGAGCAAGGCCGCAATGCCGCCGAAGCTCGCGCCGTAACCTACGCTCGTGGGCACGGCAATCACCGGTTTGTCCACCAGTCCGCCCACCACGCTCGGCAGCGCGCCTTCCATTCCGGCCACCACGACGACCACATTCGCGCGTTGAATCACTTCCAAGCGGCTGAACAGCCGATGCACGCCGGCCACGCCCACGTCGTTCACGCGTTCGACCCGGTTACCCATGATTTCGGCGGTAACGGCGGCTTCCTCGGCCACAGGCAAATCACTCGTGCCCGCGCAAATCACGGCGATGGTTCCGGCCCGCTTCGGCAACGGCTTGTCTTCAATCGTCACGCAGCGCGCAAGTTCATGGTGGACGGCGCGCTTGAATTTTTTCCGCAATGCCCGCGCGTGTTCGGGGCCAAGGCGCGTGGCAAGAACGCGCTGATTGTGTTCGACCAGCTTGGTAGCAATCTTCACCACCTGCGATGGCGTCTTGCCCTGGCCGAAAATGATTTCGGGAAAACCTTTCCGCAACGCGCGGTGCGTGTCCACCTGAGCGAAACCCAGATCTGCCAGCGGCGCGGCTTGAAACGCGCGCAACACCTGGTCGCGGCCCACGCCACCAGCGCGGAATTTCTCCAGCAGTCGAATGGCTTCAGCGGTAGTCACGCAGCAACGATGCCACAAGCCGCACGGCCGGTCACGCGGGAAAACGGTTCAGGAATGATGATGGTGATGATGGCGGAAGAGCCGATGGCGGTTGGCGAACAGATACCAGACGATGAAAATGTTCAACGCCAGAATGATGAGGACGGCCGTTGAGTGACGATGCGCGACCATCTCGGCGGTCGGCCGATGAACCAACTCGAAGATTTCGATGGGGATGAAGAACGCCGATTCACCGATGGCCAGCCAACCGGCCCAACTCACGCGGAACATCAGCCCGACGCCCTCCACGAGGGAAAACAAACTGTAGATGAGCGTTCCCAAGGAGGCCCAAAGCACTTTGGCCTCCGTCAAGTGGCCGATCTGCAACGCAAGGTCTGACCAAAATCGCCGCTCGGGATTCAGACGCAGAAGATGTAGCGCCCGGTGATACTCCGCGGGCAGATCGTTATCTGAGAGGGCGTACAACACCGCCGCCAAAGTCATGAACGCGGCAAATTTTATCAGCTTGATGCCGATGATGACGTAAAGCGTCGGAGCGCGCTTCTTGATGAATGTCGTGTCGCTCGCCATCAGAGCTTGCCGGCTTGCGGCGCGTCCGGCTTGCGCGCCGGTTCGGATGACTCGACCGTTCCGGACCCGGTCTCGCTCACCTTGTTGCGCGACGCCTCCACCTTGATGTAATGCAGCACCACCGGCGCGAGAATCATTCCGGGAACGCCCATGAGTTTTTCGCCGAGCACGATGCCGATGAGCGTCAACCACATTGGGTTTTTGATCCGGTCGCCGATGATTTTGCTGTTGAGGAAATACTCCAGCTTGTGAATTACCACGAGAAAGATGAGCGCGACCAACGCCATCTCGGGCGAAATCGTGAAGCCGACGCCGACGATGAGTGTGTTGCTAATGATGTTGCCGATGATGGGCAGCAGTCCGCACAGAAACGTCAGCACGAGGATGACCGTCTTGTAATGATAGCCCGTCGAAATCAGGAATATTGCCGTCAGCCCCGTGTTGATGAGGGAGATGGTGATTTGCGCGCCAATGACGCGGGAAAAGCTGTCGAAAAAAGTCCGGCAGCGGAGGTTCAACTCGCGCACGACGGTAGCATAGAGACTGTCTTGCGAAGTTTGCGGATCGTATTCCGTGCCCCACCTTGCGCTCAGGAACATGCTGACGGCCACCACCAGCCCGATGATCAACTGCGCGATCTCAAACGCCGCCGCGCGCAAATAGCGCCCGACATTGGCGACGCTGTCCTTGAATTCGTTCACCGCCATCACCTTCAGGCTCGCGTAATCGGTAAACGGCAATTCGATGTTCTTGCTTTCCGCGTAATCCACCACGGCGGGAATCGTTTTCTCCGCGATCTTCGGCAGCGTGACGGAAGCCCTTTTGGAAAAGTAGAACAACCCAATCGCAACCACCGTGACCGTGACGAGGTAAATCGCCACGCCAAGCAGCTTGCTTTTGCCGAAACTGAATTTCTGCAACGCGAAATAACCGAACAACGTCGTGAGCGCCAACATGCCCAGGTGCAGCCAGCCGATGAGCACCAGCAGCGTGGCCATGATCGCATAGGAAATGCGGGTGGATTCTGGAATTCTCACCGAATCTTCTCCAGCAACAACGGCAACAATTCGGAAATCTTCACACGGTCCTGCCGTCCGTCATCGCGGTAACGCAACGTCACGGTGTCGAGCAATTCCGGTTTTTCGCCCAAGGTGTCAAAATCAATCGTCATGCAGAACGGCGTTCCCGCCTCGTCCTGCCGCGCGTAACGGCGGCCAATCGAACCCGCGTCGTCGTAAAACACGTTCATCCAAGGGCGCAATAAATCCCGCACTTCCAGCGCTTTCTTCACGAGCTCGGGCTTGTTCTTAAGCAGCGGCATCACGCCCACCTTGATCGGCGCGACGCGTGGGTGGAATTTCAGAATCACCCGCGTCTCGCTTTTGCCCTTGGCGTCCGTCTCGGTGACTTCCGAGTAGGCGTTGCAGATGAGCGCCAGCGTCAACCGGTCCACGCCCGCGCTCGGCTCGATGACGTGCGGGATGTATTGGCCCTTGGCCAGACCATTCGCATCCTCGGTGGCCTGCTTGGACGCGGCCTCCGCCTCCACACCCATCTTCGTCAGATATTTTTTCCGGTTCTCGAAGTACCGACGCCAGAGTTCGTCCTGCTTTTCCTTCGGTAATTTTCCCCACGCGGCGCGCAGTTCCTCGTCGAAAACGCCCATGGGTTTGCCGGAACAACGCGCGTGCTGGCTCAAATCAAAATCGCTGCGGGCGGCCACACCCTCCAGTTCTTCTCCCATCAACTCGCCCTTCTCGTCGCGCTTGCTGAAGGGGAACTTGAACAGGATGTCCACGCAAGCGCGGGCATAATGCGCCAACTCCTCCGGCTTCTGCCAATACTCGACGAGCGTTGTGCGCGGCAGGCCGATGCCTTCGTAAAATTTCATTCGTTCTTCGACCCAATAGGCGTGCCATTTTTCCCAACCCCAATCAGGCTGCGGAGTTTCAAGTTTCGAGTTTCCAGTTTTCAGTTCCGAAGTTTCCGGCTGAACACTTGAAACTGAACTCTTGAAGCTTTCAATCGCTTCGACCACTTCGTCCGGCTTGATGAAAAACTCCAGTTCCATCTGCTCGAACTCACGGGAGCGGAAGGTGAAATTGCGCGGCGTGACTTCGTTGCGAAACGCCTTGCCGATTTGCCCGATGCCGAACGGGACTTTCTGTCGCGACGTTTCGAGCACGTTCTTGAACTGCGCGAAAATCGCCTGCGCGGTTTCCGGGCGGAGATAGGCGACACTGTCTTTGTCCTCGACCGGGCCGACGTAGGTCTTGAACATTAAGTTGAACGGACGAGCCTCGGAAAGTTGCGCCCCACTATCTGGACTATAGCTCGTTGTATTCTCGATTGGTTCTGCACGTTCTCCTTGGAGAATAGGAAACCGCATCAAAAACAAAGATTTGGAATAGTATTCCGACGCAACCTTGCGCGCGGATTCTGGCGGTTTTCCTTTTTGAACTAGGACTGAAAAGGGGTGAACGGCTTCATCTTGATGAGCAAAGGCTGGTCTTTCACCGCGCCCTTTCAATTCCGTTACCCAAGCATCGTATTTGACCTTATCTTCAATTGCCCCTGAATAATGATAAACAACACCACTTTGAGGCTCAATTTGATCGGCACGATACCGTTTATTGGTTATAGGACATTCCACCATCAAATCCGCAAACGTCTCCACATGTCCGCTGGCCTTCCAGATTTGCGGCGACATGATGATGGTGGCTTCAAGTCCGACGACATCGTCGCGCTGGCGGGTCATGGTGTTCCACCAGAGTTCCTTGACGTTGCGCTTGAGTTCCGCGCCCAACGGGCCGTAGTCCCAAAAGCCGTTGATGCCGCCGTAAATCTCGGAGGACTGGTAAATGAACCCGCGCCGCTTGCACAGCGACACGATTTTTTCCATGAGCGGAATCTCTTTTGGCTCAGCCATAAGGAGGGGCAGTGTTTGTTATGCGTCCGGCGATGTCAAGGTGACGGCTGTGGCTACGCAGCACGCTTGGCTTCTCACATGCAATCGTACGCTGCGACGCGCCTAGAACGGTGAGCAAATTGGGGATTGCCTGTGAATAACTGGCGCATCTTAACTGTTGAAAAAACATTCGAGGTGTTCAAAGTTTTCGTGGTTCCTCATCCTTTTTCACAGGCAGGGAATCGTCTTAAGAGGGGCGGCCAAGAGCTCGGGTCGCCCTTTCTATTTTTCAGCCACGCGTTCTGCCGATGGGCGTTTCACCACTCGATCACAGCCGCGCCCCAGGTCAAACCCGCGCCGAACGCCACCATCAGGATCAAATCGCCCCGCTGAATCCGCCCGGATGACACGGCTTCATCGAGCGCGATGGCCACGGACGCCGCCGAGGTGTTGCCGTATCTATCGAGATTCACAAACAACTGGTCGGGCCGCGCGCCGAGCCGGTCGGCCACGGCGTCAATGATGCGGCGGTTGGCCTGGTGCGGGATGACGCATTTGATTTGCGAGATGTCAATTTCGCAGCGGCGCAGCGCTTCCTGGGCCGCGCCCAGCATCGCCTGCACGGCGTGTTTGAACGTCTCCCGGCCGTCCATGTGCAGATAATGCTTGCCCGCGTTGACGGATTCAACGGAGGCTGGACAACGGCTGCCGCCGGCGGGGAGCTTGAGCAAATCAGACTTGGTCCCGTCCGCGCCCAGCACCGCCGTGAGCAAACCGTGCGATTGCGGGCGGTTCTGCAAAATGACCGCGCCCGCGCCATCGCCGAACAGCACGCAGGTGTTGCGGTCCTTCCAGTTTGTGATGGAGGAAAGCTTCTCCGCACCGATGACCAGCACGGTGTCATAGGTGCGCGACATGATGAATTGCTGGCCGATTTCCAGGCCGTAGATGAAGCCGGCGCAGGCCGCCTCCAAGTCGAACGCCGCGGACCGTCGGGCGCCGATTTTCTGCTGCACGAGACACGCTGTGGAGGGGAACGGCATGTCGGGCGTGCAGGTGGCGATCACAATGAGATCAATCTGATCGGCCGTGACCCCGGCCATTTTGATGGCGCGCTGGGCGGCCTTGGCGCCAAGGTCAGACGTGAACTCGTCCTTGGCAGCCAGGCGGCGTTCCTTGACGCCGGTGCGGGTCGTGATCCATTCGTCGGAGGTGTCCACCATTTTTTCGAGTTCGTGATTGGTGAGCACTCTGGCCGGCACATACGAACCGACGCCGGTGATGGAAACGGTGCGGCCCCGGAAGTTAAACCGGGCGCGCGGATTCTTGAATCTGGACGATGGCGCCGGAATCATGCGATGACGGGCGCGGGAACGACGGATTCAGCCGCGGCGATGCGCTCGTTGGCACTCGCAATCTCCCGGGCGATGATGTCGTTGACGTGATGCGCGACGGACTCGGCGGCGATGCGGATGGCGTTCATGACTGCGCGTTCGCGCGCGGAGCCATGGGTTTTGATCACCGGGCCGTTGAAGCCCAGCAAGGGTGCGCCGCTGTGAAGCTCGGGATCGATGCGGCGTTTGATGCCGCGAAACGCGTTTCGCAACAGCAGCGCGCCGAGCTGGCGTTTGGGGTTCTTCATCAGTTCGCTTTTCAGCATGGCGAAAATGGCCGCGGCCAGGCTCTCGCAGGTTTTCAAGACGATGTTGCCCACGAAGCCGTCGCACACCACCACGTCCACTTCGCCTTTGAACAAATCGTGGCCCTCGATGTTGCCGATGAAATTGATGTCAATTTGTTTGCAAAGCCGGAAGGCTTCGAGTGTCAGTTCGTTGCCCTTGGTGTCTTCGGTGCCGATGCTGAGGATGCCGACGCGTGGGGATTTGCAGCCGAGAACTTCGCGCGAATAGATGCTGCCCATCACCGCGTAGTGCGCGAGGTGGACGGGTTTACACTCAATGTTCGCGCCGGAATCCAGCAGGACAAACTGGCGGTCCGGCGTGGGAATGACCGTGGCAATCCCGCCGCGGTCCACACCGGGAATGCGGCCCAGCTTGAAGGTCGCCGCCGCAAAAATCCCACCGGTGTTGCCGAGCGACACCACGGCGTCAGCCTTGCCGTCGTGAACGAGACCAACCGCGCGGGCGATGGAGCAATCGCGCTTCTTGCGCAGAGCGCTGGCGGGCTTGTCGTCCATCGTCAGGAATTCGCTGGCGTGGACGACATGCACGCGGCGGTCGCGCAAGCCACTGTGCGCCAGCGCGGCGTGGATCTCCTGCTGCTGGCCGACGAGGTGGAGCGCCGAGATGTTGATATCGGCTTCGAGGGCCCGTTTGGCGCCTTCGATGACAACCCCGCAACCGTGGTCGCCGCCCATCACATCCACTGCGATTCGCATAGACGAAAAAACGCGGAAAACTTTTCCCGCGTCGGGGAAGCGGTATCAAGCCCCGACCGTGACAGTCAGGACCTGGCGTCCCTTGTAGTAACCGCAGGCGGGACAAACCCGGTGCGGCATATACGGGGCCGCGCATTGCGGGCACGTGCTGAGTTGTGGCAGGGTGAGCACGCTGTTGTACGCACGGCGCATACGCTGCCGGCTGGTTGATGGTTTTCGCTTCGGAACGCCCATAGTTAGCTCGCTTTCAAATTCTACAATTTCAGTTTGTCCAACGCGGACCAAGCCGACGAACCGGATTCCGTCTTGCCCCGACCGCTCGTTTTCTTTTTGCCAATTTCCACTTTGGCCAATCCGCGACATTTTGAATCACACACCGGATGCTGCGGAAACGCGAGGAGAATATCTTCACGAATGTGGGGCGTCAAGTCCACGTAATCGCTGCTCACCGGCACGCTTTCTTCGCCTTTGAGCGGCAAAAGGCAGGTCCACTCCGCCAAATCCAGCTCGTAGGCGAATGGCTTCAGGCAACGGACGCACTGGCAATCGAGCACGACGCGCAGCGAACCGCGCACCAGCAGGTTGTCGTCGAGCAATTGCGCCTCCAGATCGTGCGACACCGAGCCATTCACGCGGATCATTTCGTCATGCGTCTCCAGGTCCAGGTCGCCCGCCGGTAACTCGCCTTGGAGCCGGACGTTGTGATTCGCCAGGTGGCGCAGGTTCACGACCAGCGGCATAAACTTCTTTCTAGGCCGGCGTGGCGGCGAGTTTTGCTTTCAACGCCGCCTGCACGTGGGCCGGCACGAACGCGCTCACATCGCCGCCCAACCGCGCGATTTCCTTCACGATGCCCGAACTCAGAAACGTGTAGGTGTCCTTCGGCATCATGAAAATGGTTTCCACCCGTTCGTCGAGTTTGCGGTTCATCAGGGCCAGTTGAAATTCAAATTCAAAGTCCGACACCGCCCGCAGTCCGCGCACCACGGCCGTGGCTGAACGGCGGGCGGCGTATTCCACGAGCAGGCCATCGAACGAATCCGTCTCGACATTCGGCAAGTGCCGGACGGCTTTGCTGACAAGTTTCAGGCGTTCTTCGAGCGTGAACAGCGGATGCTTGCTTTCGCTCTTGGCGACGGCGACGACGACACGGCTGAACAGCTTGGTCGCGCGCTGAATCACGTCCAAATGGCCGTTCGTCAACGGGTCAAAGCTGCCGGGATAAATCGCGGTGCGCATGACAACACTGTAGCAATCGGCGGCGGACTGACGAGGAAAAAAGTTCCGCACCCTGAAAGCCAAACTCAAGGCGATCAACCTTGCGCCGCCGGATTTTTTGGCTTCGCGAAAAACATCGTTTGAAAATCTTCGGCGACCGCGCCCGGCGGCAGCCACGGCACTTCGTAAATCCGCACGGGGCGGTTGAACCCTTTGGGCGTCGCCGGTTCCTTTTCGATGCAGGTGGCGGCCAGCGCAGGATCATCACGGAGCAGATGTTGGTAGGTGGTTTCGCTGATGATGATGCGGCCACGCCCGGAAATTCCTTCGAGCCGGCTCGCGAGATTCACTTCGCGCCCAAACACGGTGTAATTCAAAATGTGCGCATCAGAGCCCATCAATCCCACCGTGACCAGTCCCGTGTTGATGCCCGTGCCAAGCGTGAGCGTGGGGAGCGGCGGTTTGGGTGGCAGCCCGGCGGATGCGCGCGCGCGGTTTTCCAGTTCGCGCTGAGGGTTTTGGGCGGCGCGTTGCCGGTTCAATTGATATATGGTTCGCTGCGCGTCAATGGCCGCGCACACACAAGCCAGCGCTTGCTGCGGATGCGGTGCCGGTGCGCCCCAGAATGCCATGACGCAGTCGCCGATGTATTTGTCAAGCGTGCCACCTTGCTGCTTCACCGCGTCGGCCACGCAGGACAGATACAGATTCACCGTGTTGAGCGTCTCGCGGGCAAATTCCTCGAAGCACGCCTCCGCCGCGTCGCGGGAAAGTTTGTGTTCGCGCACGTAGTCGGCCACGCGCTCCTGTGTGTAATCGGTCAACTCGGTAAAGCCGCGCACGTCGGCAAAAAACACGGTGACTTCCCGCCGCGCGCCACCCAGCGCCAATTTTTCGGCCCCAAGCAATTCGTTCACGACCTCCGGCGACACGATCTTCGAGAAAACATTCTTAATCCGCCGTCGCTCCTTTTGCTCGAACACGACGCGATAGGTGACCAGCATCCCGTGTTCGATGATCATCGCGCCCGCGATGGGCAGGACCAACGGCAACCAGTAGCGGTACTGCACGTATAGAAATAAACCGAGCGCGCAATACACGACTGCGAGGAGAATAACTCCCGCAGAGGCTGAGAAAGCGCGCCATTGCCAGGTCAGGAACGCCGTCAATACGCCCAACGCCACAATCAACACGAGTTCCATCCCCAGCGACGCGCGACGCACGAAGCGCCCGGTTAAAATCGAATTGGCCACGTTCCAATGCTTGCTGACGAGCAACGTGTCCTCGGCCAGCGGCGTGGCGCCACGGTCGGTCAAATCGTTGCCCTGCGCGCTGGAACCGACCACGACCAGTTTGCCGCGCCAGTTGTTTTCCAGTCCGTTGGTCTGACCTTTCAGCCGTTGTTGGTGCTGCCAGAGCAACCGTTGAATCGGTTCGGCCGCCAGACGCGGGTCGTTCGGTGGCAGACACCAGTCAATGTAAAAGCCGCCGTCGCGATCCACGGGAATGACCCGTTCCACGCCACCCGCGCCGCGCAAGGTCACGCGGCCATGCTCCAGGTCCACAGTGGCGTTGGCCAGATCGAGTTTCAATTCCTGCGCCGCCAGCACCACTCCCATGTGCCAGACACGCTCGTTCGTGAACGCCTTCGCCTTCGGCGCCATGCCGCGCGGCAGCTTGTCGCCCACGAAATCCGCGAGTGCAAAATTATTGTCCGAATCCACCGGGATTTTGATTTCTTCACCGTTGGAACGTGGCAGAACAATCTGGCCCGGCTCGCAGCGCGCCCGGCGCAGATCAACTCCGTAACCCGGATCCGCCTCGATTTGTTTGAAAACCGGATGCCACCGGCGGTAGGTGCGAAAAAGCTTGGCGCGCCGGAGAATGCCGTCGGAATCCTTGTCGGTTGAAATATCGCCCACCGCCAGTGCGTTGGTTGTGAAAAGATCGGGCGGTTCGAGGTCGAGCGTGACGGCCAGGATCACATTGCTGGCGCGGCGGAGTTGCTGGGCGAAGAATTCGTCCGACTCGATGAATTCGCCGTTGGCCATGCGCACACTCGGATGGTCCTCGCGGCGTTCGCCAAAAATCACATCGAGGGCCACGGTCCTGGCGCCCTGGGTCGCGAGTTCCTGCACCAGCCGCCCATAGACTTGGCGCGGCCAGTAGAGGCCGAAGCGGTATCCCAACCCGCCGCTTTTCACGGCCGCGATACTTTCCTCGTTCATGAAAACAAATCCGAGATTCGTCGCAACGGAGGAGGGAAACCGCATCGCCATCCGGACGCGCATGTCGTAGGTGATGCGCTCCAGGCGCTCAACGAAATCCAACTGCAACACACGCGCCAGACACACCAGCGCAAGGACGCCGGCCGCGATGAGCACGGGGACCTGCTTTAGCCGTTGGAACTTCACGGCGACGAACTAAACAGAAATACCGGAACAACTCAAGGCGCAGACTTCTCGATCTCCGGGATTTTGCGTTGCGCCGGCTCGCAGGACATCAGGCGCTGTTTCATGGTTGGAAACTCCGTCTGGGCCTGCGACCGTTCCGCGCATAACAGCGCCAGCACCAAACTTGGCCCGTTCGTGTCCGCCTGCTCGGTCAATGCTTCTTCCAAAAGTGATTCCACCGATAATTCGACCGCGCCACCCCGCCGTCGTCATGCGCCGATTTAGCCTGGTCGTACCATGTTTTACTTCAGGCCGATGTTTTGCTCATACGTGCCCATCTTCACACCCGAGGATTTTTCCCTGGCCTTGATTTCCAGTATGAGCAAATTCAGCCGGTGGCGCGCGATTTCCGCAGCGGCGTGGTTCGGATACCGCTCGATAATCCGCTCCAACGTCGGGCGCACGGCGTCCATGTTGGCGCCGTGGCGAAGCTGTAAATCCGCAAGCAGGTTCAACCAGTGGACGACCAGCTTGGCGGGCTGGTTCGGCTGCTCAATTAGCTGGTCCAACTGGTCGGTGGCCAAATCCAACCGTCCGTAGTGGTCGGCGTAGATCACGGCCAGCCTTTCGCGCGCGTCGCTGTCCAGCGGGTGTCGTTCGAGGTGTTTGACGAATTCTTCGGCGAGTTTGGCCGGGTCAGTTTCCGTCCGCGCGAGATGTGCCATGGATTGAAGCAGACCGAGGTTTTTTACCCCTTCCGGCACGGCTACGCGTTGGCGATCGTGCGGCGCGAGAAGCTGGTCGGCGCACGCCAGATGTGCGATGCGTTGCGCGGCAATGAGGGCGAGGTCGGTGTCGGGGAACAAATCCACAACTTTCTGCAAATCCTCCCGCGCGGCGTCGCGATCCAGCCCGTATTTCAAATGCCAGTCGGCCAGCGTATTCAAGCCGAACGCGATGTTGCGGGGCGCGTGGCCGGGTTGGGCACACAGGCGGTGAATCGTGAGTTCCGCGCCCGGCAGGTCGTTGAGGTTCTCGGCTTGAATTTCCGCCAGCATCAGTTGGCCTTGGAGGTCGGTGGGAAATTTGTCGAGTTGCTTGCGGATTTCGGCGACGGCTTCGGTGTATTGGCCCTTCTTCCGCTTCGCTTCGGCAATCGAGTAATACGGTTGCGGCTCAATCTCCACATCACCACCGTCGTAGAGCGACGCGAACGGCTTCGCGACGATATCGGTGATGTTGTGTCGCCATATGATGGCCAGAAGCAGGCCGCACAAGGTCGTCAATGGAATTCCGCCGAACGCGCCTGCATAACCGCCAGCTTCGACGATGCGTGCGGCCGGCCGTCCCACGAAGGTAATCACCAGCGCGGTGAGAACCCATTTGAAAATCAGCCGCGCCGGGTCCTCGCTGCGCTTCAGGGTGCGGATCGTGCCCCAAACCACCAGCCCAAGCACGAAAGCCAGTGCCACCGCGTTGACAGCAAGCTGGAGGAATGGCATTGACGTCTGCATCCAGACGAAAACTCCGCCCGACAGGCCTTGAGCACAAGGAAATTGTCGGCGTTTGAGTTCTACCTTCGGGCGGGTCGGGGCGTGCAATCGGGTTCGGGCTGCCTGAAGGCCAAACTCCAAACGAGGTTGCGCCCGATACCGCTACTTCTTTTCGAGGTTGAACTCCATCCGCGTGCGTGAGCCGGTTTGCACGTTGCGGATTTCCATCTCCTGCAATTGCCATTGGCCGTTCACCTTCTTGAATTCCTTGGGGTTGAATTCCTTCAGCAGCTTGCCTTTGGCGTCGAACGCCTCGGCGTGGACGATGCCGCCGCTGTCATTGTCAATCCATGACACGACGCGCGAATAGCCGTTCGTGGACGGCTTGGGGTTCGTGCTTTCCAAAACCTTGCAAGCTTGGCCGCGCCGCATTTCGTGTTTCAAAACTTTTTGAGCCGGCCAGTGGAAAAATTCCAGGCCCAAGTCGGAGATCCAAAAATCTGAATTGGCGAACGGAGTCATGATCTCGTTTTCGGCCAGGTCATGCTCATGGAATTGATACTGATTGGAATGTTTGTCGCTGTGAACGGCAATGAGCTTTACGCGGCAGCCTTCACTTGTAGTTTGGTAAAACGTTAACCAATTCGTCGCGGTCACAATCGTCCGAAACTCAACAGACATTCCAGTACGCATCCCATCGCCGCGGCGAATTTTTAGTATGCCGGTGTTGGTGACATTTCCCGCCGGGCGCAGTTCGCAAAGTTGCCGGGCCAGATCGCGTCCTTCGATCTCCGTGTTAGAAAGTTCGTTCGTCGCCGCCGTCGCTGCGTTAACCACCAGCAAACAAGCCGCCGCCCACACCAGTCGCGGATTCATTTCGCTTCCAGCGCCAGCCGGAGGACTTGCTCGATGTGCTGGACGAAGTGGGCTTTGAGTTTCTTGCGCGCCTCGATCGGCACTTCCAGCCAGTCGGATTTGTTTTGCTCAGGCAGGATGATGTGTTTAACGCCGAAGCGCGCGGCGGCAAGGATTTTTTCTTTCACGCCGCCCACGCGCAATACGCGGCCGCGCAGGCTGATTTCGCCGGTCATGGCCGTGTCCGACCGCACGCGCCGCTGCGCCAGCAACGAGCCAAGCGCCGCGACGATGACCACGCCCGCGCTGGGGCCGTCCTTGGGCGTGGCACCGGCGGGAACGTGAATGTGAATGTCGAATTTGCCGTAGTCGGAAAAATCTATTTTCAATGCCTTGGCCTGGCTGCGCAAATAACTCACGGCGGTCTGGGCGCTTTCCTTCATCACGTCGCCGAGCGAACCGGTGAGCAGCAGATTGCCTTTACCGGGCATGCGGGTGACTTCGACGAAGAGCACTTCGCCGCCCACGGGCGTCCAGGCCAGGCCGGTGGCGATGCCATATTCGGCGATTTTTTCGGCGGTTTCCGAAACGAACCGCGCGTGGCCGAGATAGGTTTTAAGCGTTTTCGGTTCGAGTTTGAGCGTCTTGAGCTGTCCATTGTTGCTGACGATTTTTCGCGCCGCCTTGCGTGCGAGGGCGGCGATTTCGCGTTCGAGTTGGCGCACGCCGGCTTCGCGCGTGTATTCCTGGATGAGCCGCCGCAGCGTCGCGTCCGGCAGGGTCACGTCCTGCCGGGTCAGGCCGTGCTCTTCAAGCTGGCGCGGGACGAGGTAGCGCTTGGCAATCTGAAGTTTCTCGGATTCGGTGTAGCTCGGCAGTTCGATGACTTCGAGCCGGTCGCGCAACGCGGCATGAATCGGTTCGAGCCAGTTGGCCGTGGTGATGAACAGTGCGCGCGAGAGGTCGAACGGCAAATCGAGGTAGTGATCGCTAAAGGAGTTGTTCTGCGCCGGGTCGAGCACTTCGAGCAAAGCCGCCGCCGGGTCGCCGCGAAAATCCGAGCCGACCTTGTCGAGTTCATCGAGCATGATGACCGGGTTGCGGCTTTCGACGCGGCGCAGGGCCTGAATGATGCGGCCTGGCATTGCGCCCACGTAAGTGCGGCGGTGACCGCGGATTTCAGCCTCGTCCCGCATGCCGCCTAGGGAGATGCGCGCGAACTTGCGCCCCAAGGCATCGGCCACGCTGCGGCCAAGGGAAGTCTTGCCCACGCCGGGCGGGCCGACGAGGCAGAGGATCGGGCCTTTGATGGTCTTCTTGCGTTTGATGACGGCAAGGAACTCCAACAACCGATCTTTGACTTTCATCAGCCCAAAGTGCTGTTCGTTCAGAATCTTCGTCGCGGCGGTCAAATCCAGCTTGTCCTCGGTCTCCTTTTCCCACGGCAACGCCAGAATCCAATCGAGATAGTTGCGCGACACGGTGTATTCGGCGGCGGCGGTCGGCATCTGCTGCAACCGCTCCAGTTCCGCTGTGGCCACTTTTTTGGCTTCGGCGGTCATGGGCGTCTGCTCGATTTTTTCGCGCAGCGTTTTGATTTCGGCGGCGTTCGGATCGGATTCGCCCAACTCGCGCTGGATGGCGCGCAATTGCTCGCGCAGGAAGAAATCACGCTGGGTCTTGGAGATGGCCGAGGCGACGTCGGTCTGAATCTTCGAACTGAGGTTGAGCACCTCATGTTCGCGATTGAGCATCGGGAGCAACTTCGTCAGGCGTTCCTTGACAGAGGCGGTTTCGAGAAGTTTCTGACGTTCATCGAGGCTCAAGTTCAGGTTCGCGGCAATGAGGTCGGCAAAATGGCCGGGGTCTTCGGTATTGAGCGCGGCGATTTTGACGTGCTCGGTGAGCGCGGGCGAAAGTTTGATGATTTCCTGAAACTGGCTTTGCGCGTTGCGCATCATCGCCGTGACTTCAATCGTTTCTTCCTTCAGGTCGCGCAGCAGTTCGAACTTCGCGCACAGGTACGGTGTGGAAGTGGTGTATTCGGTCGTACGGATGCGCCACAGTCCTTCAACCAACACGCGCGCGGTGCTGTCAGGAAACTTCACCATCTTTGCCAGGCGCACGATGCAGCCAACTTCGTATAAATCTTCGGCCGTGGGATCGGCGACTTCCGGTCGGCGCTGGAGCACCACTCCCATGAGCCGGTCGCCGGCCACCACGTCGTCAATGAGCTTGACGCTCGGCCCGGTCTCGACCAGCAGTGGCGCGACGGCGCCGGGGAAAATGACCACGTCCGAGAGTCCGAGGATGGGCACGCCTTCCGGTAACGACCGCGAAGAAATGCGCGGCGGGGACTCCGGAGTCCCGGTCGCGGCGAGGATGCTGATAAATTCTGTGTCGGGCGAGGTCATCGTCGTGTCACTTTGCAACAAGTGCCAGTCTGCAACAAGTTAGATGCCGTCGCCCAAAAAAAGTTCAGAAGAGGCTAAATCCCACTGGCGACGGTCACCTTGGTAGTTTTCGGATGCGCCTTGGCCAGCGGCACATCAATCCGCAGGAAGCCGTTCAAATAAGCCGCTTTGGCCAGGCTAAGGTCGTAACCGGGTGGCAGTTCGAGCACGCTCTCGAACGGCCCGTAATTGATTTCCATCACGAGGAAACTGCACTTGGGTGCGCGGCAACCGTCAGGCCGGGTGCCGGTGATGCGCAGCCGATTCCCCTCGATCGTGATTTCCAGGTTCTCGCTCCTCATGCCGGCCAGTTCAACTTTGACCACCAAGCCGCACTCTGTGGAATAAACGTCGGTATTGGGCACCCAATGTCCATTGGCCGAACCTTCCCGTCCTCCTACCGTCGAAGCACGGTTTACAAAAAGAACTGACGAACTGATCTTGGTAACAGCCATGTCGGGAGCAAATTATCTTACTAGGTGCGCCTACGCAAGCGCCCTATCTACTTCATTTTCATCAAGATTGCCGGGCGCTCGCCTTTGCGCGCGTGAAACACAATCGAACTCTGGGGTGACGACGAATTGGTGGCGGAACAACCGCAGTGCGTGTCACGCTCAAAACTAAATTTGCGCCGGCGAATCCGGCGCCACACCAGCGCCGACACGGCGACAGCCACAATTACCAGCGAAACAAATTGCTGCCAATCCATGGCCGCAACATAATCTCAATCCCGCGCCGCGCAATGGAGAACTTTTGCGTCAATTGTTGCGGCAGCGTTGGCAAGAATAGTCAGGCGCTTCCGTTGAACTCCGAGCTTTTGACTTTGAACTTGGGATTCGCCGCCGTACGCTGCTTCCATGACCGCTGCCTTTCGTTATTCACACCGCGTCACCTACGCCGAGAGCACGCTGGGCAACCACATTTACTACGCGCGCTATCTCGACCTGCTCGAAGCCGCGCGCGGCGAGTTCTTTCGCGAACTGGGCGTGAGTTTCCTCCACTGGCAGGAGCGCGATATGATTTTTCCAGTCATCGAATGTCATCTGCGCTACAAAGCTCCGGCCCGTTACGACGACGTGTTGACGATTGAAGTGTGGCCCGCGGCAATCGGACGTGTGCGACTGAATTTCGCCTACCGCATCACGAACCAGGCGAACGCGCTGATTCTGGAAGCGGAAACCTTCCACGTCTGCGCCGGACTGAATGAAAAACCGAAGCGTTTGCCGAAAGAGCTTGCTGACCGGTTGCGGCCTTACCTTCCGGCTGCCGAAGGCAACTCCTGAAAATTCCTCAAGCCTGTGCCGCCTTCGCGCAAATTCATTCCTCTGGAGACAGTGGTTGCTCGGCTTTGCCCGCAGTGCGCGCTCTGTTGCGACGGCGTCCTTTTCAAAGACGTTGAACTCCAACCCGGCGATGATGCGAGCAGGCTTGAGTCGCTGGGCTTGCCGCTTTCAAAAATCCGCAATCGGCAATCGGCAATCCGCAAAGAGAAATTCCCGCAGCCTTGCGCTGCGCTCGATGGTTGCCGGTGTCGCATCCATGCCGACCGGCCCGTGCGTTGCCGGCAATTCGTGTGCGCTCTGCTCAAGTCCGTCGCAGCCGGCAAAACCGAGGTGGACGCTGCGCTCCGCGCCATCCGCGTCGCGCGACAGCGCGCCGATCAAGTCCGCGCTCTACTGCGTGCGGTTGGCGATGTGGACCCAAAACTTGCCCTGAGCTTGCGGTTCAAGCGGACGAAGCGACGCTTTGAAGTCTCGCCTCCCGACGACGCGCGCGCCGAGGCGTTCAGCCGGCTCACCCTCGCCGTGCATGACCTGAATCTATGGTTGTGCGGAAAGTTTTATCCCTGAATCAAAGGACGCGGATTTTCTCGAGCCGCTGACAGAGATCTTTGAGACCTTCAGGAGAATCGCCGCCGGATTGCTCGGTGATGAGATAGCTTTCGTAACCGGCCTCCCGAAGTGCATTCACAATGCCTTTCCAATTGTTGGCGCCCTCCAGCAGCCGCACATTGAAACCTTCCCAGTAGCTGCCGAATCGCATGGCGCGGTCGCGGCTGTATTCCTTAATATGCACGCGGTTGATGCGCGCGCCGAGCTTCTTGATCCAGTCAATCGGATCGCCGTACCGGATGATGTTGCCACAGTCGAAGTGCCACCCAACCCAGGGACTATTGATTTCATTGAGGTAACGCAGGGCTTCGTCCTCCTTGGTGATGAAATCGTTCCAGACGTTTTCAACGGAAATCTTCACGCCCAGTTCTCCGGCGAGCGGAATCGCCTTGCGGATTTCCGCGATGGAGCGCGTCCAACATTCCTCGTAGGTGGTGTCTTTCCCGACTTTGCCCGGGACGAGCAGGATCGAACCGGCGCCGTAGCGTTTGGCGTCGCGCAGGCATTGCTTCAGCCCTTCCAAGCCCGCCTCGCGCACTTTTGGGTCGGGATCGGAAAGCGGCATGTTCCAAATAAGCTTGCCGCACACGCTGGCGATTTCCAATCCGGCCTCATCGCGCGCGCGCAGGACTTCGTCCTGGTCCATGTGACTGACCATCTCCGTGCCATCGAACCCGGCGGCCTTGATGGCTTTCATTTTTTTGAGCACCGTGCCTTTCACGCCAACCGTTCCCCACATGATGGCTTTCTTCATCGGCCGCCTGTCGGGAGCGCGGGGCGGGTTTTCGTCCGCGGCGAGAACGACCGGGCCGAGGGCGGCGAGGGCGAGGGTGGCGCTGCTGGTTTTCAGAAAATCACGGCGGGTATGAGTTGGGTTGGTGGTGTTCATAGTTCAAAAACAGATTTGGTCGCGTTTTGCGTGTTGCGTATTGCGTCA